>Ga0233425_10002899_pt1 | contig 32499 bp, 27 predicted proteins | sample Watercolumn_Towu_2_FD_181712 | JGI IMG/M metagenome (GOLD analysis project Ga0233425, IMG submission 181712) | Freshwater microbial communities from Lake Towuti, South Sulawesi, Indonesia - Watercolumn_Towuti2014_140_MG | ecosystem: Environmental > Aquatic > Freshwater > Lake | place... | reverse complement strand
ACGGCAAGATCCGCATCTCCAAGCTGATGTCCGAACAGGGCCTCTGCTCGCGGCGCGAGGCCGACGCCTACATCGAGCGCGGCTGGGTCTTCGTCGACGGCGAGCGCGTCACCGAGCTGGGCAGCCGGGCGTATCCCACACAGAAGATCACGCTCAGCAAGGAGGCGAAATCGAATCAGCTCGCACAGGTGACCATTCTGCTCAACAAGCCGGTCGGCTACGTTTCCGGCCAGGCCGAGCAGGGCTACAAGCCGGCCGTGACGCTGATCGCCGCCGCCAGCCGCCATGCCGGTGACAAGTCGCCGCTGCGCTTCAACCCGGCGCACCTCAAGGGCCTCGCCCCGGCCGGACGCCTCGACATCGACTCGACGGGCCTGTTGGTGCTGACCCAGGACGGCCGCATCGCCAAGCTGCTCATCGGCGACGATTCGCGCATCGAGAAGGAATATCTCGTCCGCGTCGAAGGCAAGCTCGATGAAGAGGGTCTCAAGCGGCTCAACCACGGCCTCTCGCTCGACGGCCGGGCGCTGAAGCCGGCCAAGGTGAGCTGGCAGAACGAGGACCAGCTGCGCTTCGTGTTGCGCGAGGGCAAGAAGCGCCAGATCCGCCGCATGTGCGAGCTGGTCGGCCTGAAAGTGACCGGCCTCAAGCGCATCCGCATCGGCAGCGTGAAGCTCGGCGACCTGCCGCCGGGCAAGTGGCGCTACCTGCGCGAGGACGAGCGGTTCTAGCCATCGGCCGGGCGCGCCGCTACAATCGATGCCGCCCCCTTTCCGCCACAGGAGACCTCCCATGCGGTTCGCTCGCTACGCTGCTGTTCGCCGTTGCCACCGCGTCCTGGGCCCAGGCCGGCACGCTGGAGAAGATCAAGGCCGGCGGCATGATCAACCTGGGCTACCGCGAGGCCTCGATTCCCTTCTCCTACGTCGGCGACAACCGCCTGCCGGCGGGCTACTCGGTCGAGCTCTGCCAGCGCATCGACGCCTACGCCTCCGACCGCGTCATTCTCGTCGGCCTCATCCTCGGCTCGGGCAGCCAGAAAACCCTGCGCGTCTCGGAGGAGCTGTATTCCTACGAACCCTACGCGCTCATGATGCGCAAGGGCGACCCGGCCTTCCGTCTGGCGGTGAACCGCGAGCTGGCGCGGCTCTACCGCAGCGGGGAGATCTACGCCATCTACGAGCGCTGGCTCGGCGTGCTCGGCACGCCCGGGCCGCTGCTGAAGGACCTCTACTTCCTCAACGGCCTGCCGGAGTGAGCTCCATGCCTCTCTCCTGAGCGGGAGAGGCGCAGGCATGCAGCCGACCGTTCTGCACGGCGCCGACGAACTGCCCGAGCCGGACTGGCAGCGCCTCGCCACCGGCAACGATCCCTTCATGAGCCGCGCCTTCCTCGGCGCCGCGGAAGCCAGCGGCGCTGCCGGCGGCGTGGGAGAAGAACGGCCGCGCCTACTACCCCAAGCTCGTCACCGGCGTGCCGTACACGCCCTCGCCCGGGCCTGCACTTCGAGCTGTGCTACTACCGCGGCATCGAATACGCCATCGACAACGGACTGCAGCGTTTCGAGCCCGGCGCGCAGGGCGAGCACAAGCTTGCGCGCGGCTTCGAGCCCGTGCCGACCTGCTCCGCCTTCTGGATCGCAGACCCGCGCCTGCGCGGCATCGTCGCCAGCTTCCTCGCGCGCGAGGAAGCGGCGATGCAGGACTACCAGGCCGAGACCGTGCAGCATCTGCCGTATAAACGATAAAATCCCGCCTTGTCTCAACCATTCGCAGGGAAAGGAGAACCCCAGCCATGTCCGGCCACGGATTTCACGTACACGGCCCGCACGACCACGAGGTCGAGCATGCCACGATGCACGGCGGCGACGCCTTCACTTCGCGCCTGGCGGTGCTGACGGCGGTGCTGTCCACCGTCGGCGCCATTTTCGGCTACATGGGCGGCCACTCGCAGAACGCGGCGCTGCTCTACAAGAACGAGGCGGCGATCCAGAAGACGGCGGCCTCGAACCAGTGGAACTACTACCAGGCCAAGAGCAACAAGCAGAACCTGGCCGAGCTTTCGGTCGTGCTGACCGGTGCCGGAGCGCGCGAGAAATACCTGCAGGAGGTCGAGCGCTACAAGAAGGAGAAGGCGGAGATCAAGGCCGATGCCGAGAAGCTGGAAGCCAAGGCCGCCGAGGCGGACGAGAAAAGCGTGAAGGAAATGCACGTGCATGAGCGCTGGGCGCTGGCGACGACGCTGCTGCAGATCGCCATCGCGCTCTCCGCCATCACCCTGCTCACGCGCCGGCGCTGGATGCTGGCCGGGGTGTACGGCGCCGCCGGCATCGGGCTCGTCGTGGGTGCGCTGGGCTACTTCCATATCTAGACTGCGGACATTGTGCCGGGCGGCGTGGGCGCTGGCCGCCGCGCTGCTGTGTGCCTGCGCCTGGGCCGACGCGCCCTGCCGCATCGCCTACGACCTCGGCTCCTCCGGCATTCGCGCCGGCAGCACGGCTGTGGATACGGTCGTGCAGGCGGACATCGATTACCTCGGCCCGCTGCTGGCCGGCCGCGGCCTCGAGGAGACGGTGGCGCCGACGCGGGCGGCGCTGCGCGAGCTGGCCGAGCGCGGCGGGTTTCCCGCGCACTGCCAGCGCGTCGGCGGCGGCTTCTCCGCCTGGCGCCTGGCACTGGAGCGCGACAGCGCCACGCTGGCCGACATCCTGGCGCGCATCGCCGCCGAGAGCGGCGTTGCGGTGCTGGCGATTCCGCAGGGCATCGAGGGCGCCTACAGCCACCTCGCCGCGCGCCGCGCGCTCGGCAGCCGTTTCCGCACCAGCCACGTGCTCGACATCGGCGGCGGCAGCCTGCAGATCGCCGGCGAGCGCAGCGCCTGGGGTGCCCTGCTCGGACAGAAGGCCTGGCAGCGCGAACTGTGCCGCGCGCTGCGCGTGACCGACGCGCTGCCCTGCGCGCTGCAGCCGATGACGCGCGAGGAGCTCGCCACGGCGCGCGCCCTCGCCGCCGCCCTGCTCGGCGAGGCCGGCAAGGCCCTGCCCGAAACCGTCAGCCTGACGGCGATCAGCCGACCCGTGACGCGCGGCGTCCTGCCCGCGGTGGCGCGCCTCGAAGGCGACGGCGCCGTGCGGGAAGGCCTGGCGCGATCGTCGCTCGCCACCGCCATCGACCGCCTCGCCGGCATGACGCCGCAGGAGATGGCGCGCCTGGTTGGCGGGCCGGAGCGCTTCGCGCCCTATCTGCTGTCCGACATGCTGCTGGTGGAGGGCGTGCTGATCGCCACCGGCGGGCAAACCCTGCAGGTGGCGGAAACCGACCTCACCAACCTGCCCGGCCTGCTCGCCGACGACCACGCCTTCGCCTGGGGCCGCCGCCATGCCTGCTATCTGGCGCGCCTGCGCCGCGAAGGCCTCGACGCCTACTTCGGCGATCCGGCGGATTGCGCCGACTGAACGGGCGGAAAGTCAGTCCGCGCGGGACGGCGGACATCGAAAAAACGGGGCGACCCGAAACGGGCCGCCCCGCCGCACTGCAACGACAAGGGATCAGACGATGTTGCGCGGCTTCAGGCTCATGGCGGTGAAGGAGTGCTTGTAGGGCGATTCACCGACCTTGGTCAGCATGCCACGGCCGAGCTTGTAGCGATAGTTGTTGGTCATCGGGTCGGGCACCGCCGAGACCACCGAGTTGGCCGGCGCGCCGGGGAAGTTGAAGTTGGCCATGGCCACGCCTTCGCGCATCTCGTCGGAGACGATGGCGACGGCGACGAACTGGCCTTCCGTGGTCTTGATGTGCCCGTCCTTCATCAGGTTGTTGAAGAAGAGGTCGGGATCGAGCACGCCCTGCGGCTGGCCCGTCTGCACGTACACGGTGTCGTTGTGCACCTGGACGAAGTCGCCCGACTCGATGCCCTTCTTCTTTGCGTCGCCGGGATGCACGATGAGGAAGGGATAGGGCCAGCGCTGTGAGAGGTAGGGCTTCCTCAGGTCGTCGAAGCCCGACTGCCAGGTCTCGTTGATGCGGCCGTTGGTGACCCAGATCTCGCCCTTCTCGGCGCGCGGCTTGATGGCTTCGTAGAACTGGATCCAGCCGTTGAACTTCCACGGGCTCTTCAGCAGGATGGCCTTGCCGGAGTGGGTGTTGAAGGCGTAGAGGAACTTCTCCTGCACCTCGGCCCGCTCGATTTCGCCCCAATCGTTGCCGGGATCGTGCAGGCGCTGGGTGCCGACGAGCTCGCCGTTGCGCACACGGATCGGCGTCTGGATGCCGGTGGTGCCGTAGGCGCGCAGCAGCTCGTGGCCCTTGACGCCCTTTTCCTTGGCCTTCATCACCAGAGGGTGGTAGTTGAGCACGCCGCCGCGGCCGAAGCGCGCCGCTTCCTCGAAGACGTCGTTTGAGTTCTTCCAGTTGTAGCTGCCGTCGGCGTCGAAGCCCATCTTCCGGGCGAACTTCTGCACCGCCCACCAGTCCGGCTTGGCGTCGCCCGGCGCGTCGTAGAATTTGGCATACAGGCGCAGGCGCCGCTCGGAGTTGCAGCGGGTGAAGTCGTCCTCGCCCCAGGTGGCCGCCGGCAGCACGATGTCGGCATAGTCCGTGCCCACCGGCACGCAGGGATAGATGTCGGAGTCCACCATCACCATGCCGCCGGAGTCGACCCGCTTCTTCAGCACCTCGAAGATGGCCTTGCGATCCAGGCTGGAGATCTGGTGCGGGTTGCCGCGTGTCAGCTGCTGCATCCGGTCGGACAGGGCCTGGGAGGCCATCATCGCCGCCACCCAGGTGGTACCGAAGACCCAGGCGAACTTGATCTCGCCCGCCATCAGCCAGCGGTCCAGGTTGAAGTCCTTCTTGCGCCGCCCCGGGTATTTCTCCGGGTTGAGCCAGCCCGAGCCACCGCCGGCGCCCATCATGCCGCGCTGGTGGCCGCCGCCGCGGGAGATCACCCGGCCCGCCCGGTTGCCGGCGCCGCAGATGAGGCCGAGCGCCGACAGGGAGGCGGTGTTCATGTAGTTGTTGGACCAGTAGTTGCCCTTCTCCAGCATGAACGAGGTCTTCGGCCGGCGGCCTGCGACCGGCTTGGCGATCCACTCGGCGGCCTTCCTGATGTCGTCCGGGTTGAGCCCGGTGATCTTCGCCGCCACGTCCAGTTTGGACTCCTCCTGCGCCAGGATGAACTTCTTGTAGTCCTCCCAGTCGCTCTGCCAAGTGCCCCAGGTGGTGCGCCACTGCCAGCCGGTGTTGCGCGTGCCGCGGCCGTAGCCGGAATCCACCTCCCACGAATTGGCCACCCACTTGTCGATGAACTCCTGGTCCTGCCAGTTGTTCTCGATGACGATGCGCGCCAGCGCCATGTGCAGCACGGTGTCGGTGCCGGGAATGATGGGCAGCCAGAGGCCGCGCCCTTCCTTCTCGGCCCAGGCCACGCCCATGGTCTTGTGCGGGGTGACGAAGACGAACTTCTTGTCGCCCGGCATCATCCAGGTGGTGAACAGCGTGGTCTTGGTCTCGTAGGGATCGACGCCGGACATGAAGGCCACTTCGGCATCGGCCCAGTCCTGGTAGCTGGCGGCGAAGGAATCGATGCCGGCATCGTCCAGGCCCGTCGCATCGTTGGTGTTGGCGCACTTGTCGTGCGGCGCGACGGACGGCGTGCCGATCGAGGTCATGCCCAGCCGCGTGATGGCGTAGGTGTTTTCGAAGTACTGGTAGGAGTACATCTTGATCGCCCAGGCATGCTCGCCGTACTTGGCGATGATGTACTTGGAGATGTCCGCCATCACCTCGGTGGCGAGGTCCCAGGAGACCGGCATCAGGGTGCCGCGCACGCGGATCATCGGGTAGAGCAGGCGCTCCGAGGTGCGGTTCTCCGGGTTGTAGCATTTCTGCGCCAAGGTGCCGCCGCGGATGGAGTGGTTGCCGCCGACGTTGACTGCCTTGGCATCCTTGTCGGGTATCACCACGACGTGGTGCGGCTTGCCCTTGTGGCGCACGATGTTGTGCTGCGAAGGGCTGACCCAGGCGGCACTGTTGATCATCTGGTTCGGGAAGCCGACCTTCAGCGCATTTTGCGCGGCCTGCGTGCCGCCTTCCTTGCCCACCGGCCAGCGGTAGACCTTGTAGCCGCAGGCGACGGTGCAGTAGTCGCAGGCGGTGGTGAACACTTCCGCGTCTTTCGGCGGCAGCGGCACGTAGTCCTTGGCGAAGACGCCGAAGGCGCTGGATTTGTCTTTTTCGCTCATGATGTTCTCCTTATGCGCGGCGGCCGCCGGTGACGTTGGCCGAGTAGCCCCAGATCAGGCCCAGCACGCCGACGGCGTAGATGTCGTCGCCCTGGGTCTCCAGCACGATCTGCGGCAGGCTCTCGGTGCCGTGGCCCGAGATGACCATGCCGTGGCGGGTCAGGTCGAAGGTGGTCAGGTGCAGCGGGCAGGGGCCGAGCGCCTGGTGCTTCTCCTTGTAGGTGCCCTGCAGCGGCCCGCCCATGTGCGTGCATTGCTGGTTGAAGGCCACCACGTCGCCGTCCTTGCCGACGCCGGCGCCGGCGGGGGCGCCCAGCTTCACCAGGATGTTGCGCACGTTCGGATACGGGTAGGCGAACTCCACCGGCTTGCCGAGCTTCAGTGCCGAGAGGCTGCCGATCTTGGTCTTCGGGTAATCGACCTTGAGCGCCTGCAGCGGCGCGGCAAAAGTCAGTCCCCCCGGCACGGCGGCCAGCGTCACCACCGCGCCGCCGGCGAGGAGGAACTGGCGGCGGCTCATGCAGGCGCGCTCGCCGCTCTCGTCTTCATGCATCGATATCGTTTGAATGTCCATGTTCGGCTCCTATTTGGCGGTCTTCAGCGGCATGTAGGGCGGCAGCTTGGGCGGGGCCATCAGCAGGGGCTTGTCCATGCTGAGGGCCTCGAGGAAGGCCACCAGGTCCTTCTTCTCCTGGTCGGACAGGCCGAGCGGCTTGATCAACGGGCTCTTGTTCATCGCCTCGCCGCCGCCCTTGTTGTAGAACTCCACCACTTCGTCCAGCGTGTAGAAGATGCCGTTGTGCATGTAGGGCGCGGTGTATTTCAGTTCGCGCAGGGAAGGCGTCCTGAACTTGCCGATGTCCTTGGGGTTTTTGGTGACGTAGTAGTGGCCCATGTCGATGTCGGCGCCACGATAGCCCTTTTCGTTGATGCCCTTCTGGTAGTGCTGCCAGCGATGGGTGATCTGGTTGAGCGGCTCGGTCTTGAACGCTTCGTTTTCCGGCACGCCAAGCGCATGGAATTTCTGGTCGGAAGCCAGCGGGCCATTGTGACACTGGATGCAGGCGCCCTTGCCCTGATACACCGCCATGCCGCGCTTCTGCGAGTCGTTCAGCGCGTTCTTGTCGCCGGTCATGTGGCGATCGAAAGGCACTTGTCTGGCGTCCGAGACGATGGTTCGCTCGAAGGCGGCGACGGCCTGCCAGGCATGGGTGATGCGCGGCCATTCCGTGCCGAAAACCTTCTTGAATCGCTCGACGTATTCCGGTATGAAGCGCAGGCGCATTTCCATCAGGGAGGGATCGCCGTTACCTGCCACCGCGCCTTCCGCGGCGGCCGGCGCCTGGGCTTCCAGGCTGGTGACGCCGCCCTCCCAGAAGAGCTTGTTGTAGTAGGCGGAATTCAGCACGGTCTGGGAATTGCGCCAATGCACGGTGCCGGGATAGCCGCGCGAAATCTCGCCCCCGTCGCCCCAGCCCTGGCTCGGTTCATGGCAGACCACGCAGGGCGAACTGGCATCGCCGGACAACCGGCTGTCCCAGAACAGGAGCTTGCCAAGCTCGATCTTTTCCGGCGTCATCGGGTTGTCGGCCGGCACCGGCACGGCGGGCAGGGGGCCGAGCGGCGGAATGGCGGGCTTCTTCGCCATCGGCTTGTCGGCGGCCGTGACCACAGGGGCCAGTCCGGCGGCGCCCACGGCCAGTGCCGCGACGGTGGCGGCGATGATGCTGCGTTTGAATGTCGTCATGATCATGCCTCCTGAAGGGCCGCCCCGAAGGCGGCATGCGCCCCCTTGGGGGGCAGCGAACGAATGTGAGCGTGGGGGTCCATGTCTTGTCCCTCAGTTCTTGCCGAAGGCGCGGACCTTGTAGGCCGGCAGCTTCGGTTTCTCCACGACCACCGGATCGCCGGACATGGCCTCCAGCAGGAAGGCCACCAGCGCGCGCTTTTCGGAGTCGCTCAGGTCGAGCGGCTTGAGCTCGGAGCCGGCGCCGCCGCCCTTGCTGTAGAACTCGACTACCTCGTCGAGCGTGGCGAACATGCCGTTGTGCATGTAGGGCGCGGTGTATTTCAGGTCGCGCAGGGACGGCGTGGCGAACTTGCCCTTGTCCTTCGGGTCCTTGGTGATGGCGTAGGCGCCGACGTCGGCATGGGTGTTCATGTAGTTGGGCATGCCGCTGCTGGAGTAATGGCGCAGCATGGTGCTGTGGCGCAGCGGCTCGGCGGTGACGGCCGGGTTCTCGGGCACGCCGGTGCGATGCAGGTTGCCGTCCGAACCGAGCGGGCCGTTGTGGCAGGAGACGCAGTTGGCCTTGCCCTTGAACAGCTCGTAGCCGTAGCGCTGGGTGCTGCTGAGTGCGCCTTGGTCGCCCTTGAGGAACTTGTCGATCGGCGCATTTTTCGAGACGATGCTCTTGACGAACTCGCCGATGACGCCGTAGATGCGCATGCCGTTGGGGTCGTCCTTGCGGAACTTCTGCCACAACTCGACGTACTCCGGAATCTGCTTGACGCGTTCCTGCATCAGGCGCGAATCCATGTTCATGGTGTGCGACTCGGTGATCATGTCGCGCACCAGGGTTCCCATGTCGGCGCCGTCGAGCCGGCCGTCCCACAAGAAGCGCTTCTTGAAGCCGGAGTTGATGACGGTCGGGCTGTTGCGGAAGTACTCCGAGGCCGGATAGGCCTTGGAGAGCGGCAGGCCGTCGCTCCAGCCCTTCTTCGGGTCGTGGCAGGTGGCGCAGGAGAGCGCCGCGTCGCCGGACATGCGCTCGTCGAAGAAGAAATACTTGCCCAGCTCGGCCTGGGCCGCGTTGAACTTCGGCTCCGGCAGCGGCGCCAGATCCGCCGCGATGCTTGCCGTCGCCAGCCCGGCCAGCGCGGCGGCGAGCACCGCCCGCTTCAGATTGCGTGATTTCATAAATCCTCCCTCGCTTACTTGCTGAATTCGAACGATGCCGTCGCCGCGCCCTTGACCGTCACCTTGGCGCTCTTCTCGCCGAGCACCGGGTGCCAGGCCTTCAGCTCGTACTCGCCGTCGGGCAGCCCGTCGATGGTGAAGGAGCCGTCGTCCTTGCTGACGGCGGCATAGGGGTTGTCGGCGGCGAAGGCCCAGGCGTGCATGAAGTCGTGGGCGTCGCACTCGATCTTGACGACGTTGGCGCGGCGCACTTTCACCGGCTGCTTCATGTCGCCCTTGTCGGGTTGGCCGACGTTGAACATGGTGCGGCGCACGGTACCGATGATTTCGTAGGTGTGGATGTTGTGCAGCACCGGGTCGGAGTTGCGGATGGTGAGTTCGGCATCTTTTTTCACCACCATCACCTCGGGCAGGAACTTGCAGCCCTTCTGGTCGAGCACGGCCTTGTCGACCTCGCCCCAGGCCTTGCCCTTGTCGATCTTGGCGACGTACACCACGGCGCCGGCCAGGTTGCCGCCCTTGGCGTTCACTTCGACGATCTCGCGCTCGCCCGTGCCGCAGACGGTGTTGTCCTTGGTGATGGGCAGCTTCTTCGACACGGGTGCGCCCTTGAAGGCCACCTTGCCGCTGATCTTGCCCGAGCCGGCGGCGCTGCCGTCGTAGGCAACCGCGGCCTGGGCGACGAACAGGGCGGAGACGGCGAGAGCGCAACGGGTCAGGATGCTGTTCATGGGTTTCCTCCTAAAAGAAATCTGTGCACGGAATTGCTGCCCTCTTCAAAGCAACGCCCATGCCACGCTTCAGAATTTGCGAAACATCAATGTTTACCGGGCGCACGCCGACAAGAAAGGAGATCCGGCCGCATGGCGCCAGGATGAGCGCGGTCAGAATTCGACCGGCGTGAACAGAAATTGACCGGGGCGGAAGGCCCTCGTCTTTCCCGCGGAAGCAGTAATCCACCGCCTTAAGCAGAACTTATGGATTCCCGCTTCCGCGGGAATGACGATTTTTCTGCGGCATGGCTCTTGCTCACCGGGATGCCATGCACTTCGATCACGACATCGCTATCCTCGGCGCCGGCATTTCCGGACTCACGAGCGCCCATGCCTTGGCATCGGCCGGCCACGACGTCGTGGTGCTCGACCGCCGCCAGACACCCGGCGGGCGCATCCACACCGAGCGCCGCGACGGCTTTCTGGTCGAACACGGACCGAACAGCCTGGTCTCGCCCGCCCCCGGCGCCGAGGCGCTTATCGAGGCGCTCGGCCTGGCGGGCGCGCGCATCGAGCGCGGCGCGCGCGTGCGCCGGCGCTACCTGGTGCGCGACGGCCGCGCGCATGCCCTGCCGCTCGACCCGCTCGGCTTTTTTTCCTCGAATTTCTTCTCGCTGCGCGGCCGCCTGCGCCTGTTGGCCGAACCGTTCATCCGCCCCGAACCGGGGGACGAAACCGTCGCGGCGTTCATCAACCGGCGCTTCGGCCGGGAACTGATGGATTACGTCTTCGATCCACTGGTCGGCGGCCTGTATGCCGGCGATGCCGAGTGGCTCAGCACCGCCGCACTGTTCCCGCACTTGAAGCGGTTGGAACGCGAGCACGGCTCTGTCGTGCGCGGCGTGCTCGCCGCGCGCCGCGCCGGCCGCGGCGGCTTCGATCCGGGCCAGCGCCGGCTGTTCTCGTTCGCGGGCGGCATGGCGTCGCTGCCCGCCCGCCTGATGGAAACCCTCTTCGGCCGCGTCCGCTTCGGCGCGCGGGTCGAGGCCGTCGAAGCCTTGCGCGAAGGATTCCGGCTGAAACTGCGTCAGGGCGATCAGATGGCCACGCTGCGCGCCCGCAGCGTGGTCGTGGCGCTGCCCGCCTACGCCGCCGCCCGCGCGTTGGCGCCGCTCTCGGCCGATGCCGGCGAGGCGCTCGCCGGCATTGCCCACCCGCCGCTTGCCGTCGTCGCCCTGGGATTCCGCGCCGCCGACATCGCCCACCCGCTCGAAGGCCTCGGCGTGTTGACGCCCAAGGTCGAGCAGCGCAGCGTGCTTGGCATGCTGTTCTCGTCGACGCTATTCGCCGGCCGTGTGCCCGATGGACATGTATTGCTCACCGCCTATGTCGGCGGCGCGCGCCAGCCGGAACTGGCGCTCTTGCCGCGCGAGGAACTCGAAGCCCTGGTATTGGATGAGGCGCGCGACCTGCTCGGCGTGCGCGGAACGCCGGTGTTTTCCAGCGTGCGTTACTGGCGTTACGGACTGCCCCAGCCCGACCTCGGCCACGAGCGCCGCGTCGAAGCCCTGCACCAGCTCGAATCCGAATGGCCCGGCCTGTTCGTCACCGGCAATTACCTCTCGGGCGTATCGACCGCGGCCTGCATCGATGCGGCGTTCTCCGCAGCCGAGCGGGTGCTGAAGGCCGCCGGTCCTGCGGGAAGGATTCAAGCGGCCATTTGCCGCTAGACGGTCACGCCTGTGAATGCGCTACGGCCTGCCGCGCAGGAAGGCGAGCCCCTGCGGCCGGTGTGCCTGCATGAATTCGAGAGTGATCTGCGGTGCCAGTTCGCGCGCGGCGGCCGCCTCCAGCCGCTCGCGCACGCGCGCGCGCACGAAGCCGGGGATGCGTGCGAGCAGGGCCTGCGCTTCCGGCGTCCACTGGACGGTGTCCGGCCTGGGCGCCGGACGCGCCTCGGGTTCCGTGCCCGGCGCCGGCCGGTAGCCGCACTTGGCATCCTCGCCCAGCAGGTCGCCGCTTGTCGCCAAGGCGCGGGCGCGACAGCCGCCGCAGGAGACGCGGTAGTCGCAGCCGCCGCACTTGCCCTGCGGCAGTTCCTCGCGCAGGCGGCGGAAGTCGGCGGACGCCGCCCACACCTCGGCCAGCGGCTGCGCGCGCAGGTCGCCGGCCGCCTGCGGGATGTAAGGGCAGGCCGTCACCTTGCCCTCGGGCGTGATGCGGAAATAGCTGCGCCCGGCGAGGCAGGCGCTCGACCAGGAAGCGTAGCCGGGGCCTTCATCGCCGGCATGCAAACCCAGCATGCGCCGCACGTAGGGCGCGCAGCGGGCGCGGATCATCAGGCCGATGCGGCCTTTCTGCAGCGCGGCGATGCGCACCAGCGCCGCCTCGTATTCCTCGCAGGACAAGTCGGTCTGTGTCACGCCGCGGCCGGTGCACACCAGGAAGAACAGGTTGAGGGCCAGTGCGCCGAGTTCCTCCGCGCAGTCGGCGATGGCCTCGATCTCGCCCAGGTTCTCGCGGAACAGCGTGGTCTGCACCTGCACCGCCAGCCCGGCCGCGCGCGCCGCGCGCAATCCCGCCACCGCCTTTTCCCAGGCGCCCTCTTGCCCGCGCAGGCGGTCATGGAAGGCTGGCGTGATCGAATCCAGGCTGATGCCGACGCCCACTGCGCCGGCAGAACGCAGGGCGGCGGCGCGGCGCGCATCGAGCAGCGTGCCGTTGCTGCCGATTACCGGCATCAGGTCGCGCGCCGCCGCGGCGGCCACCAGCGTGTCCAAGTCGCGCCGCAAGAGCGGCTCGCCGCCGGTGAGCACCAGCATGGCGCCGGGGGCGAGGTCGCCGATCTCATCGACGATGCGCAGCGCCTCTTCGGTCGTCAGCTCGTCCGCTGCCTCGCGTCGCCGCTGCACGGCGTCGAGATAGCAGTGGCCGCAGGCGAGATTGCAGACCCGCGTCAGGTTCCAGGAGATGATCCTTGGCGTTTCCATTCTCAGCCCAGCATCTCCGTTACGGTACGCAGGGCCTCCTCGACCAGCGCGGCGTCGACCGTGGCCTTGCCGGCGCGCCTCGCCATCTTCTCGATGCGCAATTTGGCGTGCTCGCGCACGGCCGGCACGCCGATCGCCTCCAGCTTCGCCAGCGCTTCCGGCGCCCAGGACGGCGCGGCATCCACGGACACGGTCGCCGGCGCCTTCGCGCCGCCGTGGGCGAAGGGACACTTGCCGCCGCTCTTCGCCGCGCCGCCGGGCATGAACTTCGCAAGACAGGCATCGATCACGTCGGAGGTCACCACGGTATGGCCCTGCTCGGCGGCCTGGCGGACGACGGCCTTGCGCGCCATGCCGCGCACGAACTCCGGCACTTTCGTCATGCGTGCTTCGGCTTCCTCGGTCCAGCTCATGGTCGTCTCGGCGATGTGGTCGATGGGCGGGGTGAAGCAGCGTGCCGAGAGCAGCAGGTTGCAGGGCGCCTGGCGCAGCAGGTTCTCCGTGGCGGAGCCGAGGTCCATGTCGGCCTCGGAGTGCACGCCGATGCGGCCGAGCAGCATCAGCCAAGGCTTCGTTTCGTGCGCATAGCGCAAGAGCTGCTCGAAGGCCTTGCCGGAGAGCAGCCGCGTCTTGAGCGCAACGCCCTCGTCGGCGGCGATGCGCTTGGCCACGTCGAGATGGCCCTGGTAGATCTTCGCCAGGCCCGAGTCGATGATCTCCTCGTGCAGGCGCTCCTGCTCCTGGAAGCGAAAGACGCTCGCGGCTTCGGGCGAGAGCACCTTGGCGATGCTGTTGAAGGCGACGTAGTGGAAATCCGGGTCGAATGCGGCCACCGCCTCGACCGGGCGCTTGAACACGCGCGCCAGCGCCAGCGCCGTCATCAGCGCGCCGTAGGACTGCGGGCTGCCGTCGAGCGCGACGACGATGGAACCTTCGCTGTCCTCGACGTTGCGAACAACCAGCAGATCCCGGTCGACGCGCCGCGCCACGCGCTCGCACACGCTGCCGAGTTGGGAGGCTTCCACCGCGCCGAGGCCGAGTGCACCCATCACGACCAAGTCGCAGTCGGAAGCGGCGATGTCCTTCACCAGCGCCTGCCAGTTCTTGCCTTCCAGCGACACCGTGCGTCCAGCCAGCCCGGCCGCTTCGCACTTCGCCTCGAACACGTCGAGGTAGGAATCGGAAATCACCTGCAGGCCGCGCGTGATCAGATCGTCGTGGATGTCGCGCTGCTCGACGAGCTTTTCTTCCTTCTTGTAGGCCTCGGGCAGGCCGCCTTCCATCTGGCGAAAGCGGCGGTCGTGCAGCCTGGCCGCATAGACGTGGCTGCCGGTGAGCCGGGCGCCCGTCTCCTTCGCCAGCGCGACGGCAAGGTCCACGCCGCGCAGGGAGTGGGCTGAATTGTCGAGGGGCAGGTAGATGGATTGGTACATGGTCATTTCCTCTTCTTCGCAGTCTGCGGCGCCATCAGGGTGCGCGCCGCCTTGGCGATCTCTTCGGTCGGCGTGGCGAGGCCGTGGAACTCGGTGCGCAGCCTTCCCTTGCCGTCGATCAGCACGAACACGGTGTTGTGCACGAAATCCAGGCGCGGGTCCGGGCGCACCACCACGCCGTAGTCGTTGGCGGCTTTGGTCAGCTCCTTCACCGAACCGGTGAGCAGCGACCAGCGCGCAGCGTCCAGGCCGTGCGAGTTGATGAACTCGCGCAGCCGCTCCGGCGTGTCGCGGCGCGGATCGATGCTGATGCCGACGTAGACAAGCTTCGCGCGCTCTGCTTCCGTCAGGAGTTGGTCGACGCGGTTGAGTATCTGCGGCAGCGCCGGGCAGACATCCGTGCAGTTCGTGAACAGGAAGGTGACGATCGCCACCCTGCCGCGAAAGTCAGCCAGCGCGACACGGCGGCCGTTCTGGTCGGTGAGCGAAAACGCCGGCGCCGGCTCGTCGGCGTCGAGCCGGTCCCACTTGTTCGGGCCGGCCTGCGCCGGTGCGCCGAGGAACAGGAGCAGCCCGGCGAGGACCCAGGACAACGTTCGCGCCTGCGAGATCATGCGCCCTCCCTCCTTCTCATCCTGCGCAGCAGCCACACTTCACCGCCCAGCGCCAGGAAGCCCACCCCGAAGGGCCAGAGGTAAACCGTGGGCGGCGTGGCCGGCTGCGGCAGCAAGTAGTACCAGGTGGACAGCGACATCTTCAGGCCTTCCTCGCCGTTGTCGCCGTCCCACAGCTGGAAGGCGATGGGCACGAACTGGCCGGGCGCGATCGCCGTGTCGCCGGGACTGACTTTATCGAGCGGCCTGCGCAGGATGACGCGATACTGGCCGTCCTTGTAACTGCCCTGCGCCACGACACCGCCGGCCTCGATCGGCTTCTCCTTGCCGGCGCCGTTGGCCGTCGCGCGGGCAAGGCCTTGCGCCGGGTTCCAGCGCCAGAGTTCGACGGCGTGCTTCGCGTCGCCGTGGAGGAAGTAGGGCTTCTCGCTGCCTCCCAGCGCACCGGCCGGCCATTGCAGCGCCACCTGGTCGAACGGCTTGCCGCCTTCGCCCTTGTTCTGCGTGCCGTCGTCCCACTCGATCAGGATGGCGATCTCCTTGTCGTTGTACATCGCGCGCGCCGTGACGACGTCGTGCATGGGCTGGAACCAGCGCGGCTCGCGGATGATCTGGCCGGCGAGCGGGAAGTCGGTGAACGCCGCGTCTTCCCAGGCCCTGGCGTAGGGATCGGCGGGAATTTCGCCGGCGACGAAGCCTGCGCGCAAGACCTGGCCGGTCTTCTGCGGGCGCGCCAGGCTCTTGACGAAGGCCGCCAGCGCCCAGCGGTCATCCGCCGCGGGAATGGCATCGACGAAGGAGGGCATCGGCGTGCCGTTGAAGCCGGTGGTGAAAGTGCGGTAGATGTCCTCCAGGCGGTCGCCGCCGCGGAAGCGCCAGCTCTTGGTGAAGTTCACCGGACGGATGGGGAAGCCCCACTCGTCCTTCATGCCGGAGGCGGAGGGCCCGTCGCCGCGCCCGCCCATGCCGTGGCACTGCCAGCACTTCTTCTGCTCGTAGAGCGCCTTGCCCTTGGCGGTGAGCTCCGGCGTCACTTTCGGCGGTGCGTCGATCACCACCTGCTCCTTGACCGGTTCTTCCTTGAACAGGCCGAGCGAGTCGAAGGTCTTGACGTAATGCACCAGCTGCCAGCGGTCGTTCTCCGGAATGAACTTTTCCCAGGCCGGCATCGAGGTGCCGGGCAGGCCCTTGCCGATGATGTTGAAGAGGTCATGATCGGTCGGCAGCGCGCCGGAAGGTGTCGTGCGCACCTTGAACATGGCCAGGGTGAAGTCGCGCGGGCGCGGATAAACGAAGTCCGCGGCCGGGCCGTCGCCCTTGCCCTCGTCGCCGTGGCACTGCGCGCACCAGCGTCCGTAAAGCTTTTTGCCGGCTTCGAGGTCGGCGGCCACCGGCGTGGGCTTGACCGGCTCGGTCTTGAACTTGGGCGCGTCGGCGGCGAAGGCCGGCGCAGCAAGCAACAACAGCGAGAGCGCAAAGGCGCCGCGCATATTGCCCGGAAGCCGCGTCAGCGGCTGAACCATCGTCACCCCCTTCCGCGGGAAGGGGGTTGGGGGGAAGGTCGTCATTTTTTCTCCTCTTCCCAGGTGCGCGGCGTCGAGCCCGAGCCTTCGTAGATGTAGAGGATGACCTTCCAGATTTCCTCCTCGGAGAGCATGTCCTGCCATACCGGCATGGCGGAGAGCCAGGGTGTCGCGCCCTTGGGCAGGCCGGGGCCGCCGGTGGCCACGCGCCAGTAGACGAAGGATTCCTGCAGCATGGAGATGGTGCCGACGTCGCGGAAGTTGGCTGGGATCGGCGTGAAGGCGCTGGCGAAGTGGCCGTCGCCGGCCAGCGCATCGCCGTGGCAGAAGAAGCAGTTCTGGTAGTAGATGGCCTTGCCCTCGGCGGTGTATTGCGCCAGCTTGGTGGGGTCGCTGACGCGCAGCGGGTTCTTCAGCCCGGCCGCGTCGATGCGCTTGCCGTGGGAAGTAAAGGCCGAGGGCGGCTCGGGGTGCACCACGCGCGGCTCGAAGGGCGCGTCCCAGGAAGGCGCGGTGCGCAGCCAGGCGCCCCAGCCGACCAGCAGCGGGATGCCGGCCAGCACCAGCGCCTGCACGGCTTTCGGCGCGCGGCCCTCGAACACCGCCTTCAGCGGCGCAACGAAGGCCTGGAAGCGGGCCTCGTTGGCGGCAACGAAGACCAGGATGCCGAGGGAGGACAGCGTCATGTAGATCATCAGCACGCTGGCCGGCATGGGCGGGTGCACCAGCAGCTTCAGTCCGGCAAGGATGGCCAGCCACAACGCGATGGCGAGGTAGAAAGTATGGCGGATCACGATGCGGCCCCCTGCTTCTCGCGCGCACGCGCCCAAGCCAGCACCAGCAGCATGACGATGTTGAACGCGGCGATCACCACGCCGAGGCGCACGCCCTCGTGCGACCAGGGCGAGGCCGCGCCGGTCGGGCTGTAATTCTTTCCGGAGAGCCCGGCGAGATAGGCGGCGATTTCCTGGCGGTCGCCCTCGGGTATGTCGGGGCGCGGCGGCATCAGGCCGGCCTGAAAGCCCTCGGCCGTCCACAGCTTCGGATCGGCGATCTTCTGCGCGATCCTCATCGGCTCGATGCGCTCGGCGACCCTGGTCAGCTCCGGGCCGACTTCGCCGCCCTCGCTCATTTGCCCCTCTGTGACCTTGTGGCAGCCGATACAGCCCTGATCCATCATCAGCGCCTTGCCGCGATGGACGGGGCCGGCAGCCTTCTTCTCGGCGGCGACGTCGGCGGCCTCCACCTTCACCGTCACCTCGGCGCCGCCGAGCGACTGCAGGTAGGCCACCACCGCCTTCACCTCCGCCATGGAAAGATTGGCGGGCGGCTTCATCGAGGGCGGCATCATCTTCGGATAGCCCTCGACGAGGAAGGCATCCGGGTTCACCAGCGACTCGACGAGATAGGCCTCGGCCGCCATGCCGGGCTTCCGGGTTGCCGCCTTGCCGGCGGTCTGGCGCAGATCGGGCCCGCGATCGTTGCCGCGCTCCTGGTCCTTGTGGCAGACCAGGCAGCCGCCCTTGCCGCGCAGGATTTCCTGCCCGGAGGCGACCAGTTCCTCCTGTGGCGTGTCCGGCGTGATGACCTTCTTCTGCGGCGGATGCTCCTCGAACTGCGGCACCAGCTGGCCGACGTAGGCGTAGCCGCTCACCGTCGCCACGACGAAGGCGAAGACCTTGAAGAAGGTTTTGCTCATGTCGCTCATTGCGCGGCCTCCTTGCCGGCATCGTGCCGCGTCGCCATGGCGAAGACGGCCGATACCAGCAGGAAGAAAATGACGACGATCGCCGAGACGATGATCGTGGCGTGGCCGTGGGTCATGGTGTAGGCGTTGGCGCTCTCGTCCATGACGCGGCCGTAGACATGCCAGTACTGGCGGATGCCGGAGCGGATGTAGCCCATCAGGCCCATCAGCCAGGTGAAGGAGACGGCAAGGAAGAACAGCGCGTACTGGGCGCGTGCGGGAATCTGCCCCCATCTGATCGAACCGATCTCCTTGGCGCCTTTCAGCAGCGGAATGTCGATGGCGACGAACACCGCCATGGCGGCGAGCACCGCCGCGACCTGGTACACCGAGAAGCCGATGCGCGTGATTGAGGGCACGAAGTAGCTGTAGACGCCGTAGCCGACCACCACCGCGGCGGCCACGGCGATGACCAGCGCCTGCACGATCTTGCCCGTCGCCGCCCAGGGCACGACGGGAATGCGGTTGCCGCGGCGGTAGAGCATGAAGGAGAAGAAGGTGGTGAGGATCATCAGGTTCACCGCCGTGTTCTTCGCCGCCATGACGCCGAACAGGCCAAGGAAGGGATGGTGCGAGCCGCCCATGGCCGCCATCTCGGCGCCGGAGGCGATGATGGAGCGCGGCGTCGCCCAGACGATGAAGCCCAGGGTCAGCACGATCATCATGCCGACCTGGAACTTGGTGTAGCGCTCGGCGCCGGGGATGCGTCCCATGCCCAGCCAGAGGTAGAAGTTGGAGGCGAGGAACAGGCCGCCGATCAGCATGGCCTGCAGGATCCACAGCCAGGCGAAGCTGCCGCCCATCATCGAGACGCCCATCTGCTCGGAGAACTGGTAGATCTCGCGCCCCAGCCAGTAGCCGGCGAAGGGCAGCGGGATGAAGGCGGCGATGGCGATGAAGGAGCCGACGTAGCCCATCCAGTCGAAGCGCGCCTTTTCCTCGTCCGTCTTCGCGTTGAGGAAGCGCACCGCGGCGTAGGCGGCGACGATGGCGCCGCCGAAGGCGACGTTGGCGAGCAGGCGGTGGATGTTGATCGGCATCCAGGTGTGGTTGTTGATGGCGGCCCACAGGCTGACGAGATTGTTGGCGTCGTCGATGCCGGCCGGGCTCATCATGAAGGTGACCCAGATGTCGGCGACGAAGAGCAGCGCCGTGCCCCACAGGTTCACCAGCAGGCCCAGCACGAGGTGCCATTTCTTCGCCGCCCCCTGCAAGAGGTCCCAGCTGTACCAGTAGAGGTAGGCGACGATCACCTCGCCGAAGATCAGCAGGAGGTAGAGCAGCCAGGTCGGCTTGAACAGGCCCGACAGGTAGCCGGTGAGCTTCGGGTAGAGCACGACGAACAGCACCAGCAGCACGCAGCCGAGCACCGCCGTCAGCGTGTAAGCCATCGCCAGCAGCTTGGTGAACTCGCGCGCCAGGTCGTCGTAGCGCTTCTCTTTCGTCGCCACGCCGACGAACTCGGTGATGAAGGCGAAGATCGGCACGCCGAGCACGAAGGCGGCGAACATCAGGTGCAACTCGGCCACCACCCAGACCGCCGTGCGGTTGGAAAAGCCGAACAGCGAACGATAGTCGGCGGCGGGCAGAAACGCACTCAGGGCCTGCGCGACCACGTAGGTCGCCGCCAGCATGAGCGATATCTTGACGACGCCCTTGTAGGTGCCCTTCAGGGCCTGGAACGCCGTCGTGGTGATTGCCTGGGCCAAGACCCCTCCTTTGCGAATGGCGGAAGGCGTGCCGCGCACGCGCGAAACACCATTGCAGCAACCGTGCCAGAGGGGGAAACGGCCGGAAAGCCAATGCCGGCGCGGGTTTCAGGCCGAAGGCCAGCGTCAGGTGAAGGGTAATCGGGTGGTCAGAAATTGACCGTCACGGCCGGAAAACGACCAGATCGCCGTATAGTGGAGGCTGACTTTTCTGCCGGCCGCTATTCGGCGCTGCCGAGGAACTCCGTCCAGCCGTAGTCGGCGATCTTGGTGCGCAGGGTGAGCCGCGTGATGCCGAGCACCTTGGCCGCCCGCGTCTTGTTGCCGCCGCAGGCTTCCATGACACGGCGGATGTGGCGCTTTTCGATCTCGTCGAGGGAGAGCAGCGCGCCTTCCTGGGCGATCGGCGCGATGCTTGCGGCCGCACCGGCGGCGATCTCCTTGGGCAGGTGCAGCGGCTGGATGGCACCGCCGCCCGAGAGAATCAGCGCCCGCTCCATGACGTTGCGCAGTTCGCGCACATTGCCTGGCCAGCCGTAACGCTCCAGCAGGACGCCGACGGGTGCATCGATGGCCGATTCGTGCATGCCCATGATGCGCGCGGCATCGGAGATGAACTGCTTCGCCAGCGGCAGGATGTCCGGCTGCCGCTCGCGCAGCGGCGGCATGTCGATGCTGCCGACGTTGAGGCGGTAGTAGAGGTCCTCGCGGAAGCTGCCGGCCTTGACCATGGCGTCGAGGTCGCGGTTGGTGGCGGCGACGAAGCGCACGTCAACGGTGAGCTCCTTCTGCCCGCCGACGCGGCGGAAGCTCTGTGTCTCGATGGCGCGCAGCAGCTTGGGCTGCAGGGTGAGCGAAAGATCGCCGATCTCGTCGAGGAACAGCGTGCCGCCGTCGGCGAGTTCCAGCAGGCCGCGCTTGGCGGCCTTGGCGTCGGTGAAGGCGCCCTTCTCGTGGCCGAACATCTCGGACTCGATCAGCCCCTCGGCCAGCGCCGAGCAGTTGAGCGTCACCCACGGCCCCGCGGCGCGCGGGCTGAGGCTGTGGATGGCCTGGGCGATGCGCTCCTTGCCGGTGCCCGATTCGCCGCGGATCAGCACCGGTACGCGCGCTGCGGCGGCGATGCGCCGGGTGACCTCGGTCACGGCGAGAAAGGCCGGGCTCGATCCGATCATGCCCTCGATCGATCCGGCCTGCGGCGCAGCCGCGCGCAGCCGCTCGACCTCCAGGCGCAAGCGTCGCGTCTCCAGGGCGCGGCGCACGATCTCCTTCAGGTCGTCGAGCTCGAAGGGCTTGTTGAGGTAGTCGTAGGCGCCGGCCTTGACGCTGTCGACGGCGGTGCGCACTTCCGGATAGGCCGTCATCACCACCACCAGCGCCTCGCCGTCGATCTCGCGCAGCGCGCGCAGCACCTCCAGCCCGTGCAGGTCGGGCAGGCGCAGGTCGAGCATCACCAGGCCGTAGCTGTTGGCGCGGTAGAGTGCGAGGCCCTGTGCGCCGTCCTCGGCGAGGTCAACCCCGTGACCCTGCTTCTCCAGCACGTCGCGCAGGGTGAGACGGAGGGTGGTGTCGTCTTCGACGACGAGAATCTGTTCAGCCAATTTGCTTGATCTCCCGGCAGGCGTTGGCGCGCGTCGTTTCGCGCAGGCGCTCGATATCCTCGCCCGGCGCGATCGGCCAGACAAGCTCGAAGCAGGTTCCATGCCCCGGCTTCGATTCGACCTGGATGTCGGCACCGTGCTGCTGGGCGATCTTCTTCACCACCGCCAGGCCGAGGCCGGAACCGTCGGCGCGCGTCGTGTAGAAGGGGTCGAATACCTTGGGCAGTACCTCGGCGGGAATGCCGACGCCGGTATCGCGCACGCAGAAGCGCATCTTCGGCGCCGTCCCGTCGAGGTCCTCGGGGTGACCGAGGCCGGCGCACATGCCGATCTCGATGCGCCCGCCCTCGGGCATGGCGTGTATCGCGTTGATGACGAGATTGAGCAGCACCTGTTTCAGGCGGTTCGGGTCCGCCCACAGCGCCGGCACGTTGCCGCTGCACGGGGCGATATCGATGGTGACGCCGCGTGATTTCGCTTCCTTGCGCGTCCACAGCATGACGTCCTCGAGCGTCTGCTCCAGGCGGCAGGCGACCGGATGGAATTCCTGCGGCGCTGAAAAACCGTGGAAGGTGCGCAGGAACTCGGACAGGCGGTTCACCTCGTTGAGGATGCGTTCAAGGTACTCGCGCTGCTGTGGCGCCAGCTCTTCCTCCAGCAGCATCTGCGCCACGGCCTTCATGCCGGCGAGCGGGTTGCCGATTTCGTGGGCGAGGCCCATGGCGACCTCGCCCAGGGTGGTCATCTTCTCCACCTGGAACATCTGGTGGTCGAGCTCACGGCGCTCCTGCTGCTCCTTTTCCAGGGCGGCGGTGCGCAGCTGCACCTCCTTTTCCAGTTCTCCCTTGCGGTCTTCCAGCGCGCGGTAGGATTGCTCCAGCCGCGCTGCCATGGCATTGAAGCGCCGGCCCAGGTCGGCGATCTCGTCTCCGCCGCGGATTTCCACGCGGTGCGAGAAGTGACCCAGGGCGACCTCCTCGGTCTCGCGGCTGAGGAGCTCCAGCGGCCGCAGCAGGTGGCGCGAGAGCAGGAAGCCGGCGATGGCCGTGCCGACCAGGGTCAGTGCCAGCACGCCATAGAGGAGATAGAGGTTGAACACTGCCTCGAACAGGCGCTTGCGCGGGAAGGCCAAGGCGATGGCCCAGTCCATCGAGCTGTCGCTGCGGTCGGCCAAGGTCTCGCCGACGCCGATGGGCGCGTGGGCGACGATCCAGTCGCCCAGCAGCTCGGTGCCTTTTTCGCGGTTGATGATGCGCGTCAGCAGCGGACGCGGCATGAGTTGCGTGAGCGACTCGACGGACTGCATCTTGAATGATTCCGGCTCCGCCGCCTCGGCGGAGCGCGAAAGATAGAAGCCGGAGCGGTCGAACAGATAGGCCACGCCGCCGCGTCCGCCGGCAAGTTCCTGGATCTGGCCCAGCATGAAGGCGGCGTGCAGGTTGATGATGAGCAACCCGCGCTTGACGCCCTTGCGGTCGACGATGGGCGTGGCGAAGCGGATGACCGGGCGCTCGGGCTTTTCCACCACGCCGCGCTCGATGTTCAGATCGAGCGGCGAGACATAGACCTGGCCGGGCTCGTGTTCCATGCCTTCGCTGACGTAGTAGCGCCCCGACTTATCCTGCAGCTCCGCCTCGGGCACGGTATAGAGCCGGCCGTCGCGGCGGTCGACGCGCACGACTTCGCGGCCGGCCTGGTCGAGGAAGCGCACCTGGTAGATGTAGGGGTAGGCGCGGGCGAAGGCCGCGTAGTCCCGTTCCAGGCGCAGTCGCGCGTCGGGCGCCAGTCCTTGTCTCCCCGATGCCATGGCGTTGGCCACATCGTGCAGCAGGGATGAGCTCGCCAGATAGAGCAGTTCGCTGGCGAGCTGATCGAAGAAGCGCGCCATGCCCTCGGCGCGGCTGGTGACTTCCTGCTCAAGGTGGTGCAGCGTCTCCTTGCGCAGCGCGTCGAGCGAAAAATAAATGCCGACCATGCCCGCAACCAGCACCGGCACGACTGCCGTGACGAGGAAGGCGAAGTAGATCTTCGATGACAGGCCCTTGAACCGGTTCAGGAGTCGCATGATCGATGGTTGTGCGGAACATCCGCCGCCATCGAAGCACAAGGCGGCGAGGGTTTCAACTTCCGGAGTGTGCCGGGTTCAGACGGGTTCACCGGTGCGCTCCCACGGCATGAGGTGGATGCTTTCGGCGAGCAGCGTGACGCGCGCCGCGGCGCCCGGGGCGATGCCGTTGCGTTCGGCGACGTGGGTGGGCACGGAGAAGGCGATCGGCTCGCTGCCGCCCTCGGGCAGCAGGCGGAGCTGGGTGAAGGGGCCGAGGCGCACGCAGTCCTGCACGGTGCCTGAAACGGGGTTCTCCGCCTCGCCGCGCGAGGGCCGCTCGCGCCGGTGCAGCAGCACGCCCTCGGGCGGGATGACCCAGCTGACGCGCTCGCCCGGTTTGCCTTCGCTGCGCGCCACGTCGAGCTCGTGCCCGAGCCATTCCAGTTTCAGCGTGCCGCCGGCGCCGACCAGCGTGCCTTCGAAGAGATTGTGCAGCCCGACCAGGCGGGCGATGGCGGCGCTTTGCGGTCGCGTCATCACCTCGTCGGGCGGGCCGGCCTGCAGCGTCCTGCCCTTGTGCAGGATCACCATGCGGTCGGCCAGCATGCGCGCCTCGTCGAGATCGTGCGTCACCAGCAGCATCGGGATGTCGAGGTCGGCGCGCAGCCGCGCCAGCTCCTGCTGCAGCTTGCGCCGCGTCACCTGGTCCACCGCCGAGAAAGGTTCGTCGAGCAGCAGCACCGCGGGGTCGCGCGCCAGCGCGCGCGCCACGGCGACGCGCTGCTGCTGGCCGCCGGAGAGTGCGGCCGGCTTGCGGTATTCCAGGCCGTCGAGGTGCACGCGCGCCAGCAGTTCGTGCGCCCGCGCCGTGCGTTCGGCAAAAGTCAGTCCGCCCAGGGCGGCGGCGACGTTCTCCAGCGCGGAAAGGTGCGGAAAGAGGCCGTAGTTCTGGAAGACGAAGCCGATGCGGCGCGCCTGCACCGGCCGGTTGACCGCGGCGGCGGCATCGAACCAGGTTTGATTGTTGCAGCGGATGGCGCCCTCGGCCGCCGCATGCAGGCCGGCGATGCAGCGCAGGATCGTGGATTTGCCGCTGCCGGAGGGACCGACCAGCGCCAGCAGCTCGCCCGGCGCGCAGGCGAGCTCGGCTTCGAGCGGGATCGGCGCGCGCTGGCGCAGGTGGACGGAAAGGCCTTCAGCCACGGTGATCCACCTTGCGGCCGAGCCAGTTGATGGCGGCGATGGCGGCGAAGGAGAAGGCCACCAGCGTCGCCGACATGATCGCCGCACCGCGGTCGTCGAAGGCCTGCACGCGATCGTAGATGGCGATGGCGACGGTGCGCGTCTCGTTCGAGATGTTGCCGCCGACCATCAGCACGACGCCGAACTCGCCGAGCGTGTGGGCGAAGGTGAGCACGAGGGCGGCGAGCAGCCCCGGCCAGGCCAGCGGCAATTCCACTTTCCACAGCGCCTGCCAGCGCGTCAGGCCGCAGCACCAGGCCGCCTCGCGCACCTCGCGCGGAATGGCGTCGAAGGCGCGCTGCACAGGTTGCACGGCGAAGGGCAGGTTGAAGACGATGGATGCGAGCAACAGGCCGTCGAAGGTAAACACCAGGCTGCGCCCGGTGAGTGCGCGATAGGCTTCGCCGAGCGCGGAGGTTTCGCCCAAGGCGACGAGCAGGTAGAAGCCAAGCACGGTGGGCGGCAGCACCAGGGGCAGCGCCACCAGCGCCTCGGCGAGGCTGCGGCCGGGAAAGCGCCGCCAGGCGAGCGGCCGCGCGATCAGCACCGCCAGCGGCAGCAGGATCGCCGTCGTGGCCAGGGCGAGTTGCAGCGAAAGGGCGAGGGCGGACCAGTCCATCTATTTATTCTCGCCCGGCAACACGAATCCGTGCTTGACGAAGATGGTGCGCGCTTCCGCCGACTGCAGGAAAGCATAGAAGGCGCGTGCCGCCTCGCCGGCGCCCTTCACCAGCACCATGCGCTGCCTGAGCGGCGCATGCCAGCTCTCCGGCAGGGTGGCGAAGCCCCCTTTGGCGGCGAGTTCCTCGCTGCGCGCCAGCGAGAGGGGCAGGATGCCCGCTTGCGCCGAACCGGTCGACGCGAAGCGCGCCGCCTGCGCGGCGTTCTCGCCCAGCACCAGCTTGTCCTGTACCGCCTCCCAGGCGCCGGCGCGCTGCAGGGCCTCGCGCGCGGCGCGGCCGTAGGGCGCATGTTCGGGGTTGGCGATGGCCAGCTTCTTCAGGCGGCCGTCCTTCGCCGCGGCGGCGAGATCGCGCAGCTTGTTGTCGGCCCGCACCGGCGAGCCGTTGGGCAGGTAGAGCGCGATGCGGCCGATGGCGTAGAGCACACCCGGTCCCTCGGCGCGGCCTTCTTTGACCAATGCCTCGGCATAGGCCTCGTCGGCGGAGAGGAACAGCTCGAAGGGGGCGCCCTCGGCAATCTGGCGGCGGAAGACACCGGAAGAACCGAAAGTCAGTCGCGGCGGGACAGCGCCGGCGCGCGCATGCGCCGCGGCGATCTCGGTGAGGGCGAACTTGAGGTCGGCCGCCGCGGCGACGTTCGGCGCCTCGGCGGCATGGGCCGCGGCGAGCAGGTGCAGCGCGAGCATCAACAGGGCGAGGGCAGGCTTCATGACATGAATGGTTGACAAAAACAGTCGGCGAAACTGTAGCACGCGGCAATGCGAATCATGCCTTCGATGCCGCAATAAGGCGCGCTGTTTCTTCAATCCTGTAATTTGATTTCAAAATTGACATTTATCAATACGCCTCGAATGCCGGCGGGCATACCATGGACGTCGATCCCCGATGGGGCGCAGGGCATTTTTTACAAGCCGCATGAACATAACCAGCATCATCGTGCACGCCAAGCCGACCGAGCTCCAGTCGGTGCGCGGCAACCTCGAGCAGATTCCCGGCGTGGAGATCCACGCCGCCACGGATGACGGCAAGCTCGTCGTCACCATCGAAAGCGAAACCGACGGCGAGACCGCCAGCACCTTCGACCGCATCAACGTGATGGACGGGGTGATGTCGGCTGCCATGGTTTTTCATCAATACGAATCCGATCCTGACAAGGAGGCCTGAAATGACCACTATGACGCGTCGTGACTTCATCAAGGCGAATGCGGCCGCTGCTGCTGCCGCCGCCGCCGGCATCGCACTGCCCCAGCAGGCGCTGGCGCAGAGCGCAGACGGCATCCGCTGGGACAAGGGCGTCTGCCGTTACTGCGCGGTCGGCTGCGGCGTGCTGGTCGGCGTCAAGGACGGCCGCGTCGTCGCCACGCAGGGCGATCCGGACTGCCCGGTGAATAGCGGCCTCAACTGCATCAAGGGCTACTTCCTGGCGAAGTTCATGTACGCCAAGGACCGCCTCACCCAGCCGCTGCTGCGCATGAAGGACGGCAAGTTCGACAAGAACGGCGAATTCGCGCCGATTTCCTGGGACCGCGCCTTCGACATCATGGCCCAGAAGGTCAAGGAAACCATCAAGAATCCCGAGCAGGGACCGTTCGGCGTCTCGATGTTCGGCTCCGGCCAAGCGACCATCTGGGAAGGCTATGCCGCGGTCAAGCTCTGGAAGGCCGGCTTCCTCTCCAACAGCATCGATCCGAATGCGCGTCATTGCATGGCTTCGGCCGTGGCCGCCTTCATGCGCGCCTTCAACTCCGACGAGCCGATGGGTTGCTATGACGACATCGAGCATGCCGACGCCTTCGTGCTGTGGGGTTCCAACATGGCCGAGATGCACCCGGTGCTGTGGTCGCGCATCACCAACCGCCGGCTCTCCGCCAAGCATGTCAAGCTCAACGTGCTGTCCACCTTCTCGCACCGCTCCTGCGAAGTGGCCGACGCCGAGCTGATCTTCAAGCCGCAGTCCGACCTGGCGATCCAGAACTACATCTGCAACTACATCATCCAGAACAACGCGGTCAACAAGGATTTCGTCAACAAGCTCGTGGCGTTCCGCAAGGGGGTGACCGACATCGGCTACGGTTTGCGGCCGAACCACCCGCTCGAGCAGGTCGCCGGCAACAACGGCTATCCTGGCCCGGACGGCAAGCCCAAGGGCGATCCCAACGCGTCGTCGCCCGTCAGCTTCGAGGAATTCGCCCAGTTCGTTTCCGAGTACACGCTCGAGAAGACGCACCAGATTTCCGGCGTGCCCAAGGACAAGCTGGAAGCGCTGGCGAAGACGTATGCCGACCCGAAGATCAAGGTCACGTCCTTCTGGTGCATGGGCTTCAACCAGCACACCCGCGGCACCTGGGTCAACAACATGAACTACAACATCCACCTGCTGGTGGGCAAGATCTCCGAGCCGGGCAACAGCCCCTTCTCGCTGACCGGCCAGCCCACGGCCTGCGGCACGGCGCGCGAGGTCGGCGTTTTCGCCCACCGCCTGCCGGCCGACATGGTGGTGATGAATCCGAAGCACCGCGAAATCTCCGAGAAGATCTGGAAAGTGCCGGCTGGCACCATCCCGGCGCGCGTCGGCTACCACGCCGTGCTGCAATCGCGCATGCTGAAGGACGGCAAGATCGGCTTCTACTGGACGACGACGACCAACAACATGCAGGCGGGGCCCAATGTTAACGGCGAGATCTATCCCGGCTGGCGCAACCCGAAGGCCTTCGTGGTGGTGTCCGACATCTATCCGACCGTGTCGGCCTTGGCCGCCGACCTGATCCTGCCGTGCGCAACCTGGATGGAAAAGGAAGGCGCCTTCGGCAACGCCGAGCGGCGCGGCCAGTTCTGGCGCCAGCAGGTGAAGGCGCCGGGCGAGGCCAAGTCCGACCTCTGGCAGATCATGGAGTTCTCCAAGCGCTTCAAGACCGACGAAGTCTGGCCGGCCGAGTTGCTCGACAAGAATCCGGAATACAAGGGCAAGACTCTTTACGACGTGCTCTACGCCAACGGCCAGGTCAACAAGTTCCCGAAGGCGGAGGCTGCGAAGACCAATGCCCATGCGTGGGCAGGCTACACGAACGACGAGACCGATTATTTCGGCTACTACGTGCAGAAGGGCCTGTTCGAGGAATACCGCAGCTTTACGCTCGGCACGGGCAAGGACATGGGCGAGTTCGACCATTATCACAAGGTGCGCGGCCTGCGCTGGCCGGTGGTGAATGGCAAGGAGACGCTGTGGCGCTACCGTGAGGGCTACGATCCCTATGTCAAGGCCGGGGAGGGCGTGCGCTTCTATAAAAGGGACGACGGCAAGGCTTGGGCTTTCGCCCTGCCCTATCAGGATCCGCCCGAGATGCCGGACAAGGAATACGACCTGTGGCTGTGCACCGGCCGCGTGCTTGAGCACTGGCATACCGGCTCCATGACCCGGCGCGTGCCCGAGCTGTACCGCTCCTTCCCCGACGCCGTGGTGTGGATGCACCCGAAGGACGCCGAGAAGCGCGGCATGAAGCATGGCGATCCGGTCAAGGCCGTCACCCGCCGCGGCGAGATTGCCCTGCGCGTGAACACGCGCGGTCGCAACAAGATGCCGGAGGGGCTGGTCTTCATTCCCTTCTTCGACGAGCATCGCCTGGTGAACAAGCTGACGCTGGACGCCACTTGCCCGATCTCGAAAGAGACCGATTTCAAGAAGTGCGCGGTCAAGATCGTCAAGGCGTAAAGGACAGGCATCAGGGAGCGCGACGGCGGGCGGCCGGATGATCTGAGCCGCCCGCCGGGAAACGCAGCCCGGCCGCACCATGGATACCGAAAAGCCGAAGAAGGCGCCAGCCACCGCGCAGGCGCGGCGGCAGTTCCTGCTCGAGTCCGCCCGCATGGCCTGCGGCGTCGGGCTGCTCGGCATCGGCATCGGCCTCTACGCCAAGCAGGCGAAGGCGCTGCCCCCGCTCGCCATCCGCCCCCCTGGCGCCTTGGCCGAGAAGGACTTCCTTGGTGCCTGCGTGCGCTGCGGCATGTGCGTGCGCGACTGCCCCTACGACATCCTCAGCCTCGCCACGCCGGACGAGCCGGTTGCCACCGGCACGCCCTACTTCGTCGCGCGGCAACTGCCCTGCGAGATGTGCGAGGACATCCCCTGCGTCAAGGCCTGCCCGACAGGCGCGCTCGACCATTCGCTGAAGGATATCAACAAGTCGAAGATGGGCTTGGCGGTGCTGGTGGACCAGGAGAACTGCCTCAACTTCCTCGGGTTGCGCTGCGACATCTGCTACCGCGTCTGCCCGGTCATCGACAAGGCCATCACGCTGGAGCAGCAACTGAACGCGCGCACCGGCAAGCACGCCCTGTTCATTCCCGTCGTGCATTCGGATGCGTGTACCGGCTGCGGCAAGTGCGAGAAGGCCTGCCCGCTGCCCGTGGCGGCGATCAAGGTTTACCCGACCGAGCTGGCCAAGGGCGAGCCGGGCAAGCACTACCGCCTCGGCTGGGTTGAGAAGAACAAGGCGGGCGGCAGCCTGGTGGCGCCCGATGTCGAGCACCGCTACCACATGCCGGAAGGCCTGAAGTACGAATACGGCAAGGGGCTGTCCAAAGTGCCGCCCGGCGAGCCGGCGCCGGGCAGCGCGCCGCCGCCTTCGAGTGCGCCCGGCGCGCAGCCCGGCCTGCCGAAGGCGCTGCAGGGAGGAAAACTGTGAGTACCGAGCGCATCGGCGCCGAAGCCGTCGCCGCCAAGGGCTGGCTCGGCGCGCACAAGTGGCTGCTGCTGCGCCGCGCCTCGCAGCTCGGCATCCTTGCGCTGTTCCTGCTCGGCCCCTTGGCGGGCATCTGGATCGTCAAGGGCAATCTCACCTTCAGCTACACGCTGGACTTCCTGCCGCTGACCGACCCGTACATCCTGCTGCAGTCGTTGCTGACGCGGCACCTGCCGGAGACGAAGGCCTTCGTCGGCGCTGCCATCGTGCTGGTGTTCTACCTGCTGGTCGGCGGGCGCGCGTTCTGTGCCTGGGTCTGCCCGGTGAACATGGTCACCGACGCCGCCGCCTGGTTGCGCCAGCGACTCGGCATCAAGGGCGGCGCGCACGTCTCGCGCAAGACGCGCTACTGGATCCTGGCGATGACGCTGTTGCTGGCGGCGACGACCGGCACGCTCGCGTGGGAGCTGGTGAATCCGGTGTCGATGCTGCACCGCGGCCTGATCTTCGGCATCGGCACGGCCTGGGCGGTGATCCTGGCGATCTTCCTGCTCGAGCTCTTCGTCATGCAGGACGGCTGGTGCGGGCGGCTGTGCCCGATGGGCGCCTTCTACAGCCTGATCGGAAAAGTCAGCCTGGTGAGGGCGGCGGCGGTAAGCCGCGCCGCCTGCAACGACTGCATGGACTGCTTCGCCGTCTGTCCCGAGCCGCAGGTGATCCGCCCGGCACTGAAGGGCGTGAACGGCGCGGGCCCGGTGATCCTGGCCGCGAACTGCACCAACTGCGGCCGCTGCATCGACGTCTGCTCGAAGGACGTGTTCGCCTTCGGCACGCGCTTCGGCAACAGGGTGGAAAGGATTTCGCCTCCGGCAAAGAGCATGGCGCCGGCGGCGTGCAGGTAGGACGATGTTTTATCAACTTTTGACGCGAAGGGAGACGATCATGAAAAGGTCCGTCACGATTGTTCTGGCAGTGGCGTTCGCCGCGATTTCCGGATGGAGCCTCGCCCAGCAGGTGGCCGGCGTGCAGTCGTTGCGCGGCGCCGACACGGCCGCCGCCGACCAGGCGCCGGCCGAGAACAAGGTCTACATGGGCAAGAAGCCCGGCCTGCAGAAGCCGATCGACCGCACGTTCAAGGAGCAGCCGCCCCTGGTGCCGCACGCTGTCGACAACTTCGACGAGATCACCGTGGCGGAAAACCAGTGCATGGACTGCCACAGCCTGGAGAAGTACCGTGAGAAGAAGGCGCCCAAGCTCGGCGACAGCCACCTCGCCTTCAGCAAGGACGGCACGAAGAAGACGCTGACCATGGACCGCTACCAGTGCAACTCCTGCCATGTGCCGCAGGTGGACGCCAAGCCGCTGGTCGAGCTGAACTTCGTCGGCAACATTCCGCCCAAGCAGTAAGCGCGCCCCTTCGCGCAGCAACAAGGCCGCGACCGGCAGTGCCGGGCGCGGCCTTTTGTCGTTTACAAACTCAGGTCTGGTAGCCGATCAGGGTGACGTCGGCGGCGGTTTCGCGCAGCGGGATCAAGGCCTGGTAGGCCGGGGATTCGAACCAGTCGCGCACGGCCGTCGCATCGGCGAAACGGATCACCACCACGTCGGTGTGATCGGCCGTGCCGCTGAACACGGCAAAGGGCTTGCCGCGGAACACCAGCTCGGCCTGCCAGGGCGCCAGCGTTGCCGGCACCTGCTCGCGGTAGGCTTCCCACTTCCGCGGGTCCTTGATGGCGATGCGGCCGATGACGTAGGCAGCCATGGCTGCGTTCAGAACAGGCGCGCCGCCGCGAGGCCCGCGGCGAGCAGGATGCCGTGCAGCATGGCGGCGCCGATGGTGGCGCGGATGGCCGGCACCAATCGGGCCGGCTGCGCGGCGTGGGCGAGCAGGCCTCTCGTCGCGCCCAGTGCCGGCGCCAGGGCCGCCAGTGCGAGCAGCGCCGTCCACGGCAGCGCGCCCAGCGCCACGGCGCCGATGAGCCAGCCGGTGGCGATGCCGACGATGAGCGGATAGCCGTAGCGCGCACGTCCGGGGCCAAGGCGCACCACCCAGTTGCGCTTGCCAGTGGCGGCGTCCGCCTTGTAGTCGGGGAACTGGTTGATGTAGAGCACGTTGGCGACGTGCAGCGCGTAAGGCAGGCCGGCGACAAAGGGCAGGGCCGAGAAGGCGCCGCGCTGCACGTAGTCCGCGCCGACGACGACGATGAGCCAGCCGCAGGCCACCGCCAGTTCGCCGAGGCCGCGGCTCATCAGCTTGAAGGGCGGCGCCGAGTAGGCCCAGCCGACGAAGAGGCCGGCGAGGCCGATGAGGATGAGCCCGTTGGCGGAGGTCCACGCCAGCCACAGCCCGGCGGGAA
>Ga0233425_10002898_pt1 | contig 32502 bp, 20 predicted proteins | sample Watercolumn_Towu_2_FD_181712 | JGI IMG/M metagenome (GOLD analysis project Ga0233425, IMG submission 181712) | Freshwater microbial communities from Lake Towuti, South Sulawesi, Indonesia - Watercolumn_Towuti2014_140_MG | ecosystem: Environmental > Aquatic > Freshwater > Lake | place... | reverse complement strand
ACCCCCACGCCGACGCGGACGCCCACGCCCGGCCCGGCCGTGACGCCGGTCGCGTACTGGCGGATGGAGGAGGGCAGCGGCAGCGTGGTGGCGGACGCGTCGGGGCATGGGCACGATCAGATCGTGCTGGCGGCGCCGGCCAATGCGGTATGGTCTACCGATGCGCCGTCGCTGGTGGGTGGGAACAGCTATTCTCTGGCCTTCGACGGGGACGACTACACCTATGCCTGGGACGTGCGGGAGATGGTCAGCGCCACTCAACTGACGGTGGAGGCGTGGGTCAAACCGGACACGACGGCCGGCACGCTGGTCAATGCCTGGGAGCACGGCTGGTCCACGCAGTGGTCGTTTGGGTTCCGCGATGGCGAACTGTTGGTGCAGATTGCCGGGGCGGCGTGCTGCTACTACGGGCCGGTGGCGACGACGGTGGGCGCTAACTTGCAGGCCGGACAATGGTATCACGTGGCTTTCGTCTACGATGGCGGCGGGGCGACAGACGCCGACCGGCTGCAGATCTACCGGAATGGCGCGCGCCTGCCCGTGCTCGTCAGCGAGCCGCTTCCATCGGCCCTCTCCAGCGCCCAACCCATGGTGCGGCTGGGTCTCGGCAACTGGGGTTATCTCCGGGGCAAGCTCGACGACGTCCGCATCTACACCACCGCCCGTAATAGCACTGACATCTACAACGACTACAGCGGCCCGCCACCCCCACCACAGCCGACCCCGACACCGACGGCGACCTCGACTAATACCGCGACCATCACGGCTACACCTCCCAATACGCCGACTAGGACGTCCACACCCACTAATACAGCCACATCTACCGTAACCCTCACCGCCACGCCCACCAACACCCCTCTGCCAGGCGGCATACAAGGCTACGTGACCACCGCCTTCGGCGGAACAGCTATCAGCGGGGCCACCATCATCGGGACAGGAACCTGGGAGACCTTCACCGTCACCACCGGCATAGACGGCCTGTACAGTCGCAGCAACCTGTACCCGGATACCTACAATATCGCCGTCACCGCGCCGGGCTACTATCCGGTCTACGATGCCGTCACCTTGTCGGCCGGCCAAACCACCACCCTGGATATCCAGATGCTCGTCGCGCCGACGCCTACCCATACGCCGACGGCTACGCCGACCAACACGGCCACGAGCACGCCTACCAGCACCGCCACGCCCACCGCTACGGCGACACCCACGGTGACGCCGACCAATACGCCGGTACCGGGGCGCATCCAGGGCTATGTGGCGGAAAGTTCTCTCCAGCCCATTGAGGGGGCGGCGGTTCACTTTGATGGCCCTTCTGGGATCTTCACGGCCACGACTAACGCCAATGGCTTCTATCAGCAGGCTAACCTCTGGCCGGGGCTATATCGCCTCCAGGTGAATCAGCCGGGCTATCTGCCCTACACGGTGGACGTGACCGTGGTCTCTGGCGGCACGACATACCACAACATCACGCTCACACGCGCGCCCACGGCCACGCCAACTACCACCGATACCCCCACTGCCACGTCCACCGCTACGACACCCCCGACGGCGACACCCACGCCTACCCCAACGCCTTCTGTTCTCTTCGCTGACGATTTTAGCGCCTACGTTCCAGGGAGATGGACGATCGTGAATGGCACATGGCAGGTAACCAATGGGGTATTTGACGCAGTTGGCGCCGGCGGTGGTATTGACGGATGGGCCTATGCTGGTGATCAAGCCTGGACGGACTACACGGTACATGCACGAATCAACATGATAGGTGGGAATGGGCTGATACTTTTCAGGAGTACAGGGCACTTGCAGAACGAGTATCACGTGAACATCTGGGCTCAGAATTCAGCCTATCCGAACCGACTATCATTAGGCCGCCATAAGAACGGCCCATTTACGAGCGTGGCGGAGCAATACATTTCGACTGGTATTCCCAGTATCGTTGATGTCCAAGTATCCATCCAGGGAGATCACATTCAAGTATATCTTGATAACGTAAAACGGATAGATGTATATGACCCGAACGGTCTGACCGCGGGGCGAATTGGGTTAGGAGTGATGTGGGGTTTGCATGCCCAATTTGATGATGTTGCAGTCTACGACGCCACTTTCCCACCTACGCCCACCACACCTACGCGTACGCCGACATCCACGACCACGGTTACATCAACGCCGACCAAGACGCCCACCGCCACACCGCCACCGACCGATACGGGTACGGCAACACCGACAGCCACGCCGACGCCGTCCAACACCTCGACGACGACACCGCCTCACACGCACACGCCTACTCGGACACCGACCAGTACCCCGTCAGTTACTCACGCGCCTACGGCCACTGACACGCCTACGCCTTCAGCAACACCAACCCTGACCCACACTTTCACGCCGACGCCGACAGCCACGCCCACCAACACGCCGACAGCAACCCGGACCGGCACCGCAACTCCTACGCACACGCCGACCGTCACGTGGACACCGACCTGGACGCCCACACTCACGCTAACCCCGACGCGAACCAACACACCCACGCCCTCCGCAACGCCAACAAGAACCCCCACGAATACGCCCAGCGAGCCACGTCCGCACATCTCATCGGTTGACCCAGTGACAGGATACAACGACCGCCAAACCAACCTGACCATCTATGGGTCGAATTTCGTTGCCGTGCCGGCACTCCGATTGGGGGAGCGGATCCTTGATGACGATGACGTGAGTTTTGTTGACACCACGCGCTTGTTTGCGGTGGTGCAGTCCGGCCTTCCTGTCGGCGTTTATGACCTGACGGTCACCAACCCGGACGGCCAAAGCGACACCCTGACCGGCGCGTTCACGGTGATCGCCAGCAACCCGGTTCCCAGCGAAATCCGACCCAATCAGGGCCGTGCGGATATTCCGAACGATGTTTATATCTATGGGTTCAACTTCGTGGCGCCCACCGGCGTCCGCCTCGGCCCCTATACGCTGCTCAATGTCCTGCGGGTCAATTCCGCCCAGTTGCGGGCCACGGTTCCCACCAATCTGGCGCCGGGCGTCTATGATGTGACCGTCACCAATCCTGGCGGCGCGGTGGGCATCCTGGCGCAAGCCTACACCGTCATCAACCCGAGCAACGACGATCTATTCGCCTATGACTATGAGTTCTGGACCGATCCGGTCTCGCCCAGGGTGGACGAGGCGGCCAAGGTGGGTCTGATTGTACATCGGCAGGGAGGCAAGGCGGTGCTGAGCAATGTGGTCGTAGGTTTTTATGATGGCGCGCCGGCTGCGGGCGGCGCGTTCCTGGGCAATGGCTCGATCTTGCTCCTCTCCCCGAACAACTCGGCCAGCACGAGCGATGTGAGTTGGACCCCGCGAACGACAGGAGCGCATAGCCTCTATGCGGTCATTGACCCCACAAACACGGTAGCGGAGGCGGACGAGGCAAACAACACCATCAGCCGCACCTTGAACGTCCTCCCGGCGTTGGGCGACCAGGTGGCCCCGCACGTGGACAATTTCACCATTGACGGCGGCGCCGACACAACCACAGACCTGAGTGTCGTGTTGGCCGCGACGGCCTCGGATCCTGCCCCAAGCAGCGGCATGGCGTCTATGATTTTCATCGAGTACGAGTACAGCCAGGGCGCCGGATACTGGGTCCCCGTGCAAAATTCGAGTTGGGTCTCCTACACGCGGGCAGCGGCAAATTACCCCTGGACTTTGTTGCCGGCAGTTGGCTTGAAGTATCTGCAGGCCTGGGCGGCCGATGCGGCAGGCAATGTGTCTCTGTTCCCCTATCGCGCCTTCATCAACTACGTGCCGGCGACCGATCGTGTCGCCGCAGACCAGGGGCGGATCTATCGCTACACACTGAGCGCGGGACAGCGGCTGGTGGCCCGTGTGCATCCGTTGACCGGCGATCCAGACCTGTACGTCTGGCCCCCCGACTATCAGACGCGGCCGCCCTGGGTGAGCAATCTGACCGGCAGCGACGAGGAAGTCTCCCTGATTGCGCCGGTCAGCGGCGAGTACCAGATCGAGGTGTACGGATACACGGCGGCGGAGTATGAGTTGACCGTGCAGATCTCAACGCTCGCGGCCGGAATGCCACAGCAGGAACCGGCCAGCGTTGCGAACCGGAACCTCGGCAAGCCCGCGCCCAGCCGTCCGCTGATCCCGCTGGAGAGCAAGCCGGGGACACAGATGGCGCTTCCGCCCGTCGTTCCCAGCGTGAGCCAACGCTTTGTGTACCTGCCGTTGGTACTGAAATGAGCCACTGAGTGTTGCCTGGAGCTGATGAATGTTAAGGAATTTATGCCGGTAGTGGGCACGGCGCCCCGTGACCGACGCCCGCCCGGCGATGAATCGTCCGGGCTACCAGGCAGCGCCCCATGAACGGGGCTAGATCCGTGTCGGCGCGGCGGTCCAGCCCGGTTTACCGGGCGCTGCTCGGTAGCACGAGCCATTTATGGTCGTGCGGGCGTCAGTTACGAGACGCCTCGCCCATTACCGGCATAAATTCCTTAACGTTCATAACGGGGCTAGATCCGTGTCGGCGCGGCGGTCCAGCCCGGTTCACCGGGCGCTGCTCGGTAGCACGAGCCATTTATGGTCGTGCGGGCGTCAGTTACGAGACGCCTCGCCTATTACCGGAATAAGTTCTTAACGTTCATCAACCGGCGGCACCCCCCGCCGCATCCTGCCCATACACCACCCCCACCTCCGCGCGCCAGCGGTCGAGCAGGCGCATATTGCCCAGGGTGTCGTCCCACGACATGGCCGGCGCCTGGCGGTCGGCGATGTGCGCCGCGACGGTGTCCGCCTCGTAGGTGAAGAGGTCGCGGTCGGGCTGGATGACGATCTCTTCGACCTGGCCGGTGCGATAGGTGTGCAGCGCGATGCTCACGGCCGGGAAGCGCGTGTCGAGCGGCAGCGGCATCCTGGCGGTGCGACAGGGCGAGGAGGGCAGCCAGGGGTTAGCGACCGTCAGCGCGCCCGCCTCGCCGAAAACCGCCGCTTCGACCGGCATCCGGCACGCCACGCCGGTGATCAGCTCGGCCACGATGCCGCTCTCGAATTGCAGCGTGGCCGCCGCGTAGTGATCCACCCCGGTCGGACCGAGCACGCCGCACCCCTTCACCTGGCTCGGCTCGGCGCAGGGCTGGCCGATGGCCGCGCCCGCGATCAACCGCGCCAGCGAGGCGGGGTAGCAACCCACATCCATGATGCCGCCGCCGCCCAGCTCGCGGGCGAAGGTGCGCGAGGTCGGGTTGAAGGTCGCGCCGAAGCTGAAGACCGCCCGGATCACCTGGACGCGGCCCACCGCGCCCGCGGCCACCAGCTCGGCCAGCTTCTGCGTCTGCGGATGGCAGCGATACATGAACGCTTCCATCAGGAACACGTCGTTGGCGCGCGCGGCCGCGATCATCGTGGCGGCTTCGGCGGCGTTCAGCGCCAGCGGCTTTTCGACCAGGATGTGCTTCCCCGCCTGTGCGGCCAGGATGGCGCACGCGGCATGGAACGGATGGATGGTCGAGATGTAGACCGCCGCGATCTCCGGATCGGCCAGCAGCGCGTCGTAGGACGTGTACGACTTCGGGATGGCGAAATCGCGGGCGAACGCCTCCGCCTTGCCGGCGGTCTGGCTGGCGACGGCGACGGCCCGCCCCGTCTTGGAAAACCGCAACCCGTTGGCGAAGACGCGGGCGATGCCGCCCGCGCCGATGAGGCCCCAGTTCAACATGGTTGGCTCCTTTGCTGGATGGATGAGCGCCCGATCGCCGGGCGTTGCAGGCGTATGATAGACCAGACGCCCCGATGCGTCAAGCGCCTCGGCGACCAAACCGCAATTCGGTCATTCTAGGCAACGTCCGGTGAACCGGACTGGCTGGGACCACGCCCAAGCCCCATTGATGGGGCGCCGCCTGGTAGCCCGGCCGATTTATCGCCGGGCGGGCGCACGTGACGAACAGCGCGCGGGCGAAGGCGATTGTCGCTCTATTTTTCTTAACATTCATCATTCGGCGGCAATGCTGTAACCGCCCCACCACTCACAGCATCCAACTCTTGCGAATCCAACAACACACCGCGCCCGCGCGACACCGCGTGAGCGCGGAGATGAGGTCAGACACAATGGCAGCATCGGCGCATGTGACAGATGTTTCAGAAGCGACGTTCGAGCGCGACGTGATCAACGCGTCGCGACAGACGCCGGTCGTGGTAGATTTTTGGGCGCCCTGGTGCGGGCCGTGCCGGATGCTCGGCCCCACGCTGGAGAAATTGGCGCGCGAGACGGACGGTCAGTTCCGCCTGGTGAAGGTGAACGTGGATGAAAACCAGGGGTTGGCGATGCGCTTCAACGTGCAGGGCATCCCCGCGGTGAAGGCGTTCCGGGACGGCAAGGTGGTCGCCGAATTCGTCGGCGCGCAGCCCGAAACGCAGGTGCGCCAGTTCATCAAAAAGCTGGCGCCCGCGCCGGCCGAACAAGCCGATGACGGCGGGGCCGGGCTGCTCGCCGCGCACCGCTGGGCCGACGCCGAGCGGGCGTTCCGCCGGACGGCGCAGCACGGCGCGGGCGCGGCCGCCTCGCTGGGCCTGGCGAAGGCGCTGATCGCGCAGGGCAGGGGGGAGGAGGCAGGCCGCGTGATTGAGCCAATCAAAGATGGGGCCGAGGGCGCAGTCGCCGACAAGCTGCGCGCCGCGGCGCGCTGGCTGGCCGCCGCGCCATCCGGCCAGGCCGCCGCCGACCCGAACAGCCCCGACGCCATCTTCGTAAAGGCCGCCGCGGTGGCGGCCCGCGGCGATATCCACGCCGCGCTGGAAGGGCTGCTGGCCGTGCTCCGCCGCGACAAACGCTATCGGTCGGGCGAGGCGCAGCGGATCATGCTGGCGTACTTCGACATCCTGGGGGACGCCGATCCGCTGACGCGCGAGTACCGGAGCAAGTTGGCGTCGGTGCTGTTCTAACCCGGACGAGTCGGAACAGGCCCCCTAACCACAAAGGCACGAAGTCACCAAGGACACAAAGATCGCAATGGCGCAAAACTCGCTATTCGTTGCCTGTCACGCTTTGCGTGAGCGGGTCCGCCCCTAAACTCTGACCGAGGCGCGATTCCAGCGAAGAATCCTTCACTCAAAGATCATTTCTCATCGTTCGCGCGAAGGAACAGGCCGGGCTGGTGGGCGGAAAACTGCGGTTGGGGCGCGGCCGTGCGCGCGCCGGCCCGACGATAGAGGAGCGCCTGGAAGATCCCCCGCGCGGGATCCCAGCCGGGGGCAAGATAGGTGGCGAGCGGGACGAACTCCTGGCCGGGCAGTTGCCAGGGATCCATCACCTGCCCGTCCTGCGCATCGAGGGCCAGGACGCGCACCCAATGCGTCTGCACAGCCCCGCCCGGGCTCCAGTCGGTTGCCGCGAAAACCGCCTGCCCGGCAGCCAACGCCTCGCGCATCCGCATCACCGGCGCGGGGGTGTAGGCGCAGTCAAGATACTCCACCACCTGCGCGCCCAGGCGCGCCAGCGCGCCGAACGACAGCAGGCTGCCGTTCACGAAGCCGCCGTTGACGCGCAGCCAACTGTTGAGCCGGGCCGGATCGGTCGCCACGCCCCAATCGGCCGCCATGCTCGAGACGCACGTCAGCAGACAGCCAGCCTTGCCGATCGTCCACGCTGAGTTGCCCAACAGCTCGTTGGCCCAGCGCGGGTCGCGTTGTGAAAATGCGATCGCCTGGCTCACTCGTCGAACCCTCCCGGTGCCGCCGGCATTTCCACCCGCACCAGTTCGCCGTGCAAATTGATCACCACCCGCAGGCCAAGCATCCCCAACCACTGCCGCGTCTCACTGGGCAAGGTCTGATCGAGCACCTGCTCCACGTTGATATTCTGCAGCGCCGAATCCACCGCGGCCTTCGCAAACAGGTCATCTTGCCCTATCATGCGCAGCATCGCCTGGGATGCTTCATCGCGGTGCGCCGCAAGCTGCTCGGCGAACTGCAACAAGACGGCGCGATCAATCGGTCGCGCTTCCACATGGCGGCGGAAGCCCTGGTCATTGATCACATAGTGCGCGGTGGCGCCGACATAGCTCACCGATACGGGCGCGCCCTCCTCAGTCACCACCAGATCCTCAAAAAACGGCATACTGCCCCCAAAACTTCGCGTGATTGGCCCGATTATACCACATGGACGCAGTAAGCGCCGATCCGGTGGGTCAACATTTGACAAGGTTCCCCGCCCGCTTTAGACTGAGGCGTGCAATATCACAAAGGAAGCCGCATGACCTCTCGACGTATCCGCCGACCGGCGCATCCCTTTCGCGCGGCGCTCATCGCTGCCGCGCTGCTGGCCGCGCTCATCCTGGCCGCGTGCAGCCGGTTACCGCTGGCGCGCGTGACCCCCGCGGCGCCGCCGACGCCGGGTGTCCTCGAAGACTTGCCCGAAACCAATGCATCCAAAGTGATCTCCGAAGTGGATGGGGGCAAGGTCGCGCTGCGGGATGGCGCCGAGATTGCGATCCCCCCCAACGCGCTGTCTGAAACATCGGTCGTGAGCCTGAAGCTCGCCGCATCCCCTCCGCGCGCGCCGATCCCGCGCAGCCTGATCGGCCGGGCCTACGAATTCGGCATGGACGGCGGCAGTCTGACCGGCATTGCGCGCATCCGACTGCCGCTGCCGGCCGCCATCACACTGGATCAATACGATATTGGGGTCTATCGCTGGAACGGTCAGGTCTGGGAGCGCATCCTGGGGCGCGTCGCGGGGAACGCGATGGAGTTCGGCACCAACATCCCCGGCGGCGTTTTTGCCGTGCAGGGGCAATGGCGGCAGGCGGACGCCAGCCTGGGGCTGGCCTTGACGACCGCCGCCGAACCCGGACGGGGCGCGATGGGCGGTCGTCTGGCGGCGTCCGGCGAATACCGCTACATGACCTTGCCGATGCTCCAGAACGAGCTTGTCTCGGCGCGTCTCACCTGGAAGCTGGATACGTCGGGCGGGATGGGACAAATCTCCGGCAACGACACGCTTGACAAGACGGTAGGCGAGACCGCGTTATGGTTCAAACCTGACCCCGTTCAGGCGCAAGGGGTGATCGAGTTCTCGCAGCCGTTCGATCTCGCGCCGGGCGCGGTGGACATCCAGCCGGGCATGACGCGCTACATCTACGCCGTCCTGACGGTCGAAGACAGCCCCGCGCCCACGCGCCGCGTCAGCAAAGCCATCGAGTACACCCAAATCCTGCCGATCCGGATCGTCGGTGCCGAGGTCGTCCGGCCGGCTCTGGCACGGGAGCCGCCGGCCGGGCTGCGCTGGCACGTGCGCTTCAACGGCCTGAGCATGGCGCAGCGCGCCGCTGTCACCACGACCCTCCCGCTGGCCGAGTTCCTGGCGCTGGGCGGCCTGGGCGACTACAGCGTGATCCTGGAAGCCCCGGTAGATGGCAAGGTGATCGCGATCAGCAACGAAGTCCAGATCAAGCTGGCCTTGCCCGGCACCCCCACTGCGACGCCGACCAGCCCGCCGCCCCCGGCCACCCTTACCGCGATCGCAACCAGCCCGCGCGTCGGCACACCCACGCCGGGCGCCGCGCCGCCCCCCGCGACGCCGACCCCGCGCGCGCCGCCGGGCGCACGCACCGCCACCTCGACCCCAAGCCCGACCGCCACGGCCGAAGCATCCACCACAGCCACGCCGACGCGGCCGGCCTGGGCCAGCGTGTTCTGGGCCGACAGGTACAGCCTGACCCCCGGTGAATGCACCACACTGCATTGGAAGCTCCAGGGGGTCACCGCGGTTTACCTGAACGACGTAGCCGTGACCGGCGCCGAGGATCGGCGGGAGTGCCCATCGCAAACCACGATCTACACCCTGCGCGTGATATCGGGAACCGGCACGCAGGATTTGCGGCTTTCCATCACCGTGCAGGCCGGGGCGACACCCGACGTCCAGTTCTCGGCCAACAGCTTCACTCTCATCAAGGGGCAATGCACGAACCTGACCTGGCAAACGAGCGATGTGATCGCCGTCTTCCTGAACGACGCTGGCGTGCCGGGGGTGGCGACGAAAGAGGTTTGTCCAGAGACGACCAGCGTTTATACGCTGCGGGTAGACCGCGCCGTCGGCGCATCCACCACCAAGAGCCTCACGATCAAGGTGTTGCCGGTCGAAGGGATCCTGCTGCACTTCTGGGCCGAGCAGTACGCCCTGGAGCCGGGCAAATGCACCAACTTGCACTGGTCGGTCCAGGATGTTGATGCGGTCTACCTGCAAAAGCCGGGCGGCGAAGTGGGCGTGGCCGGCGTCGGCATCGAGGAGGCCTGCCCGCCCACGCGGTCGCAAGTCTACACGCTGCGCGCGGAGGCCAGCAACGATCGCAAGGCGAGCAAGAAAGTGCTCATCAACACGTTCGATCCGGCTGCCCCTGGCCTGGCCGCGAATGAGGTGATCGCCCAGGGCATCGTCAATAGCGTCAACAACGTCCTGGATGCGGACCCGAACGCGGCCGGCGACCAGCCTGGCTATCACCTCAGCATTGATGGCATCACGCCGTTGTTCAAGGGGACCGGCCCCTGCTGCCAGACAGCCATCACCTTCAAGATCACGCAGACCCAGACAGATGATTCCATGGCCGAAGTGGTGGATTGGCCCGTCAACCCCGGCCAGTTCGTCGAATTCCGTGGCGACTGCACGGCAGACACCTGCACCCTGCCCGCCAACCTGACGTTCTATTTCAAGCTGCGATCCAATTAGTGGGTCGTTTGGTTTGACTTCTGCCATTGTCGGACAGTCATGCTGAGCGAGTTAACGAGTCAACGCTGGTTACGGCGAGACCCCAGCGAAGCATCTCGTGCGACCAAGGCATGTCTTGATGTGTCTTCTCCTCAGTCCGGAATGACGATCTTGGACATTTCCTCCACCGATTCCGGGAACTTCATGGCGAACCCGCGCAGCGTCTCCACCAGCACGCGCGCGACCGCCACGTTACGATACCATTTGCGGTCGGCCGGGATCACATACCACGGCGCCCACTTCGTGCTGGTCAGATTGATGGCGTCCTCGTACGCGGCCATGTAGTCATCCCACAACGCCCGCTCTTTCAGGTCGCCCACCGAGAACTTCCAGTGCTTGGTCGGATCATCCAATCGGGCCTGGAGGCGCCGCTTCTGCTCCGCTTTGGAGATGTGCAGGAAGAACTTCAGGATCGTCACCCCGTTCTCGGTCAGGAGCTTCTCGAACTGGTTGATCTGTTCATACCGCTGGCTCCAGACTTCCTTCGGTACCAGATTGTGTACCCGCACCACCAGCACGTCTTCGTAGTGCGACCGGTTGAAGATGCCGATCATGCGTTTCGGCGGGACCATCTTGTGCACCCGCCACAAGTAGTCGTGCGCCAACTCTTCCGGCGTGGGTACCTTGAACGGGGTGACGACGCAGCCCTGGGGATTCACCCCGCGCATGACGTGCTCGATCAAGCCGTCCTTGCCGCCGGTGTCCATCGCCTGGATCACGATCAACAGGGCGTGCTTGCCCTCGGCGTACAGCAGCTCCTGGAGCTTCACCAGCTCCTCCCCATCGGCTTCGAGCTGCTCGCGGATTTCCTTTTTGTCCTTGTAACCGCCGGAATCGGCCGGGTCAACATCCCGCAGATGGAATGTCTTGCCCGGCGTGACCAGATGTCTCTCATGCAGCGGCAAATCCCCCATCGGTTCCTCCTCGCCCTCACCACCGTTGATTGACAGGAGTTACGCAGTGACCCGAGCGGAGGCATGCTGAGCGGAGCACGGCGTCGTTGGCCGTGCGCAGTCGAAGCACGCCGGAGCGCTATGGACGGCGCCGCACCCTTCGACTACGTCCCGCCAAACAACAGCGGGACTCCGCTCAGGGTGCTTCGTCATGTACGCGTAACTCCTATGATTGAAGTCAGGCCACGCGGCAGACGTCCGGCCCATCCCTCCCGACGACAGAAGACTAGCACAGCCCCGATGGATTTGTCAATCTCAGCGATTTCCCCGCGCACAGACCGGAAAACTTGTGGTAGAATAACCGTATTGGCATACGACCCATTCAGAAGGAGGGGGATGCTATGGCAACAAATCTTGTCTCAGTGGCACCGGGGGGCGGCCGGCTGCAAACGCCCGACGGCAAACCCTTCTTTGCCGTCATTGTGAACTATGTTGGCCACCGCGATCGCGCCTGGCAGCAGTTTCAGGCCGGCAAATTCGACCCGGCCCTGATCGAGGCGGACTATCGGCTGGCGCGCGACGCCGGCGCTAACACCATCCGCACCTTCGTCGCTGCGCCCCTCCAAAACGAATTCACGCAGGGAGATTGGACGAAGCTCGATGCGGTCGTGGCCGCGGCCGAACGCGCCGGAGTCTTCCTGCTGCTGACACTGGCCGACTATGGCCCCGCCTATCTCCAGACGATGGCGACCCATGCCGGGCTGATCGCGGCGCGCTATCGCGGCAACCCGACGATCCTCGGCTATGACCTGCGCAACGAGCCGCGCTTGTACAACCTGGTCGTGCTACACTATGGGCAGCCTATCCCGCTCCTCTCGCCCGATCTGGCCGCCAACTATCCACCGAAGCAGAGCCAGGCCGAAGCCTTGGCCTGGGCGCGCGGCGCGGGCAAGATACCGGGCTGGCTGCCGGATGCCGACGCCATCAACTACGCCAATGCCTTCGCGCTCTTCACGAGCTTTCACGAAGCCGCGACCGCCTGGGCCGGCAAGCACAACCTGACGCAGACGGTTGCGGAGTTCATGCGCTCCGCCGACGCGCGCGCCTGGCAACCGTTCCTGGCGGCGCTGGATGCGACCGTCGCGGCCTGGCTGGCGCCCCAGATCGCGGCCATCCGCGCGGCCGATCCCGACCGCCTGATCACAGTGGGGTGGAACGATCCCGTATTGGCGAGCCTTCCGGCCAACGGCCGGCTTGACTTCATGAGCCTGCACCGCTATCCGCTCAACGCGTCGCGCTGGCTGACCTACAACGTGCGGGTGGCGGCCGCGCTGCGCGCCGCGTTCGGGGGAAAGCCTGCCTTGCTGACCGAGTTCGGTTACCCGAACCATGACATGCCAGCCGAACAGGCGGCCATCTGCGAGAGCGCCGGCTGGCTGCAAGCCTTCGACCTGGGGCTGGCGGGCGCGGGCAAGTGGATGCTCTGGGATTTGCCCCCCGGCCCGAACCCGAAGGAGCGGAGTTTCGGCCTCTACACCGCCGCGGGCGAGCCGAAACCGAGCGCCTGGGCGTTGCCGGCATTGAGCGAGCTGTTGGCGCCCAGCGCCGCGCCCAGTGGCAAGCTGACCCTGGCCGCGACCGGCGGCATCGCCTACCGGTTCGAATCGGACCGCGCGCGCTTCGCCAGCGGCGACGGCGCGGCCGGCGACGACGTGGTTCGCTGGCAGGGCGCGGGCCTGGGTCAGCTCTTCGCCTATTGGCCGGCCCCCGAGCTCGTCCGCATCCGCGCGACCGCCGCAGGGCGGGTGACATTGGACCTGGGCCGGCTGCGCCATGGGGCCGACCCCAGAGAGTACACGTTGACTCATGACGCCGCGCCCCTGCCGCACGCCCGCGACGGCGCGCTCCTGACCTTCGACATCCGGCCCGGCCAGACGGTCGAGTGTCGCTATGCGACCGACCAGAGCGTCGCCGGCGTGGACGCTGTCCTCGCGATCCTCTGGCCGCACGGCAACGCGCCGGTCACCGAGGCGACGCTCGGCAACCTGACCGCCTATCTGCTGCAGCCTGGCACGCGCTGGGCGGTGGCGTGCGACTTCGCCGGAGAAGTTACCTTGTGGCAGGCCCAGAACAACGAACCGGCCCGGCCGGCGGCGATCGGGACCCGGCGGCTGGCCGAGTTCGGCGGCCGCCGCGTGCCGGTGTGGGATTTCAACGATATTGACATCAGCGCGGCGCGTGACGGCGCGACTAAGCTCTACTTCAGCGCACGGGTGGCGGGCGTGGCGTGCCGCTCGAACCTGTGGGCGCACGGCAGCGATGCACGCACCTACCTGCCGCAGCCCTTCCAGGCCGAGCTTGAGCTGCCGATCACGGCCGAGACCGCGCCGGCGGAAGTGGATGCGCGCATCCAGATCCTCTGGCCGCACGGCGGCGCGGCGATCAGCCAGGCCGGGCTTGCCAACATCAGCGTGGATCTGTTTTTGCCCGGCACCCGGCTGCGCCTAGCGCCGGCCACGTTCGGCGCAGCCTGGCAGCCGGCGGTCTGGCTGGTGCGCGCCGTAGACAACGGAGTCGGCGAGCGTGTGGCCCGCGGCGCGCCGCGGATCGAGCCGAGCGGCGCCGCGCATTGGGATTTCAACGACGTGGATGTCAGCCCGGCGCGCAACCCCGCCAGCAAGGTGCACTTCTGGATCGAGGTGGAAGGGGTGCGCGCCTATTCCAACTTTTGGACGCACGGCCTCGACGCGCGCACCTATCTGCCCAACCCAGAACCCCCACTGGGAAACTGCTTATAGGGCGGCCAGATCTACAAGACCCATCGGAGCTACGAGAAATCCTTGAGCTGAGCGCAAGGAGGCCGCGAAACGCCTGGTTTCGCGGCTTCGGTTCGAGGCCGTGGCGACACGTCATGTGTCGCCACGGCTTTTTTTGCTCCGCGAATCCGCCGAACAAGTTCGGCACTCCAGACTTCCCAACTTGCAGTTCGGCACTCCGGACTCCCCAACTTGTTGGGGCGTTCTCGCCTAGCCGAACAAGTTCGGCACTCCGGACTCCCCAACTTGTTGGGGCGTTCTCGCCTACCGCGGCGCCAGGCCCGGCATGACCAACTTCCCTCGAAAACGCAGCGCGCATTAGCAGTATCCCCACGACGCCCGCACAAGTGAAAGAAGGGCTACCTCGCCAACCCTCCTCCCCCTGGAAGCACCAAGCCATCCTGGAGGAGGACGACCATGCGACGCCTGTTTTCCCGTGTTCTGCTTGTCCTGGTATGCGCGGCCACGATCGCCTGCACAACGCCCCGAAACGTCGAGGCCGCGCCAGCTCAGCTTTCACCGCAGCCCGGCCTGTCCTGGCTCAGCGATCCCATAGATGTCCCCTGGGGCGGCTGATCCCAACAGGAGTGAGGATGCGCCACAACTGAGTGGGGAGACTTCCGAAGTCTTGTCGGCTGATCGTTGCTTTCGGCAGACCTGCAGAGACTTCGGAAGTCTTGCGCCCCTTCGTTCGAGATTATGTCTACAGGGCATTCGCGGCATCAGAAGCCGGCGTCGCCCAGGTTGCCTGGCGCGCCAACGCGGCCGCCGCGGCCCGCCGGGCGGCCGCCTGTTTGCCGTGCCCTTCACCGACCCCGTACACCGTCTCGCCGAGGTACACCTCCACGGTGAAGGTCCGGGCGTGATCGGGGCCTTCGGCCTTCACCGTTCGGTAGCGGGGGGTCACGCCGAGGAGGCCCTGCGCCAACTCCTGCAATCGGCTCTTGGGGTCCTTGTCCACGACTTCTGTGCGGGCTGCGGCCAGCTCGACCTCCACCATCGGCAGTACGAGCTGGGCCACGGCTGCGAGGCTCTGATCGAGATAGAGCGCGCCCACCAGCGCCTCGAACGCCGCGCACAACGTCGCCGCCCGGCCGCGGCCGCCGGTCTCCGCCTCGCCGTGGCCCATCAGCAGCGCTTCGCCCATGCCAAGCTGCTCGGCGAAGCGCGCCAATGTGTCGCGCCGCACCAGCGCGGCGCGCAGGCCGGTCAGCTCCCCTTCGCGCGCCTGGGGAAAGCGCAGATAGAACGACTCAGCAAGCATAAAATCGAGCACGGCGTCGCCCAGAAACTCCAGCCGCTCGTTGTCGTCCCAATCCACTTCGGGGTGCTCGTTCAGATACGAACGGTGGGTCAAAGCCGTGCGCAATAACTCCAGATCGCCGAACGCCAACCCATGCCGTTCCGCAAAAGCCCGAATGCTCTCTCTTTCATCCACCGTTGCCTGCTCCGTAAGGACGCGCCAGGAACCAACTCCCCTGACGACGAAGCATCCTGAGCGGAGACCTGCGGGGTCGGCAGGTCGCAGTCGAAGGATGCAGCCTTCGCCACAACCGGGAAGTTGTTCCTTGGCAACCCTAACCATCTTGAAGATATAACCGAGTATAACACACGGGGGTAGCTTTGTCATTCCGTCCCTCTCGTGTATAATGGCGAGCTAGAATCACAGCCCCAGACCGGATGCGTCTGGGGCTTTTGACGCAACGAGACAGAGGATGGCAACGTGTTCGGTCTTTTCCGCAAAAACCCGGAGCAACAGGCCAAAGATCAAGCCAAGATCGAGGCCGGCCTGGCGAAGACCCGGCAGGGGTTCCTGGGCCGCATCGGCGCCCTGTTCCAGGCCAATGAGATCACCGATGACACCTGGACCGAGCTGGAGGAACTGCTGATCCAGGCCGACCTGGGGGTTAGCACGGCGCTCCGGTTGGCGGAGCGGCTGCAGGCGCGCGTCAAAAAGGAGAACCTGAAGCGCGTGGCCGACGTGCGCACGGCGCTGAAGGCCGAGATGGTCGCCCTGCTGCCTTACCCGCCGTTCGATTCTCTGGACGAGCCACGGATGTTGACCGTCGTGCTGATCGTCGGCGTGAACGGCTCAGGGAAGACGACCAGCATCGCCAAGCTGGCGAATTACTACCGGGAGCGCGGGCGCAAGGTCGTCCTGGCGGCCGGCGACACCTTCCGGGCGGCGGCGATTGATCAGCTCAAGATTTGGGGCGAGCGCGTGGGGCTGGAAGTGATCGCGCAGGCGCCCGGCGCCGATCCGGGCGCGGTCGTCTTCGATGCGATCCGGGCGTGCCAGGAGAGCCGCAAGGCCGACATGCTCATCATTGACACCGCCGGCCGGCTGCACACCAAGTTCAATCTGATGAAGGAGCTTGAGAAAATGCGCGCGGTGTGCGCGCGGCAGGTGCACAACGCGCCGCACGAGACGCTGCTGGTGTTGGATGCCACGACCGGGCAGAACGCCATCAGCCAGGCGAAGCATTTCAAACAGGCGGTGCAGGTCAGCGGCATTATCCTGACCAAGCTGGATGGCACGGCCAAGGGCGGCATCGTCTTTGCCATCGAGCAGGAATTGGCGCTGCCCGTCCGCTTTGTCGGCACGGGCGAAAAGCCGGATGATTTCGCCGAGTTCGATCCGGTCGCGTTCGTCAACGGCATCTTCGACTAATACAACAATCACATCTCGTCGGAGGTGTCACACAGAATAAAGGCAATGGCGCAAAATTCGCTTTTCGGCGTCTGTCATTCTGAGCGGGTTGACCCCTGATCTCTCGCGACGGCGAGCATCCAGCGAAGAATCTCCTTGCCGCGCCGAGACCCTTCGCGGGATGCTCGCCACAACGCACTTCGCGGGACCGACCCGCGCAGGGTGACACAAGTGAATTTTGCGGTACTGCGAATAAAGGGAAGAAGGTAACTACACCCATGGAAGCTATCCGAGAACAACTGAACGCCCTGGCAGAACGAATCGAAACGATGCGGAGGCGTCTTTGACGTAACGGGCAAACAAGCACAGATCGCCCGGCTCGAAGCCCAATCGGCCAACCCGGACATCTGGAATGACCCCGCCACGGCGAAAGCCATCATGCGCGACCTGGCCGGCCTGCGCGACCTGGTGCACATCTGGGACAAGCTGTCCGCCGATGTCGCCGACGCCGCGCTGCTGCTCGACATGGCAGTCGAGGCCGAAGATGCCGCGGTGCTGGCCGAGGTGACGGCCGAGGCTGCGGCGCTGACGAAACGCTACGACGAGCTGGAGTTCCAGCTTGCCCTGGGCGGCCCCTACGACAACAACGCGGCCATCCTCTCGGTCCATGCGGGGGTCGGCGGCACGGAGGCCCAGGATTGGGCGCAAATGCTGCTGCGGATGTATCTGCGCTGGATCGAGCGCCGCGGCTATGCGGTCGAAATCACCAATCAGCTTGACGGCGAAGAAGCCGGCATCAAGACGGTCACGCTGGAGATCAGCGGGCCGTGGGCCTACGGCTATCTCAAGGCCGAGCGCGGCGTCCACCGCCTCGTGCGCATCAGCCCGTTCGATGCCTCGGCCCGGCGGCACACCTCCTTTGCGCTGGTCGAGGTCGTGCCGATGCTCGATGACAACATCGCCATCGAAATCCGGCCCGAAGACCTCAAGATGGATGTCTATCGCTCCGGCGGCGCGGGTGGCCAGCACATGCAGAAGAACTCGACCGCGGTGCGCATCACCCATATCCCCACCGGGATCGTCGTGACCTGCCAGAACGAGCGCAGCCAGCTCCAGAACCGCGAATCGGCCATGAAGGTGCTGCGCGGCAAGCTGTTCGATATCGAGCTGCAGAAGCTCGAGGAGGAAGAGGCCCGACTGAAGGGGAAGCACGTCGAGGCCGGCTGGGGCAACCAGATCCGCTCCTACGTCCTGCAGCCGTACCAGATGGTCAAAGACCTCCGCACCGATGTCGAAACCGGCAACACGACCGCCGTGCTGGATGGCGAGATTGACCTCTTCATCGAAGCGTGGCTGAAAGATCAAGTAGGTAGTCATCAGTAGATGCGTTTTCTGAAAACCCTCCAGCTCCACGGCTACAAAACGTTCGCATCCAAGACCGACTTCGTCTTCGATGCCGGCGTGACGGCCATCGTCGGCCCGAACGGCAGCGGCAAATCGAACGTCGCGGACAGCCTGCGTTGGGTGCTGGGCGAGCAGAGCTTCAGCGCGCTGCGCGGCAAGCGCACCGAGGACATGATCTTCTCGGGCAGCGAGCAGCGCGCCCGGCTCGGCATGGCCTATGTCTCGCTGACCTTCGATAACAGCAACGGGTGGCTGCCCATTGACTTCAGCGAAGTGGAGATCGCCCGCCGCGCCTACCGGTCGGGGGAAAACGAGTATTTCCTCAACGGCAACCGCGTGCGGCTGCGTGATATCAGCGAACTGTTGGGCAACTCCGGGCTGAGCGAACGCACTTATAGCATCATCGGCCAGGGGTTGATTGACCAGGCCCTCTCGCAGCGGCCCGAAGAGCGGCGCAAGCTGTTCGAAGAAGCCGCCGGCATCACCGTCCACCAAAGCAAGCGCGACCAGGCGCAGCAAAGGCTGCAAGAGGCCCGCGCCAACCTCACCCGCGCCCACGACATCATCAGCGAGCTCACCCCGCGGCTGCGCTACCTCAAGGGACAGGCCCGCCGCGCCCAGGAATTCCAGCAAATCCGGGCCGACCTGGATGCCCAATTGCGCATCTGGTACGGCTACAGGTGGCGGCAGAGCGTCTTAGGGCTGGCAGCCGCTCAAGGCCGCCTGGCCGACTACACCGGCATCGTCGCCGAAGAAAACGACGCACTGAACGCCCTCCTGAAGCAGATAGCGGCGCGCCAGGCCGAGCGGGCAGGGCTGCGCGACCAATTGAGCGACTTGCACCGCGCCAGCAGCCAACTGCATCGCCAGGCCGAAGTGGTCCAACGCGAGCTGGCGGTGCGCGCCGAGCAGATTCGCCTCTGGAGCCAGCAGCGCGCCGAGCTGGAAGAGGAGCTGATTCATCTGGCCGCGGGCCACGAAGATGGGGCCGAACGACTGCGGAGCGCCCAGGCCGCGCTGGCCGAGGTGGACGCCGCGCACGGCGCGCAGGCCGAACGCGTCGCCGCGGCCAGGCGTAATCTGGACGAGCAAGAGCAGAAACGCCAGGCGCAGGCCGATCGGCTGGCCCAGGCCCAAGACGCTACCCTGACGCTCCGCACGCAGTTGGCCGACCGGCGCTCACGCCTGAGCCAGGCCGGCGAACGCCGGGCCGAGCTGAGCCGCGGCGAGAGCGAACAGATGCAGGCCGGCCAAGCCGCCCGCAGCAGCCTGGCGGATCTGGAAAAGCAAAGCGAGACGCTGGCCGAAAAGGTGGCCGCGGGCGAAGCGGAGCTCGCCAAACTCGAAGCGACCCGCCAGACGCACGGCCAGACCCTTGCGCAGGCGCAGGAGGCGGAACGCAAAGCCGCCGAGGCGCTAAGCGCCGCGCAACGGGCATTGGCGCGGCTACACGACCAGCAGGAGCTGCTCGAACGGCTGCGGGATGAAGGCGCCGGACTGAACGCGGGCGCCCGCGCCATCATGGCGGCCGGTCGCCCGGCCGGCGACGCCGAACGCGCCGCGGCCAATGAGCCGCCGCGCGCCAGGCCCAACGCGGCTCGCGAGCCAGTCCGCCTGCAAGGGATCATCGGCGCGCTGGGCGAGTTGATCGAGGCGCCCCCGGAACTGGAGCGGGCGATAGAGGCCGCGCTCGGCGGCCGGATGCAAGACATCGTCGTGCAGAGCTGGGAAGACGCCGAAGCGGCGGTCGCCTTCCTGAAGCAGGCGCAGGCCGGCCGCGCCACCTTCTTGCCGCTGGATAGCTTGCGGCCGGGTCGCGCGGCAGACGCGCCCACAGGCCCCGGCATCCTGGGCCTGGCGAGCGATCTGGTCGGCTTCGACCCCCGCATCCGGCCCGCGGTGGAATTGGCGCTCAACCACGTCATCGTCGTGCGCGACCTGGCGACCGCGCGGCGGCTGCTGCGGAGCGATAGCCGGACCACGCTGGTGACGGTCGAGGGGGATATCGTTCGGTCGGGCGGCAGCGTCACTGGCGGCAGCGACGCCAGAGGGCGAGATAGCGGCCTGCTCGCCCGCGCCCGCACGCTGCGCGAGCTGCCGCCGCAGATCGAAGCCCAACGCAAACAGGTCGCCGCACACGAGGCCGCAGTCGCCCAGGCCCGGCAGACCCAGGAAGCCGCGCGCCTCGCCCTCAACACCTTACGCAGCCGGCGCGACGAGCTTAGCGCCGGCCAGCAAAAACTGACTGCCGAGCGCAACCGGCTGTCGCTGGCCGCCGACCGGGCGCGCCAGACGATTGCCTGGCATCAAGAACGCCTGGGGCAAGTGCGCCAGGAGATCACCGGGCTGGATCAGGCCGAAGCGGCGCTGCACGCGGCGATCAGCAGCCTGACCGACCAACTGGCCGGCCAGGAGGCCGCGGTGGAGGCCGCCCGCCACGCGCTGGCCGGCCTGGCGACTGATGACCTGTTGAACGAGCTGGCGCGGCTGCGCGCCGAGGCCGCAGTCAGCGCCGGCCAGTTGCAGAGCCAACAGGCGCGCGTGGCGGAGATCATGGCGCTGCAACGCCAGCGGGCCAGCGAGATCGCGGCCAAAGAGGCGCGGCTGAAGACGCTCGGCGCGCAAGAGACGCGCGCGGCTCAGGATGTCGGCGGACACGAGCAACAGGCTGGCGCGCTGGCCGGCGAGATCGCCGCCCTCACCGCGCTGATTGATCCGGCCGAAGCGCGGCTGGCCCGACTGGAGCAGGAGCAGCGTGCGAGCGAAGGCCAGGAACGCAGCCTGCGCGAGCAGCTCCGCCACACGCAAATGCGCCAGAGCCAGGCCGAGCTGGCAGTCCAGCGCGCTGCCGACGAGCTAACCCACCTGCGCGGGGAGATCGAAAAAGAGCTGGGCCTGGTGGTGTTCGAGAGCGACGAGCTTGCCACCGACCAGTTGCCGCTCCCGATTGACGGGATGGTGACGCGGCTGCCCACCGTCGCCGAGTTGCCCGACGGGCTGGATGAGGGTGTCCGCCAACTGCGCGCGCAAATCGGCCGGCTCGGCCCGGTCAACCTGGAGGCGCTCTCTGAATACCACGAGGTCGAGGCGCGCTACAACTTCCTCACGTCGCAGTCGGCCGACCTCGAAAAAGCCGTGACCGACCTGGAGCTGGTCATCGCCGATCTGGATGGCGTGATGAAACGCGACTTTCTGAGTGCCTTCAAGGCCATTGCCGCTCAGTTCAAGGAGGAATTCACCAACCTGTTCGGCGGCGGCACAGCGCGGCTCCTGCTCACCGACCCCGATGACCCCAGCACGACAGGCGTCGAGATCATCGCCCGGCCGTCGGGCAAACGCGAGCAGGGGTTGGCGCTCCTATCGGGCGGGGAACGCGCGCTCACCGCGGCCGCGCTGATCTTCAGCATCCTCAAGGCGCGGCCCACCCCCTTCTGCGTGCTCGATGAGGTGGACGCGGCGCTGGACGAAGCCAACATCGGGCGGTTCCGGGACGCGCTCCGCGCGCTCTCGCGCCAGACGCAATTCATCCTGATCACGCACAATCGCGGCACGATCGAGGTCGCCGACACGATCTACGGCATTTCGATGGGCGCCGACAACACTTCGCAGGCGCTTTCGCTCAAGCTCGATGGGCTGGAACTCACGCCGGCCAGCCCCGCGGAGTCGGGCTAAATCATGCCACGCCGGCTTTCACTCTATTTGATGGCGCTCGCGACCGTCGCGTTGTGGGGCGCCAGCTTTCCGCTGACCAAAGCCGCGCTGGAATGGGTCGGACCTACATCTATCGCATTCTTGCGCTGGATCATTTCGGCGCTGGCGCTTTTCATCTGGCTCGCGCGGTCACAGCAAATCGGTCAGGCCGTCGCCCTGCTGCGCGATGATGGCGGGCGCGTGCTCTGGGTTGCCCTTTCAGGGATCACGCTGTTCTACTTCCTGGAAAATATGGCGCTGGAGTTCACCACCGCGACGAATGCCGGGGTGCTCGCCAACCTGACCTCGGTTTTCATGGTGCTGATCGGCGCCGTTGTGCTGAAGGAACGGTTGAGCGGGATCGAGTGGCTCGCGATGGCGATTGCGTTCGCGGGCGCTGTGCTGGTGAGCCAGGGAGCCGGCCACCTGACCCTCGGCAACGCCGGCCTGCAAGGGGATTTCCTGATGATCGTCGCGACCTTGTTCGCGGCGATCTACAGCATCGGCGGCAAACGGCTGGTCGAAACGCACACGCCGGTGGTCGTGCTGGCCGACGTGGCCCTGGTCGGCGCGCTGCTGCTGTTGCCGCTTGCGGTCTGGGAGGTGGGCGGCGTCGCCGGCCTGGGGACGCTGCTGCGCCTGCCGGCCGTCGCCTGGGGCGCGCTGTTGCTGCTCGGCCTCGGCGCGGGCGCGTTGGCCAACATCTGGTGGCTGCGCATCCTGGCTGCGACGACGGCCGCCCGCGCCGGGATGACTCTCTTCCTGATCCCGGTGATCTCGACGGCGGTTGCGGCGCTGGCTCTGGGCGAGCCGCTCACGCCGCTGGTGATAGTCGGCGCGCTGCTCGTCCTGGTCGGGGTGGCCCTGGTCGAACGGGATCGCGCCCAGACGATGCAGCGCCAGGCGCGTCCCGCGGAAATGTAGCGCAAGCTGGCAGCTTGCGCTACGTTCTTGCGCCGAAGGATGCGCCACGAGGCCGACGATGACAAAACTCGCAGATCCCATCAAGCTCTATCGTGAAGCATTAGCGGATGCCCCGATCCCGACCGAAGATCATCCGCCTGCCATCGAGCGCGTCGAGGTCTGGCCGTATCCGGATTTGCGGCGCGTTTGGGCGCGCGTGCAAATCAGCTCCTTCGCCGCCTACCCGAACCTGGCGCTGACCCTACGCGACCCGGACGGCCAGGTCGTGTGCGCCATGTTCATGGTGGAAATCCGCGATCCCTATCAGTCTGTCACGCTACATCTCCGGCAGACGCCTCGGCCGGGGGTTGCCTATCGGCTGGAGGTTGAATTGACACGGGGGGAAAGTATGCTGGATCAGCGCGCGGTTGAGTTTAAGATGGTCTTTCGCGAACCCGAACCGAAATCCGCTTGACCGATGGGGGGCGCTAACCAAACGCAATGCCCAATGCTACGGCGAAGTTCACCACAGATGCAGGGACAAGATCAACCGCTTGCAGATTGAGTCGCCACAAAAGAAGCCAATAAGCCCGCGACAAAACTTGCATAAATCAAAAAACTGGCGTATCCTTAGAGGCGGATGGTCGTCTAGTGTTAATGAAGCCACTGGCGACTATCCTAACCACATCATTCAGGAGGGTCACATGAGAATGTTGCGTCGGATTGTCCCTGTCCTCTCGATCGTCGTCCTGTTGCTCCTCCTAGTTTTGCCGATGTCCGCATCAGCAGAGGCGGAATCGGTCCCGAGCGCGGCGGCCTGTTCCGTGTGGTATGTCATCAAGCCGGGTGACACCCTCAACAAGATTGCAGCGCGTTATGGCACGACCGCCGCATATCTCGCTCGCTTGAACGGCATCCCGAACCCGAACTTCATCCGATCAGGCAAGAAGATCTGCGTGAAGGGTACGGCTCCGGTGCCGCCGTGCGGCTACATGTACACGGTGAAGTACGGTGATACGCTGTGGAAGATCGGCCACGCGACCGGTTGGGGCGTCTGGCAACTGGCTCGCGTGAATGGCATCAAGAATCCCGATAAGATCTGGGCAGGGCAGAAGCTCTGGATTCCGTGCAAATAGTTGTCGAGCCGCGGCCTGGCCGAAAAAGCTCCCCACAAAGAGACCCCGGAGGTCAAAAAACGCCTCCGAGGTCTCTTTGTTTCTGCTGCCAAGCCGTGACCTATAGTTGTTATGTCCAGCCGATCTTCTCCTGGCTCAGCCACGCCTCGTAGGCCGCCAGGGCGGCGTCGCCGGTGACCAGGCCGCGAGCGTCCGTCACCCAATCGCTGGGGCGCATCTCGGCGATCCAGCCCTCGCCATACGGGTCGGCCTCGGCCAGGTCGGGATCCGCCTGGATCCGCTCGTTGGCGCGCACCAGGAGGCCGGTGACGGGCGCGGCCAGCGGGCCGATGTACTTCAGGCTCTCCACCATGGCGAGGCTCCGCCCCTTCGGCACGACCTGCCCGATGTGGCCGGCCCGCACGCTGATCGCGACCAACGAATGACGCAACAGCTCATAGCCCACGGGGGTCAGGCCGACGCGCACCAGGCCATCGTCCAGCCGCTTCACCCACACATGTTTTTCGATCTGGTAGTACAGGTCTTCCGGGATCTCTCGCCCACGGATCATGGCCACAGTAGATCTGCTCCAGTCGGCTCATAACCGCGTTACGTTGGCGCCGGCGGCGGCCTGCGTGACGTAGAGCGCCGGGGCCAGGCCCGTGCGCGCCCGATAAGCGTGCGTCACCGCCGGGATCGCGGCGGCCACTGCCCCACGTTCCATCAGCGCCACCGCGCAGCCGCCGAACCCGGCGCCCGTCAGCCGTGCGCCATAACAACCGGGCTGCGCCCGCAGCAGCTCGACCATCGCATCCAGCTCCGCGCTGCTCACCTCGTAGAGGTCGCGTAGGCTGGCGTGCGACGCATCCATCAATTTTCCAACTTTATGTAAATCTCCGTCCCGCAAAGCGGCCACCGTCTCCAGCACCCGGTCGTTCTCGGTGATGACGTGGCGCGCCCGCCGCGCCACCACATCGGGCAACGCGACGGCCTCGAGTTGCGCCAGGCTGGCATCGCGCAACGCCGGCACGCCCAGCGCATGGGCCGCGGCCTCGCACTGGGCGCGGCGCTCATTGTAGGCCGATGCGGCCAGTTGGCGGCGCACCGCGGTATCGGCGATCAGGATCGCGGCGCCGGCGGGCGCCGGCACCGGCTGGAAGCTCAGGTCACGACAGTCAATCAGCAGCACATGGTCGGGCTGGCCGAGCGCCGACGCGAGTTGATCCATCAGGCCGCAGTTTGTGCCCACGAAGATGTGCTCGGCCTTCTGGCCGATCCGCGCGGCGCGGTCGGCGGGGACGGTGAAGCCGCCCGCCGCGCTGAACGCCTGCACCGCCGCCAGCTCGACCGCGGCCGAAGAGGAGAGGCCGGCCCCGATGGGCACATCCCCCTGGATCAGGCCGTCGAAACCAACCACAGGATAGCCCGCGGCCAGCAGGCCGGCAGCTACCCCGCGCACGTAGTTGCTCCACGACTCGTCGAGGCTGCGCTGGATGTCGTTGAGCGGGAAGGCCGTCTCGCGGCCCAGGTCGAAGGCGGCCAGGCGCACCATGCCGTCGCTCCGCGGCGCGACCGCGATGCGCGTCTCCCGCTCGATGGCCGCGGGCAGGACAAAGCCGTCGTTGTAGTCGGTGTGCTCCCCGATCAGGTTGACCCGACCCGGCGCGCGCGCGATCCACGTTGCGGGCCGGCCGAACTTCTGCGCGAACTGCACGCGGAGGTCATTTTGAGAGAGTAACTGAGACATTTTCCGTGTGGTCCTTCTTCGTGCGTTTTGGTTCATGCTGTTCCGCTTACCGCCCGATCTGCTGCCGGTAGTGCGTCTCGGAGAGGTCGCGCAGCCGCGCAGCCGCGGCTTCAGCGGGGATATCGCGCTGCGGCTCGCCTAGCATCTCGAAGCCGACCATGAACTTGCGCACGGTCGCGGAGCGGAGCAGCGGCGGGTAGAAATGCGCGTGCAACAGCCACCCAGGGTAGTCCCGGCCATCACAGGGGCGTTGATGCCAGCCCATGCTGTAGGGGAACGGCGCCTCGAACAGATTGTCGTAGCGGGTGGTCAGCCGCTTGAGAATGTCGGCCAGGGCGTCCCGGCTCGCGTCATCCAGGTCGGGCAGGGTCGCGACCGGCCCCCGCGGCAGCAGCATCGTCTCGAACGGCCAGACCGCCCAGAAGGGCACGAGCGCGAGCCACTCGTCGTTGGCGCAGACGATCCGCTCGGCCGCCCGCATCTCCAGCGCCCCGTAATCCAACAGCAGCGCCCGCCCATGCGCGGCGAAGTACGTGGCCTGCTGCGCCGCCTCTTTGGCCGGCTCGTTGGGCGTCTGCTCCGCGGCCCAAATCTGACCGTGCGGGTGCGGGTTGCTGGCGCCCATCATCGCGCCGCGATTCTCGAAAACCTGGACATAGCCGATATACGGCAGCGCGGCCAGCTCGCTCGTCTGCTCGGCCCACATGTCAATCACCGGGCGGATCGCGCTCACCGGCATCTCCGACAGCGCCAGGTCGTGACGCGGGGAGAAGCAGAGCACGCGGCACACCCCCTGCACCGGCTCGGCCCGCAGCAGGCCATCCACGTCCACACGGCCGGCCACCTCGACCGACATCAGCGCGGCAAAGTCGTTCTCGAAGACGAACGTCTGCGTGTAGGCCGGGTTGACTACCCCGCCGGCGCGGATATTGCCGGGGCAAAGATAACAGGTCGGATCATAGCTCGGCCGGATGTCGGGGGGTAACTTTTCGATTTGCCCTTGCCAGGGCCGCTTCGTGCGGTGGGGCGACACTAACACCCACTCGCCGGTCAGCAGGTTCAGGCGGCGGTGCGGATGATCCGTGAGGTTGAATGGTTCCAACGATGCGCCTCCTTTGCGGATGATCGGGGAGCGAATCCGCCAATCAGCCCCAGTATACCACACCTGCGCCCAAACGTCACCTTCTGACCGCCGATTCGTCTGCTACGTTAAATCAGCGTATAATGTACGCCTGACAAGGAGCCAACCGATGCGATTCCGCCCTTACAAGCTGATCCTGCTGGGGAGCGTGTTCGCGTTCGCCGTGTTCCTGGCGGTCGTCGCTCCGACCGGCGCCAGCCTCGCGCAGAGCAGCCAGCCTGATGACGCCGGCCTCGCCGCGCCGATCCAGGCCACCGCGTGCGCCCAGGACGCCCACGAGCCGGACGATCTCCGCGACCAGGCTTCCGCTCTCGCGGTCAACGGCCCAGCTTCGGCGCACACGTTTCATGCGCCGTCCGACGTGGATTGGCTGGTGATGCAGGCCGCGGCCGCGGGGCTGAGCTACAACATCCGCACCAGCAACCTGGTATCGGGTACCGACACCTTTATGTTCATTTATGATCGGGACGGCTTCGAAGTGCGGCGGAACGATGACATTGATCCGATCAAATGCCGCGCGGGGGAAGTGCAGGCCTGCGCCTCGTCGGCGACCTGGACCGCCAGCTACGCCGGACCGTACTACGCGCTCATCCTCAACCTGGGCCGGGGGGGCGTCTGCCCGGCGTATGATATCGCGGCGCGGCATCCGCCCCCCACGCCCACCCCTTCAGCGACGCCGACCGCATCCAACACGCCGACCGCGACCGCGACACCATCGAGCACACCGACGGCTACGCCGTCTGCCACAGCGACGCAAACTCATATAACAAGCCTCTGGCTGCCGATGATCGCTAGAGGCCTGACGCCGACGGCTACGCCCACTACTACGGCGACCCAAACCCACACGCCGACCTCGACCAGCACGCCGACGGAGACTGCGACGGCCACGCCAACGGCTTCCCCTACACTATCGCCGACGCCATCCGTGACCCCGTCACCTACGCCGACGGCCACGGCTACCGCCACGGCGACCCAAACCTACACGCCGACTTCGACCAGCACGCCGACGGAGACCGCGACGGCCACGCCGACGACTACTGAAACGCTCACGCCATCCGTCACACCGACGGCCACTGAGACGCTTACGCCGTCCGGCACGCCGACGCCATCGCAGACGTTGACGCCTTCCGGCACGCCGACGCCATCGGACACGCCGACGCCGAGCCAGACGCCGACCATCACCCCGACCGGCTCGCCGACGCAGACGCCCAGCCCCACCAGTACCGTGATCTATCCGGTCATCGTGCCGCTGCCCGCGGGCGCTGTGCCGAACGGGCTGGCTGTGGATGGGGCGACCGGTCGGGTCTACGTGACCGGCCGCGACACGGGCCGAGTCTACGTGCTGGATAGCAGTCGCTTCCAGTGGGTGGGTGACGCTGCGGTCGGCGGCCTGCCCTGGGGGGTGGCGGTGCACGTCGGCAAGGTGTATGTGGCGAACTTCGGCGACAAAAGCATCTCGGTGCTGGACGCCGCCACCCTGGCCGTCCGGCGTGTCATCCCGGTACGCGGCAGCCCGACCTTCGTCAAGGCCAACCCCGCCACCGGCCGCGTGATCGCCGTCACTTACGGCGGCCCCGCCTACGGCGACAACCGCGTGATCGTGATCCACACCGCGGACGACAGCGTGGAGGCGGATGTCCACGCGGGCGGCGGCGGCGCCTGGGGCCTGGCGGTCAATCCCAACCTGAACCGGGTCTACGTCACCACCCGTGATTCGGGGACACTGACCACCTTCGACGGGAACGCCGGCTATGCCCAGATTTGGACGCAGACTGAATACGCCTGCCCGGAGCCGAAATCCTCCCCCTACGGGATGGACTTCGACCCGGTCCTGAACAAGCTCTATGTGGCGTGCGCTCTTGAGGACAACGTGGATCGCGCGGTGATCTACCGGGCGACGGCGAACGGCCTCGAACGCCAGGCGCTGGTGGGGGTCGGCAACGGCGGGCCGGACGGCGGCGGGGGCGTCACGGTGAATCCCGCCACGGGGCGCGTCTTCTTCACGAACAGCGCCGCCGACTCGGTCAGCGTCATCAGCGGGGCGACCAATGAAGTGATCGCGACGACCGCAGTGGGCCACAATCCGTTCGCCGCGGCGACCAACCCGATCACGGGCCAAGTCTTCATCGGCAGTCGCGGGGAGTGCAACATCCACGTGCTGCTGGATGCTGCCACACATTGAAGCAAGGTTTTCTTTTTCTCCGTAGATTTACGGATGGCAGACTCGCGGCGTCTGTGTTACAAAGGAGCAAGGATTTCAGGAACGCTGGAAGGAGGCAAAATAGATGAAGAAGATCTTGCTCTTGGCTGCCGTGGTTATCCTGCTGCTCGCAACCGCTGCCGTAACCGCGTTCGCAGGTTACGAGTGGTGTGCGACCGACCCCAACATTCAGTTGCCGAATGGCCGAGGGGTCGCGCATCTGATCGTTGAGGTACCGAGGGCGTATCAGGACGCCGCGTTCACGGTGGAGGTCTGGGCGCCCGCTGGCTCACGGGTGGTCGGGCCCGCCAACAAGAACGTGACCGTCATCCTGCACGCCGACGAAAGCAACCCTGCCAATCAGCTCGACGCCCGGATCACCGCCGGACTGCCTGTCCGGTTGTCTGTCAAGTACCGCGGCGACCAACTGGGAGCCTTTGAGTTCATGGACGGGACAGGCGACGCACGGTGGGTCTTGCCATAAATTGCCCACCCCGTCTGACTTAGCGCTGTTATCTGCCCACCCCAGAGAAAGCGAGTGCGTGATATGAGTCAACTGTCCCCAACATTGCGACGTTACCTGATAGCGATTTGGACGATTAGCCTGGCGACCTGGATCTCGAGTTGGTTCCTGAGATTCGATCACCGCCCCTTGTCCTGGCCGTTGCTGGGCGCGTTGCTTGGTCTGTTGGTCTTGACGCAGAGTTTACCCCAGCACATTCTCAGAGGGACCAAGATTACTCTGAGCACCGTTCCGTTGTTCGTCGCGGCGCTCTCTCTGCCCGTAAGCGCGGCTGTGAGCATCGCGTTGGCCGGCGTGGCCCTGGCTCAAGGGCGCCGGCGCCGGCCCTGGTACGAGCTTAGCTTCAATGTAGCCAGCGCGGGCCTGGAGGTGTATGTCGGCGGGGTGATCTGGGCGCTGCTGGCGCTGATTCCCGGCGCCTGGGCGGCGCCGGCGGCCACTCTCCTCTGCGCCGCGGCGCTCTATGTGATCAACGTTTCCGCGGTAGCGGGCGCAGTGGCAGCGCAACACCGCCTGACCTACCGCCACGTCTGGCATCAGATCGCTACGGCTGAAATGCTCGATCATGGCTTGATGTTCCTGGTCGGTGGGCTGCTTGTTCTGCCATTGGTCTGGAAGCCACTGGCGGCGGCCCTGATGTTGGCGGGGATCGCGACCCGCCTCATCCTACGTGTGCGGCGCGAGGATTGGGTTTTGCGCAAACAACAGATCTGAAACACGCAACCAACGCCGGTCCCCCCTCCCCGCGCTGGTGCAAGACTTCCGAAGCTCCCCCCTAAACGGCTGCGGCGAGCGATCCAATCGCTCGCCGCAGCGGACATTCCCCACCTGCACCCTCATGCATTATCGCGAGGAAGCATTACAATTCACATTACGGCACACGTGTCATTTGCGATGGCCCGATCTGCTCGATCCGGCCATCCAACAGCAGCACCGCCAGCGCATACTCCCACGCGCCCGCCGGCGCCCCGACGTCCATGTAGCGGTAGTTGCCGCCTTGATTGGTTCCGGCCTGTTCCGCCACGATCACCTCCGGCGTGATGACCTCATACGCCGCCGCGTCCGCCAGCCGCCGCAGCACTCGGAAGCCCAACACGTTCGCCTCGTTCGCCGTCGCCCATTCCACCACGGCCCCGCCCGCGCCCGCCGCCACCCGCAGCCCCGTCACATGCAGCCCCGTCGGGTTGACCACCCCCACGTTGTCCTGCGCCGACTTCGGCGGCAGCTCCACCAGATCCGTGCCGTTCGGCCCGATCACCCCCGTCTTCGCCCACGCCCCCGTCACCGTCGCCACGTTGATCGTCTTCCCCAACGGCAGCGCCGTCGTGTCCGCCCGCGCGGTGAAGTACACCACGATCACCACCGACCCATTGACGGGCAGCGTCCCGATCCCGCCGCGGGCCGGATCCAGCACGTTCGCCCAGTTGATCACCCCGTCGCTCACGTGATCGTCCGAATCCGGCGTCGCAAAGTGGCCTCCGAACCCATACGTCAGGTAGTCCGCATCATACATGTCGCGCAGCGGCAGGTAGATGATCGGGCTATCGCCCGTGTTGATAATGCGGATCGTGAAGCTGATCTCGCTCCCCGGCCGCACCTCCCGCAAACCATTCAGCGCCTTCGTGATCCGGTAGTTCGGCGCCGCCTGCTGCCCGCCGCTCCCCGTGATGTACCCGAAGTCCGCCGTCAGGTTCACCCCGTCTGCCGGCAACACCACCGTGTAGGGCTGCGCCTGATGGTTGTTGTCTTGGCCGGGCTGCGGCCCCAGCGCGGTCAGGTCGTACCCCAACATCACGTTGAACACGTCCGTCACCGTTACCGCATACGTCTCCGCCGGCAGCCCCGTGAAGCTGTAATCCCCGCTCGCGCCGGTCGTCGTCGTCGCGATCACCGCCCCGCCTTGCAGCAGCGCCACCGTGATGCCCGCCACGCCCAGGTCGCCGTCCGCCGGGGCGAACAGCCCATTGCCGTCTCGCTCCAGCCATACCTGATTGCCGATCACCCCCAGGTCCGGCCGCGCCGCCCGCACGTAGCCGAAGTCCGCCGTCAGGTTGCTGCCGCCCGCCGGCAGTGTGATGGCATACGGATCGGCCTGACTGTTGCCATCCACGCCGGCGCTGCCCAGCGGGCCGCGCTCGTAGTCGTTGAGCACCGCGTTGGTATCGCTGACATGCGCCAGGTACTTGCCGCCCGGCACCCCCGTGAACAGGTAGTTGCCGGTGTTCGCGCCTACCGTCGTGCTCGTCGTCACCGTCGCGATGATCGGCTCGCCGGCGTCCCACGTCCCGTTGCCGTTCGCGTCGCGGATCAAATCCACGCTCACCCCGCCCAACGGCCAATCGCCGCCAGTGTAGGCCCCGCTCTTGTCCGTATCGTAGAACACCAGGTTCCCGAGCGTCCCCAGCAGGTTGCCCACGCTGTCCCGGTAGCCGAAGTCCGCCGCCAGGTATTGCTGCCCCGCCGCCAACGGTGGGATCGGCGCCGGGACCGCCGTCGTCGCGGTCAGCCCCGCCAACGCCGCCGCCGTCCCCGGCGCGCTCATGTCTGGCCCGGCGCTGTAGCCGCCCCCCGCCGGCGCCTCAATCAGGTAGCGGCCGTTGCTGTCCGTCACATCGCTGCCCAGCCGCGTCCCGGTGCTGTCCGTCACGACCACCGTCA
>Ga0233425_10002897_pt1 | contig 32503 bp, 30 predicted proteins | sample Watercolumn_Towu_2_FD_181712 | JGI IMG/M metagenome (GOLD analysis project Ga0233425, IMG submission 181712) | Freshwater microbial communities from Lake Towuti, South Sulawesi, Indonesia - Watercolumn_Towuti2014_140_MG | ecosystem: Environmental > Aquatic > Freshwater > Lake | place... | reverse complement strand
CGTGCGCGAGGTCTCGCAGGTTCTGGCGAAGCATGCCGTGAACGTCGAGAAGCTGGAGACGCACACCGCCAGCGCGCCGATGTCGGCGGAGATCCTCTTTCACTGCGAGGCCGACCTCGCGGCGGCGGCGGACATCGACAGCCGCGCGCTGAAAGCCGAGCTGGAAAAGCTCTCGGACGACCTGATGGTCGACATCAGCCTCGGGGAGACTCTCTAGGATGAAACCTTCAGTTATCTTCGGTCTGGTGCGTGATCGTGCCGGTGGGGTGCCCTGCTCCGCTCATGTCCCCCGGCAGCGGCCTGCGGCCGCCGCCGCCCACGGCTTGCCCTGCATGGCAAGCCGGCTTCGGCAGCGCGGAGCGGTGCTCCGCGAAACCCTGCCTACGCCCACCTTTACTTCGCTCCGCAGGGCACCCCACCGGCACGATCGGGAGACGCCGAGGGTTTTCGGCGGCCGTATGGCACTCACGTTCCAGCCAAGGGGGGCGGGTGGCCGACAGAGCGAAGTAAAGAAGGAGAGCCGGGCGCAGCCCGGCTCAGATGACATGAGCGGCGTCGGCCACCCGCCACACTTGGCACGGTCCAACCTTGAACGAACGAGGCGTTTCATGCGTCACGGGTGGCGCGAAGCGCGGTGGAGCAACTGACATGGCTCTCTATGCCTTGGGCGAGCGCCGGCCCGAACTGCGCGGCGACTGCTGGGTGGCGGAGAACGCCGCCGTGATCGGCTCGGTCGTGATCGAGGACGGCGCCAGCGTCTGGTTCAACACGGTCATCCGCGGCGACAACGATCTCATCGTCATCGGCGAAGGCAGCAACGTGCAGGACGGCGCCGTGCTGCACACCGACGCCGGCATCAAGCTCACGCTGGGCCCGAGCGTGCTGGTCGGCCACCAGGCCATGCTACACGGCTGCACGATCGGCGAAGGCTCGCTGATCGGCATCCAGGCCGTCATCCTCAACAACGCCGTGATCGGCAGGGAATGCCTGATCGGCGCCGGCGCCCTCATCCCGGAGGGCAAGGTCATCCCCGACCGCTCCCTGGTGATGGGGGCGCCCGGCAAGGTGATCCGCCAGCTCAGCGACCAGGAGGCGGCCATGATCCGCATGGGCTGCGTGCAATACACCGAGCGCGCCGGGCGCTACAAGCGGGAGTTGCAGCGGGTCGCAGAGTAAGACACACTCCCGTCATGACGCCGGCAAGCCGAACTGCATATCTCATCATGACGGCAGGGCTGGCGGCTGTATCGGCGATGCCGGCCAACGCCCAGAATGCGGCGCCGGTGCCCACGCCGTCCGGCGAGACCCGCCAGCCTTCTCGGCTCACCGCTTATCTCTACGGCAAGGAACAGATCGGCGCTCTCTACGAGATCGGCCGCGAGTGGGACAAGAAGCTGGGCCTGCAGCAGGATTGCAAGGGTCCCTACAACATTCAGCCGGCCGCCGTCTTCCTGCTGAAACCCATCGACTTCCCCGAGGGCAAGCCGCATCCCGTCGCCGGCGCCTGGCAGCACCGCTACGTCTTCGAGCGTTGCGGCAAGCGGATGACCTACAACGCCGTCTTCATTGCCCGCAAAGGCGAAAAGCCCGAGACCCGGCCGCACGTCCCCGGCAACACCAACGCCTCGGCCCTGTTGCTTGCCGACACGCTAAAGGGCGCTCATGGCGCCGCCCTGCTTCGGCTGTCGAAACGGGCCCGGGACTGCAGGCAGGCCGAACTCATCGACACCAAGCTGACGCGGCCGCCGCGCGAAACCCTAGAGGCCGACAAGCCAATCGGTCAATGGGAGGAGGCCTGGACCTTCCGCGGCTGCGGCCACGACGTCGAGGTGCCCATCACCTTCAGTCCAGACGGCAAGGGCGGCACGCACTACGTCATCAAAGGAATGAACTGACCCTCAAGCTCGCCGCCCGCCAGCCGTAAGAGTAGGTATACGGCATGTTCCTCATCCAAGGAAGGCAGCTATGCAGGACTGGGCGACGTTCTTTTTCACCGGCAGCAGCACCCTGCCGGCCTTCATGGTACTGGTCAATAGCGAGGCGATTGGCCTCGCTCTCTTCGTTTTTCTCGGACTGCTCATTACCGCGTGTCTGATCGGCCTGCGCGACCCGGACTGTCCGGCGCGCAAGCTAATAGACAGCGACCTGGACAAGCGCTCTGAGAAGCGGCGCCGCGAACGCGAGTAATCCGGTTGCGTCAGCCGCCAATGCCCCTGTAACCGTAAGGGGAATTGGCGGCTCACTACGGACTTTGCTTCAGTAGCCCACCCCCCCGTAAGCGCCACCCTTGCCGGAACAAGCGGCAAGAACGGTGACGGAAAGAATCAACAGGGTAATGCCCAGGGATTTCAGTCTCTCTTCGAATTTCTTCATATTATGTCTCCTTGATGTGGTGTTGCGATTTCATTGTAGTAGGCCGGTCGGATTTCTCCCAAAGCCATTTTCTCTTAATTGAACATCGTTTCCATCTCTCGTCTGATCCGAACGGCCTCGGAAGCCGTGTCCATCTCGACATCCTGCCACCTCACCGGCTGCCCGGCGGCCACCGGCCGCTTGACCTTGACGCGGTGGGCGAGGCCGATGGGCAGCCCGCCGGCGGCGCTCGAATCGGCGGCCGGCACGAGCCGGCCGTACACCGTGTAGCCGCCTTCCCCGTCCAGGATCTCGCCGACCAGGAGGTCACGCTTGGCGGTGGCGACGACATCGCCCAGCCAGCCGCTGGCCGCCCCCGTCGGCTCGCGGCGCAGGCCGGCACTGGCGACGCTGATGCCGAGTTCCAGCCCGATCAGGTGGCAGGGCTTGTACATCGACGTGTAGCGGCCGGAGTCGTCGGTGACGAGGCCGTATTCCTTGAAGCAGCGCTCGACATAGAAGCAGTTGCGATCGTCCGCCGCGGCGAAGGTGACATAGACGCCCCAGCGCAGGTCGCGGAACACCGGGCGGCCGTCGCGCTCGACGCTGGAGATCACCTCGACCTGGCCGGCATGGTGCAGCTGGCCGCCGGCTTCGCGCGGGCGCAGCACGCGGGCGAGGTCATCGACGCCGCAGGGCGGGAAGAGCAGCCCCTCCGGGGCAGGGGCGAGGCCGGTGGCATTGGCCACCGCCGCCATCTCGATGGCGGACTTGGTGCCGTCGAGGAAGGAGTTGAACATCTGTGCGTTGAAGTCCCCTGCCGCCACCTGCTCCGGCGTGAAGCCGTAGTGCGCCCACACCGTCTCCGGCGTCGACTGGTGATAGCCCGGCAGGTACTTGGTGCCCTTGCCGGCGGCGACGACCTCGAAGCCGGCCGCGCGCGCCCAGTCGACCATCTCGCAGATCAGCGCCGGCTGGTCGCCATAGGCGAGCGAATAGACGATGCCGGCCTCTCGCGCCTTCCGCGCCAGCAGCGGCCCGGCCAGCGCGTCGGCCTCGACGTTCACCATCACGATGTGCTTGCCGTGCGCGCAGCAGGCCAGCACATGGCGGATGCCGGCGGCCGGGCTGCCGGTGGCGTCGATGACGACGTCGATGCCGTCGGCGGCGATGACCGCCTGGGCGTCGTCGGTGATGAAAGTGGAACCCTTCGCCATGGCCTCGGCGAGCGAAACAGCGGCGTACTGCTCTTTCGGCCATCCGGTGCGCGCCAGGCTCTCGCCGGCGCGCTGCGGGTTGAGGTCGGCAATGGCGGCGACGTGGATGCCCGGCGTCACACGCGCCTGGGCGAGGTACATGGAGCCGAACTTGCCGGCGCCGATGAGGGCGACGCGCAGGGGCCGGCCGACGGCCGCACGCTCGACGAGCATGCGATGGAGGTTCATGGATTCTTCTGCGGCACCTGGACGAAGACTTCGTCCGGCTTGATGTAGCCGAGCTCGTAGCGGGCACGCTCCTCGATGGCCTCGTAGCCGCTCTTCAGATCGCGTACCTCGGCGTCAAGGCCGGCGTTGCGGATTTCCAGCTTCTGGTTCTCGGCGCGCTGGGCGGCGAGGTGTCGGTCGACCTCCCAAACCCGGAGCCAGCCACCCTTGCCGAACCACAGCGGATACTGCAGCAGCACGATCAGGGCGACCAGCACCAGCGTGGGCCAGCGCATCGGAGGCGGTATCTATTTCCTGAGATTGTAGAACGCGTTGCGGCCCGGGTAGCTCACCGTGTCGCCGAGGTCCTCCTCGATGCGCAGGAGCTGGTTGTACTTGGCGACGCGATCCGAGCGCGACAGCGAGCCCGTCTTGATCTGCAGGGCGTTGAGGCCCACCGCGATGTCGGCGATGGTGGCGTCCTCGGTCTCGCCTGAGCGGTGCGAAATGACCGAGGTGTAGCCCGAGCGCTTGGCCAACTCAACGGCGGCGAAGGTCTCGGTGAGGGTGCCGATCTGGTTGATCTTGATGAGGATCGCGTTGGCGATACCCTGGGCGATGCCCTCGCGCAGAATCCGGGTATTGGTGACGAAGAGGTCGTCGCCCACCAGCTGCACCTTCCTGCCGAGGCGCTCGGTGAGAACCTTCCAGCCCTCCCAGTCGTTCTCCGCCATGCCGTCCTCGATACTGACGATGGGGAACTTGTCGGCCAGCGTCAGGAGGTAGTCGGCGAACTGGACGGAGGTCAGGCTGAGCTTCTCGCCTTCCAGCTCGTACTTGCCGTCCCTGAAGAACTCCGAGCTGGCGCAGTCGAGGGCCAGCAGCACGTCCTGCCCCGGCTCGTAGCCGGCCTTGGCGACGGCCTCGAGGATCAGATTGAGCGCTTCCTCGGTTCCTGAGACGTTGGGGGCGAAACCGCCCTCGTCGCCGACCGAGGTCGGAAAGCCGCGCTTGTCGAGCAGCTTCTTCAAGGCATGGAAGACCTCCGCGCCGCAACGCAGCGCCTCGCGGAAGCTCTGCGCGCCGACCGGCATGATCATGCATTCCTGGATGTCCAGGCTGTTGTTGGCGTGGGCGCCGCCATTGATGACGTTCATCATCGGCACCGGCATCTGCATCGGTCCGGAGCCGCCGAAATAGCGGTAGAGCGGCAGGCCCGCCTCCTCCGCCGCCGCCTTGGCCACCGCCATCGAGACGGCCAGCATGGCGTTGGCGCCGAGGCGCGACTTGTTGTCCGTGCCGTCGAGCTCGATCAGGGTCTTGTCGATGAAGGACTGCTCCTCGGCGTCGAGGCCGATGATGGCCTCCGAAATCTCCGTATTGACATTCTCAACGGCCTGCAGCACGCCCTTGCCGAGGTAGCGACCGGCGTCGCCGTCGCGCAGCTCGATGGCCTCGCGCGAACCGGTGGAGGCGCCCGAAGGCACGGCGGCGCGACCCATGATGCCCGATTCGAGCAGGACGTCGGCCTCGACGGTGGGATTGCCGCGCGAGTCCAGGATCTCGCGGGCGACGACATCAACGATTGCGCTCATTTTTCTTGCTCCCTTCGAAAACTAGATACCTTCAACCACCAGCATGTTCATCTGTGCCGCGCCCCGGCGCTGTTCGCGCGCCGCGCGGTATTCGGGCGAATCATAGAAGTGCTTCGCCTGCTCGACGGATTCGAATTCGAGGATCACCAGGCGGGGCGGCGCCCAGTCGCCCTCGAGCAGATGCGTGGCGCCACCGCGCACGATGTACTTGCCGCCGTATTTCGCCACGGCAGCGCCGGCCAGCGCCTTGTAGCCCTCGTACTGCTCCGGGTTGGTCACGCTCGCCTGGGCGATGATGTAGGCCTTGCTCACAAACGGTCCTCCATGAAGCCGCGCTGCTTCACCAGCGCATCGATGTCGCGCAGGGTCGACAACAGATCCTTCATCTTCGCCAGCGGCCAGGAGTTCGGTCCGTCGGAGAGCGCCTTCTCGGGGTTCGGATGGCTCTCCATGAACAGGCCGGCGATGCCGACAGCGGCCGCCGCGCGTGCCAGCACCGGCACGAACTCGCGCTGGCCGCCCGAGGAGGCGCCCTGCCCGCCCGGCAGCTGCACCGAGTGGGTGGCGTCGTAGACCACCGGGCAGCCGGTCTCGCGCAGGATGGCCAGGCTGCGCATGTCGGAGACGAGATTGTTGTAACCGAAGGAGGCGCCGCGCTCGCAGACCATGATGGTGTCCGCTCCGTTATTCGCCTCTTTCGCCTTGGCGACGACGTGCTTCATGTCGTGCGGCGCGAGAAACTGACCCTTCTTGATATTGGCCGGCTTGCCCGAGGCGGCGACGGCCTGGATGAAATCGGTCTGTCGGCAGAGGAAGGCCGGCGTCTGCAGCACATCAACCACGGCGGCGACGGCGGCGATCTCCGACTGGTCGTGCACATCGGTCAGCACCGGCACGCCGACAGACTTCCGCACGTCGGCGAGGATCTCCAGCCCCTTCTCCATGCCCAGGCCGCGATACGACTTGCCCGAGCTGCGGTTGGCCTTGTCGTAGGAGGACTTGAAGATGAAGGGCATGCCCAGCGCGGCGCAGATTTCCTTGAGCCTTCCGGCGACGTCGATGGCCAGCTCGCGCGACTCGATGACGCAGGGGCCGGCGATGAGGAACAGCGGGTGCAGGAGGCCGGCTTCGAAACCGCAGAGCTTCACGACGCGGCCTGCCGAATCGGCGTCACCGGCGCGCCCTTGCCGCTTTCCTGGTGTGCCATGGCAGCGCGGACGAAGGCGGTGAACAGCGGGTGCCCGGCGCGCGGCGAAGAGGTGAATTCGGGATGGAACTGGCAGCCGATGAACCAGGGGTGCTCCGGCAGCTCGACCATTTCGCACAGGCGCCCGTCCTCGGACTTGCCGCTAACCTTGAGACCGGCCTGCTGCAGACGGTTCAGGTAGATATTGTTCACCTCGTAGCGGTGGCGGTGGCGTTCGACGATCGAATCCGCGCCGTAGACCTTGCGCGCCAGCGAGTCGGCCGCCAGCGCGCAGGACTGTCCTCCGAGGCGCATGGTGCCGCCGAGGTCGGCGCCGGCATCGCGCTTCTCCACCCTGCCCTCGCGGTCGAGCCACTCGGTGATGAGGGCGATCACGGGATGCGGCGTGTCCGGGTCGAATTCCGTGCTGTGGGCGCCGTCCATGCCGGCGACGTCGCGGGCGAACTCGATGACGGCGAGTTGCATGCCGAGGCAAATGCCCAGATACGGCACCTTGTTCTCGCGGGCAAAGCGGATGGCGGCAATCTTGCCCTCGACGCCGCGCTTGCCGAAGCCGCCCGGCACGAGGATGGCATCCATGCCGGCCAGCGCGCCTGTGCCGTCGCGCTCGATGGCCTCGGAATCGAGGTAATGGATGTTGATGCGGCTGCGCGTGTGGATGCCGGCGTGGATCAGCGCCTCGGACAGCGACTTGTAGGACTCGGTCAGGTCGACGTACTTGCCGACGAAGGCGATATCCACCTTGCGCTCGGGATGCTCGAGCGCGTCGATCAGCTTGTTCCAGACGGAAAGGTCGGCCGCGCGCGCCAGAATGTTCAGCTTGTGGCAGACGATCTCGTCCAGCATCTGGTCGTGCAGCATGGCCGGGATCTTGTAGATGCTGTCCGAATCCACCACCGAGATCACCGCCTCGGGCGCGACGTTGGTGAACAGAGCGATCTTGCGTCGCTCGTCGTCGGGCACCGGGCGGTCGGCGCGGCAGAGCAGGACGTCGGGCTGGATGCCGATCTCGCGCAACTCCTTCACCGAATGCTGCGTCGGCTTGGTCTTCAGCTCGCCGGCGGTGGCGATGTAGGGCAGCAACGTGAGGTGGATGAAGCAGGTGTTCTGGCGGCCCTCCTCGATGCCCATCTGGCGGATCGCTTCGAGAAACGGCAGCGACTCGATATCGCCCACCGTACCGCCCACCTCGACGATGGCGACGTCGGCGCCCTGGGCGCCGTTCTTGATGTGCAGCTTGATCTCGTCGGTGATGTGCGGGATGACCTGCACGGTACGGCCGAGGTAATCGCCGCGGCGCTCCTTCTTGATCACCGACTCGTAGATCTGCCCGGTGGTGAAGTTGTTGCGCTTGCCCATCTTGGCCCGCGTGAAACGCTCGTAGTGGCCGAGGTCGAGGTCGGTCTCCGCGCCGTCCTCGGTGACGAACACCTCGCCGTGCTGGAACGGGCTCATCGTGCCGGGATCAACGTTAATGTAAGGATCGAGCTTGAGGTGGGTAACCTTGATGCCGCGGGATTCGAGGATGGCGCCGAGGGAGGCGGCGGCGATGCCCTTGCCCAGAGAGGACACGACACCGCCTGTAACGAAGACGTACTTGGTCATTTGGACTACGTCTGCAGGAAAGCCAAATGATAGCCGAAAGTTGCCCTCCGCTCAACGAAAACGGCGGTGATCGGCGCAAAAAACACTTGAGAAACTACTTGAGGAATTCCCGGCTGATGGCGCGAAACTCTTCCGTGCCGGCCTGCTTCAGCCACTCGAAGGCGACCATCTCGCGGCTGACGATATGAACGCCGTGGCTGCGCATGCGCGCAAGCGCGAGTTCCTTGTCGGAAGGCTTGCGCGAACCGACGGCCTCGGCGACGACGAAGACTTCCCTGCCCTGCGCACGCAGATCGAGCACGGTCTGCAGCACGCAGACGTGGGACTCGGTGCCGGCCACCACCACCTGCGGCCGCCCGGCGCCCGGCAGCCGGTCGAGGCATTTCGCCGCGACGCAGGAGAAATGCAGCTTCTCGCCGACGGCTTCGGGAATAGTCAGTTCCCGCAGCGCGGCGACGGTGTGGCCGATGCCCTTCGGATACTGTTCGGAGAGCATCACCGGCACGCCGAGGCGCTGCGCCACCTTCACCAGCCAGACGGCGTGGTCGAGCACCGCCTGCCCCCCGTGGATGTGCGGCAGCAGGCGCTCCTGGATGTCGACCACGAGCAGGACGGATTGGTCGCGGTTGATCAGCATGAGAGCTCCGGGCGGTTGCGGAAGAACTCAAGCGCTTCCGGGTTAGCCAGCGCCTCGACGTTCTTCACGGGCTGGCCGTGCACGATGTTGCGCACCGCCAGTTCGACGATCTTGTTACTCTTGGTGCGCGGAATGTCGCCCACCTGGAGGATCCTCGCCGGCACGTGGCGCGGCGTGGTGTTCTGGCGGATGACCTCTTTGATGCGTTTGACGAGCGCCTCGTCGAGGGTCAGTCCTTCGCGCAGCTTGACGAAGAGGACGACGCGGGTGTCCTTGTCCCAGTCCTGGCCGATGACGAGCGATTCGAGCACTTCGTCGAGCTTTTCCACCTGGCGGTAGATCTCGGCGGTGCCGATGCGCACGCCGCCCGGGTTGAGCGTAGCGTCGGAGCGGCCGTAGATGATGAAGCCGCCGTGGGCGGTTTCCTCGATGAAGTCACCGTGGCACCAGATGCCGGGGTATTTCTCGAAGTAGGCGGCGCGATACTTCTTGCCGTCCGGGTCGTTCCAGAAGCCGACGGGCATCGAGGGGAAAGGCTTGAGGCAGACCAGTTCGCCCTTGGTTTGACGCACGGGGCGGCCCTCCTCGTCGAGCACCTCGACCGCCATGGCGAGAGCACGGGCCTGGATCTCGCCACGCCACACCGGCCCGATCGGGTTGCCGATAACGAAGCAGGCGAGCAGATCGGTGCCGCCGGAGAGCGAGGCAAGATGCACGTCGCGCTTGATGTTGTCGTACACGTAGCCGAAGGCTTCCGGCACCAGCGGGCTGCCGGTGGAAAAGATGGCGCGTAGCCTCTCGAGATTGTGCGTCTTCATCGGCGCCAGGTTGATCTTGGCGATGGCGTCGATGAACTTGGCCGAGGTGCCGAAGTGGGTCATGCCCTCGGCCTCGGCGTAGTCGAAAAGGATGTTGCCGCGGCCGACGAAGGGCGAGCCGTCGTAGAGCAGCAGCGTCGCGCCGGAGGCTAGGCCGGAGACGAGCCAGTTCCACATCATCCAGCCGCAGGTGGTGAAGTAGAAGACGCGGTCGCCCGGCTTCACGTCGCCATGCAGCTTGTGCTCCTTCAGGTGCTGCAGCAGCGCGCCGCCGGCGCAATGCACGATGCATTTCGGCACGCCGGTGGTGCCGGAGGAATACATGATGTAGAGAGGATGATCGAAGGGCAGGCGCTCGAAGCGGATCTCCGTCTCGCCCGCGAAAGGGGCGAGGAAGTCGGCGAGCGAGACGCCGCGCTTCACATCGGCGCTGGCCCCGCTGCCGCCGGCGTAGGGCACGATCACCACGCGTTCCAGGGAAGGCAGGCGCGCGGCAATCTCGGCGAGCTTTCCGAGGCAGTCGATGGCCTTGCCGTTGTACCAGTAGCCGTCGCAGGCGAACAGCACCTTCGGTTCGATCTGCCCGAAGCGGTCGAGCACGCCCTGCACCCCGAAATCGGGCGAAGCCGAGGAGAAAATGGCGCCGATCGAGGCCGCCGCCAGCATGGCCACCACGGCGGCAGGATGGTTGGGCAGGTAGGCGGCGACGCGGTCGCCCTTGCCCACGCCCAGGTCGCGCAGCGCCCAGGCGGTCTGCGCCACAGCCTCGTAGAGCTCGGCGTGGCTGATGCGTCGCCGCACCTTGTCCTCGCCCCAGAACACCAGCGCATCGGCCGTGTCGTGGCTGCGCAGGAGGTTCTCGGCGAAATTCAGGCGCGCGTCGGGGAACCACTTGGCGCCGGGCATGCGGTTGGCCTCCGCCAGCACGCGCCCGCCGCGCTCGCCGACGACGCCGGCCCAGTCCCACAGCGTGTCCCAAAAACGCTCCGGCTGCGTCACCGACCAGCGATGCAGCGCCTCGTAGTCGGCGAATTCGACATCCCAGCGGCGCGTGGCCGAACGCATGAAAACAGTCAGGTTGGCGGCGGCAATGCGCTGCTTCGAGGGTTTCCAGAGGAGTGTGCTGTCGCTCATGATCATGGCTCTTCGGCGAGTTGCTTCATATTTTCGGGCAGCGGAATGGAGCGCCCGCTGGCAGGATTGATCCAGACCATCTTGGCGTCGCCCGTCGCATACAGCTTTTCGTTCCCCTGCAGGCGCAACTCGTAGTGGGTCGGCAGGCTGCTGCGGCCCGGATGGCCGATGAACATGCGCACTTCGACGTTGCCGGGATAGACGAGCGGCACGAGGAAGGTGCAACTGGCATTGACAATCACCGGCCCCTCCTTGGCGTTCTGCCCCGTGTTGTAGCCGAGTCGCTCGAACCACTCGATGCGGGTCTGTTCCATGTAGCGGAAATAGACGGTGTTATTGACGTGCCCCATGGCGTCCATGTCGCCCCAGCGGATGGGCAGGGTCGTGGTGAATATCAGCTTTCGCTTGTGTTCCATCTGTACAGAGAGTGGGCGGATAAAACCGAATTATAATGTTGGCCACTCAAACCAGAACAAATCAACGGGAAACGGCATGCAGCGCGAATCCATGGAATTCGACGTCGTCGTCGTCGGCGGCGGCCCGGCCGGCCTGGCCGCGGCGATCCGATTGAAGCAACTCGACGCCGGCATCAACGTCTGCCTGATCGAGAAAGGCGCCGCGGTCGGAGCGCACATCCTATCCGGCGCCGTGATGGACCCACGCGCGATCACCGAGCTGATGCCGGACTGGCACGACAAGGGCGCGCCGCTCGACACACCGGTAACGGAAGACCGCTTCGTCCTCCTCTCCGAAACGGGCGGCCTGACGGTGCCGAACGCCCTGCTCCCCAGCTGCTTCCTCAACCACGGCAACTACATCGTCAGTCTCGGCAACGTCTGTCGCTGGCTCGCCAGCCAGGCCGAGGCGCTCGGTGTCGAGATCTATCCGGGCTTCGCCGGCGCGGAGGTGCTCTACAACGACGACGGCTCGGTCAAAGGCGTGGCCACAGGGGACATGGGCGTCGGCCGCGACGGAGAGCCCACCGACGCCTACCAGCCCGGCATGGAGCTCCTTGGCAAATACACCCTGTTTGCGGAGGGCTGCCGCGGCCACCTCGGCAAGCAGCTCGAGGCGAAATTCAATCTGCGCAACGGCGTAGACCCGCAGGTCTACGGCATCGGCATCAAGGAGCTGTGGGAAATCAAGCCGGAGCAGCACGTCAAGGGCCTGGTCATGCACACCGGCGGCTGGCCGATGCAGCCCGATACCTATGGTGGCGGCTTCGTCTACCACCTCGAGGGTAACCTGGTGTCGATCGGCTACGTGGTCGGGCTGGCCTACGGCAATCCGCACCTGTCCCCCTTCGAGGAGTTCCAGCGCTACAAGCTGCACCCGCTGGTGAAGCCGTTCCTCGAGGGCGGCAAGCGCATCGCCTACGGCGCACGGGCAATGACGGCGGGCGGCCTGCAGGCGCTGCCGAAGCTGGTGTTCCCGGGCGGCGCCCTGATCGGCGACGACGCCGGCTTCCTCAATGCCGCCCGCATCAAGGGCTCGCACTCGGCCATCAAGAGCGGCATGCTCGCCGCCGAGGCGCTGGCCGAGGCGCTCGCCGCCGGCCGCAGCAGTGACGAATTGACCGCCTACCCGCAGAAGTTCCGCGAATCCTGGCTTTTCGAGGAACTGCACCGGACGCGCAACTTCAAGCCGTGGATGAGCAAGGGGCTGTGGCTGGGTTCGTTGATGTTCGGCATCGACCAGCAACTCTTCCGCGGAAAGGCGCCGTGGACGCTGCGCCTGGCCGCCGACCACCTGAAGCTGAAGAAGGCGGCGGACTGCATGCCGATCGCCTATCCGAAACCGGACGGCGTGATCACGTTCGACCGGCTCTCCTCGGTGTTTCTGTCGAACACCAACCACGAAGAGAATCAACCCTGCCACTTGAGGCTAAAGGACGACGGCGTGCCGATCCGCACCAACCTCGCCCTCTACGACGCGCCCGAGCAGCGCTATTGCCCGGCCGGGGTGTACGAGATTGTGCGCGACGCCGACGGCGCCAATCCGCGCCTGCAGATCAACGCGCAGAACTGCGTGCACTGCAAGACCTGCGACATCAAGGACCCGACGCAGAACATCACATGGGTGGTGCCGCAGGGGGGAGAAGGGCCGGTCTACCCGAACATGTGATCCCCTCCCGGCGAGAAGGGGATCACTGACAGCCTTGTCAGTTCAGGCTCAGGCTGCCGAGCACGCCATTCACGGCGCGCTCGAATATCGGTTCGTCGGCGACGATATCAGCCAGCCCGCTCTTCAACTGGTAGGCCAGGGCGTCCGGCGAGACCGAGGTGGCGCGAGGCGACCGCGGATTGGTGAACAGATAGATGCCGCGCTGCGGGCTGATCCAAGAGAGGCGCGCGCGCGTCGTCTGTCCTTCCGGCTGGCGGAACTCGACCCAGTCGCCGCGCTTCAGAGCCGAAACCCGTTCCAGATACACGTCCCCGCCGGCGGTTGTCGATAGGCTGGCGCCTACCAGCGCCACCTCCTCGATCTGCACCTCGTTTTCCGTAATGCGGGTGATGAAAAGCTCGCCGTCCGGGTTGACGTCGAACTGGGCCTCCACCGCATTTGCCGGCGCCAGCTCGGCCTGCACGGTCGACTCGATGCTCGACGCTACGATCCCGCTCAGTCCAGCCTTCACGGCCCCGGAATGCAGCGCCACGAGTTCGTCGAAGAAGCGGCCGCGCTGCGCCTGTGAGAGGCCGATCACGTCCAGACCGGAATGCAGGGCGCGCAGGAGGCCGGGCAAGGTATTGACGAGTTGCTTGCGTTCGTCGCTGCCGGTTTTCGGCGCTATGCTCCAGACCAGGTCGTCCATCATGGACACCGCGCTCATGTAGGCATGATGTTCCTCTCCGTAGCGGATGTAGAGCTCCTTGAGGACGCTTTGCCAGTGTTCCTGCAGGAAGGCCCGCACGCTCGCCGGTACCGACGAGGTCAGGCGGCGGCCCACCGCGTCGCCAGCCACGACCCAGGCAATTTCTTCGGTTTCGCGCTTCTGCATAAGCTCGGCGGTACGGTCCGCGATGCTCTCCGCGGAGGCGTCACGCTCTTCGATGAAGGCGTTCAGGAGGTTCAGCGCATCGGTGAAGATCTGCACGTCGCGATCAAAGTCCGACTGGATGCGCTCGGCGATGAAGGCGATTTCCTGGTACAAGGGATCGTCCTGGTCGACGCTCTGACCCCAGCCGACGGACGCCTGGGAAATGCTGTCGAGCAGCCGGCGGGCCGGATGGGCGCGGCTCGAGAAAAAAGACTTGTCGAGCATGGCCACTTTCAGCACGGGTATCTGCAGCCTGCCGACAAGGGCCTTGATCTGGTTCGGGATCTTTTCGTCATCGAAGATGAAATCGAACAGCATGGCGACGATGTCGATGGTGATTGCGTCGAGTTGGCCGACCCCCTGCGTCTCGGCATTGGCCTTGATCTGGTGCAGAACGTTGACCACGCCGAGCGCCTGTCCCAGGTCGGGTAAGCCCTCGACCTGGTTCTTCACGGCCATCAGCGACTCCAGCCGCTGCTTCTCGGTCAGCGAATCGATGAAGACGGATTGGCGATGATCGACCGGTGGCATCTCCGCGGCAACGGCGGCGAGCGAGGGACCTGCGCTCCCGGCCGACTGGCTGAAAGGCTGGGCCTGAAGCAGGTTCTGAAGCACTGCGAGCAAATCGTTGCCGCCTTGTCCAGCACCTGCCTTGGGCATGGATGACTCCTCCGGCTTCGCCGGTGACGTCGCATTGCCGGGATTGACCGCCCTGCGGTAGCCGACTTTCAGCTCCGGCAGGACGTTCCAGCGAACCAGTTCGCTGTTGAGATCGGCATAGACCGCATGCAGCGTCTTGGCCACGTGCTGTTCGATTTGCTTGAGCAGAACCAGCTTCAGCTTGACGCTCCCTTCCAACTCGTCACAGGCGCGTTTCAGCGCGTCGCAGACAGCCTGCGGGCTGATCGGGTTCTCCTCGTCCTTGAGATCATTCTTGCCCAAGAGGACGGCGACACGCTCAGCGAGAAGCGACAGCTCCGACTCGTTCTGCTCGCGCAGGCGCGCCGCCAGTTCCTGCATGGCGATGCTTTCGGCGAGATCGTCCTCTTCGACCAGCCGCAACTCCTGCGTCGAAGTGGCAAGCGTTTTCATGGCGGTGCCGAGCTCGCCGCGCATCTTGTGATTGAACACGTCGACGAAATGACGCGAGAAGGCCGCCTCCATCTGCGGCCATTTCGCCTTCGCCCTGCCGCGAGCATCGAGATAGAGCTTCTGCATCTCGCGGTCGTAGCTGGACTCAGCCATCTGGAACAACTCTTCCTCGATGTCGGTCAGCATCTCGCGCAACGACCGGGACAGGCGCTGCATCGCCAGCTCACGGCAATCGTTGAGCACGCGTCTGGAATCCGCTGCACTCAGCGGTCGACGCTCGTTCAGGTTCACCACATTGCCCAATGCGCTTGCAGCCATAGTCGCCTCCGTTTGCTTCACGTCCGCTGCGCCGGAATCCTCCGCGCGCCGCGCAGACAAGATCCGCGCTCGACAGGGCAAGCGACACGACCGATGGAAGGGAGGGAAGCGGCCTCGCCCGGCCGGCAGGCCAGGCAAGCGTAGGTCACGAGACGGGCACGACTCATTTCGACCCCCATCTGGCAACTCCGCTGCCATAGAACTTCCGCAGAGCCCGGAAGTCCCTTAGACCGGTTGTTTTGCGCCCCCACCTTTCGGTAGGTTTGCCCTTATCAGATTCAGCGATCCAATTGCATTTACGCCAGCCGGATCGCCTTCTTGAGGTTCGAGCCGGGAATCCCAAGAAAAGTCGTGAAATATTTCACGGCTCGACGCGATAAATAGCACTGCCGAAAACAATGCGCAACTGTCGTCAAGTGACGACAGTATCGCTTTCAATTGGAACAATACTTTTGTATTTCAATCGCTTGTTACTGCTCAGCGATTGTGGGAGACGCGCTGAATGGCAATAAAAAGAGGATGAGTGGCGCTTCCGCGCCACCCATGAGCAGCCAAGCGCCGTCAAAGGCTCTCTTCGGCGATCGCAAGGGCACCGGCACCGCCTCGCATGACCGTCGCGGCAAGTCCAACCGCCTGCGACAGCAGGTGGTCGGCGTAGAAACGCGCCGTGCTGATCTTGCTGCGGTAGAAAGCGGCATTGCCCTCTCCAGAGGCAAGTTTCTGTTGGGCAACCAGCGCGGCGCGGGCCATCTGCCAGCCGCCAGAAACGATGCCCATCAGGCGCAGGAAAGGCACGGCGCCGACATGCACGCCCTTGATGTCCTGACTGAACTGCGTGGCCACATGGGTGGCGGCCTCGGCCAGCGCCTTCACGCCCTGAGCGAAGCCGGCATGGATGGCGGCAAATTCCTCACCCGATTGCTTGGCAAGGTCTGCTTCGACCTGCTTCATGATGCCGATGACGGCCTTGATCGTCGCCCCGCCCTCGCGCGCGATCTTGCGGCCGATGAGGTCGTTGGCCTGGATGCCGGTGGTGCCCTCGTAAATGGTGGTGATGCGCGCGTCGCGCAAGTACTGCGCGGCGCCCGTTTCCTCGATGAAGCCCATGCCGCCGTGGATCTGCACGCCGAGCGAAGCGACCTCGATGCCGGTCTCGGTGCTCCAGCCCTTCACCACCGGGATCATCAGGTCGACGAAGGCCTGATTGCGCTTGCGCTCCTCGGCATCGGGATGATGCGCGGCGGCGTCGTGCGCGGCCGCCACGACGTAGGCCAGCGCGCGCATCGCCTCGGTCTGAGATTTCATCAGCATCAGCATGCGGCGGATGTCGGGATGCCGGATGATCGGCACCGGGCCGGAGCCGTCGGCGAGATCGCGGCCCTGGATACGCTCCTTGGCGTACTCCAGCGCGCGCTGGTAGGCGCGATCGGCGATGGCCACACCCTCGAGGCCGACGGCGAAGCGCGCCGCGTTCATCATGACGAACATGTACTTCAGGCCCTCGTTCTCCTTGCCGACGAGATAACCCGTCGCGCCGCCGTTGTCGCCGTAGGCCATGACGCAGGTCGGGCTGGCATGGATGCCCAGCTTGTGCTCGATGGAAACGCAACGGACATCGTTCCTCGCACCGGGCGTACCGTCGGCGTTGAGGAGGAACTTCGGCACGACGAAGAGCGAGATGCCTTTCACCCCCTCGGGCGCGTCCGGCGTACGCGCCAGCACGAGGTGGATGATGTTGTCCGTCATGTCGTGCTCGCCGTAGGTGATGAAGATCTTCTGGCCGAAGATCTTGTAGCTGCCGTCACCCTGCGGCACGGCGCGCGAGCGCACCAGCGAAAGATCGGAGCCCGCCTGCGGCTCGGTCAGGTTCATGGTGCCGGTCCAACTGCCCTCGATCATCTTCGGCAGGTAGGCGGCCTTCAGCTCGGGCGAGCCGTTCAGGGTGATGGCCTCGATGGCGCCCGTGGTGAGCAACGGGCAGAGCGAGAAGGCCATATTGGAAGCCTTCCACATTTCCTGCACGGCGGCGACCACCACCTTGGGCATGCCCTGCCCGCCGAACTCGGGTTCGCAGCCGATGCCGTTCCAACCGTTCTCGACGAACTGCTTGTAGGCCTCCTTGAAACCCTGCGGCATGGTCACCTGGCTGTCGTGCCATTTCGCGCCTTCATGGTCGCCCGAACCGTTGAGCGGCGACAGCGCGCCGGTAGCGAATTTGGCAGCCTCTTCGAGAATGGCATCCACCGTGTCGGGCGACGCTTCCTCATAGCCGGGCAGTCGGGCGACCTGTTCGATGCCGGCAAGCTCACGCAGCACGAAATGCATGTCGTTGAGGGGCGCGGAATAAGTGCTCATGCTTTTCTCCTAGCAGTGTTGTCCTGGAACCGGCTTGTCGACCGGCGGAATCGAGTGGAAACGGGTTGACTCACGAACGCCTCAAGTAACGCTCGTCGTCGAAGGTGCTGACCCAGGCGGGCAGATAGACGACGAAGAGCGTAATGAAGGCGCCGGTCAGCCACGCTTCGGAAAAACCGACCAGCAGCAAATAGGATAGGAAATCCTGCGCCAGCGTTCGAGCGTCGTAGACCGATGCTGCCCAGAGCAGTCCTGCCGAGGCGAAACCGACAGCTGCAAGCACACAAGCCGCATTGGCGAAGGCGCCGGCAAAGAGATAGACGAACAGGTTTCGCGGCAGAAAGCGCTCGACCAGGCGCAGGCCGGCCAAGGCAACCGCGCAGGGCAGGATTGCCGTCAGGAGGGCGTTCAGGCCGAAAGCAGACCAGCCGGCGGCGCCATTGAGGGTGGTCGCCGCAACCACGGCCAGCATGCCGATGCTGGCAAGGCGAAAGCCGAACATCAGGGTCAGGACCGTGGCGCCGAGCAGGTGCAGGTCGAGCCCGGGCCTGATCCCGGCCCGCATGCTCCAGAGCAGGCTTAAAACGACGATGGCGCCCAACCAGGCATGCGAACCGCTTTCCGCCAGACGCCTCCAGCAAGCATGGCGGACGATCCAACCCACGCCGGGCAAAAGGAGCAGCCATGCCGTCCATTGCCAAGCTTCCGGAAAGAGCCCGTCCGGAAAATTCATGGTTCGCGCAGGCGGATCAGCCCAACTCCGCCACCAGCTCCGGCACGGCCTGGAACAGGTCAGCCACCAGGCCGTAATCGGCAACCTGGAAGATCGGCGCCTCCGGATCCTTGTTGATGGCGACGATCACCTTGCTGTCCTTCATGCCGGCCAGGTGCTGGATGGCGCCCGAGATGCCGACGGCGATGTAGAGTTCGGGGGCAACGATCTTGCCGGTCTGGCCGACCTGGTAGTCGTTCGGCACGAAACCGGCGTCGACCGCCGCGCGAGAAGCGCCGAGCGCCGCGCCGAGCTTGTCGGCGAGCGGCTCGAGCACGCTGCGGTAGTTCTCGCCGCTGCCCATGCCGCGACCGCCGGAGACGATGATCTTGGCCGCGCCCAGTTCGGGCCGCGCGCTCTTGGTCAGTTCGCGCCCGACCAGCTTCGAGAGGCCGAGGTCGGCGCCTGCAGCAATTGCTTCGACCGTCGCCGAACCGCCCTTCCCGGCCGGCTCGAAGGCGGTGCCGCGCACGGTGATGACTTTCACCGCATCGGCGCTCTTCACCGTCGCCAGGGCGTTGCCGGCATAGATCGGGCGCACGAAAGTGTCGGCGGACTCGACGGCGACGATGTCGGAGATCTGCGCCACGTCGAGCAGCGCCGCCACGCGCGGCAGCACGTTCTTGCCGAAGGTCGAGGCCGGCGCCAGGATGTGCGTGTAGCCCGCGGCATTGGCATGCACCAGCGCGGCGAGGTTCTCCGGCAGCTGGTCGGCGTAGGGCGCGGCGTCGGCGACGCGCACCTTGGCGACGCCGTCGAGCTGCGCCGCGGCCTGGGCGGCGGCGGCGCAGCCGCTGCCCGCCACCAGCACGTGGATCTCGCCGCCGAGCTTCTTCGCGGCGGACAGGGTATTCAGCGTCGCCGCCTTCAGCGTCGCGTTGTCGTGTTCGGCAATGACCAGGATGCTCATCAGATCACCTTCGCTTCGTTCTTGAGTTTGTCGACCAGCTGCTTGACGTCGGCCACCTTGGCGCCGCCGGCGCGCTTGGGCGGCTCGGCGACCTTCAGCGTGGCCAGGCGCGGCGCGACGTCGACGCCGAGGTCGGCCGGCTTCAGGGTGTCGAGCGGCTTCTTCTTGGCCTTCATGATGTTGGGCAGCGTGGCGTAGCGCGGCTCGTTCAGGCGCAGGTCGGTGGTGACCACCGCCGGCAGCTTCAGCTCGACGGTCTCGAGGCCGCCGTCGATCTCGCGCGTCACCGTCGCCTTGCCGTCTGCAATGACGACCTTGGAGGCGAAGGTGGCCTGCGGCCAGCCCATCAGGGCGGCGAACATCTGGCCGGTCTGGTTGGCGTCGTCGTCGATGGCCTGCTTGCCGAAGATGACGACCTGCGGGCCCTCCTTGGCAGCCACCGCCTGCATCAGCTTGGCCACGGCGAGCGGCTGCAGCTCGGCGTCGGTCTCGACCAGGATGGCGCGGTCGGCGCCGATGGCCAGCGCCGTGCGGAGAGTCTCCTGGCAAGCGGCGATGCCGCAGGACACGGCGATGACCTCGGTGGCGATGCCGGCTTCCTTGAGGCGCACCGCCTCCTCGACGGCGATCTCGTCGAAGGGGTTCATCGACATCTTGACGTTGGCGAGGTCCACGCCGGAACCGTCGCCCTTGACGCGCACCTTGACGTTGTAATCAACGACGCGTTTGACCGGTACGAGGATCTTCAAGCCTGTTCTCCTTATGCGAAATCCGACTTCCTCTCCAGCGGCCGATTATGTCACCGCACCGCCGGGTTTGACATGTCCGGCGCGTGCCGGCAGAATTCTTCCATACGCTACCGTATGGAAACCATATCCTAACGCAAGCTTTCGGTCTTTTCAATACACCCGACGACAATGGCCAAAACAGAGCCGAACCGACAGCAACTGGATCGAGCCGCCTGGATCAAGGCGGCGCTGGATATCCTTGCCGAGACGGGCATCGAGGGTATCCGCGTCGAGGTGCTGGCCAAACGCCTGAAAGTCACCAAGGGCAGCTTCTACTGGCACTTCAAGGACCGCCGCGACCTGCTCGATGCCGTGCTGGAGATCTGGAAGGAAGGCCGCATCCGCGACATCCAGAAGCAGACGCGCGCTGACCCTGGCGAGGAGCTGCCGCGCGCCTACCACGTGATCGACGTGTACAGCGCCAACCGCAACCGCAAGGGCATGCTGATCGAACTGGCCATGCGCGACTGGGCGCGACGTGATCCCGAGGCTGCCGCGGTGGTGGAGGAAGTCGACGCCGCCCGCCTGGAATTCGGCCGCCGCGGCTTCGAAGCGCGCGGCATGCCGCCGCTCGAGGCTTCCAGCCGCAGCCTGCTGCTCTACGCCTATGTGTTCGGCTTGAGCCTGATGAGTTGCGGCAAGTTCGACGCCGACATGACCGAGATGAAACGCTGGATCGCCGACAGAATTGCCCGCTAGCGGGCACCGGTCATGCGCTTGTAGAGTGCATCCAGTTCGCCGACGATGCCGCGGCGGAAGACGAGCACGCAGACGACGAAGATCGCGCCCATGATCACCGTGACGAGCGAGCCGACCTTGTCGGCCAGCTCGTTCTGCAGGGTGACGATGGTGGCGGCGCCGACCACCGGGCCGAACACCGTGCCCATGCCGCCCAGCAGCGTCATCAGCACCACCTCTCCCGAGGTGTGCCAGTGGGCATCGGTCAGGGTGGCGAAGCGGAACACCAGCGTCTTGGTGGCGCCGGCGAGCCCCGCCAATCCGGCAGAGAGCACGAAGGCCAGCAACTTGTACTTCGCCACATCGTAGCCGAGCGAGATGGCACGCGCTTCGTTCTCGCGGATGGCCTTCAGCACCTGGCCGAAGGGCGAATGAATGGTGCGGTGGATCAGCCAGAAGGCGAAGACGAAGATCGCCAGCACGAAGTAATAGAGGTTGTAGTCGTTGGCGAGGTCGATCACGCCGAGCAGTTTCCCGCGCGGCACGTCCTGCAGGCCGTCCTCGCCACCGGTGAACGGCGCCTGCAGGAAGAAGAAATACATCATCTGCGCCAGCGCCAGGGTGATCATCGCGAAATAGATGCCGGAGCGGCGGATGGCGAGGCTGCCGATCACCCACCCCAGCCCCGCTGCGGCCAGCGCGGCTGCGATGAGGCCCAATTCGGGCGGGAAGCCCCACACCTTGATGCTGTGGCCTGCGACATAGCCGGCCGTGCCGAGAAAGACGGCGTGTCCGAAGGAGAGCAGGCCGGTGTAGCCGATCAGCAGGTTGAAGGCGCAGGCGAAAAGGGCGAAGCAGAGGATCTTCATCACCAGCACCGGATAGACCACGGCCGGCGCCACCAGCATGAGCGCCAGCAGGATGGCATAGCCGACGAGCTGGCGACTCACTTCTCCCTCCCGAACAGCCCGGCGGGGCGCACCAGCAGCACGATGGCCATGATGACGAAGACGACCGTGGCGGAGGCCTCGGGCCAGAACACCTTGGTCATGCCCTCGATGACGCCGAGGCCGAGGCCGGTGACGATGGAGCCGAGAATCGAACCCATGCCGCCGATCACCACCACGGCGAACACCACGATGATCAGATTCGAGCCCATCAGGGGGCTCACCTGCATCGCCGGCGCCGCCAGCACGCCGGCGAAACCGGCCAGGGCCACGCCGAAGCCGTAGGTCAGCATCACCATCAGCGGGACGTTGATGCCGAAGGCCTGGGTCAGCCGCGGGTTCTCCGTCGCCGCCCGCAGGTAAGCGCCGAGCGGCGTCTTCTCGATGAAGAACCAGGTGGCAAAACACACCGCGAGCGAGGCCAGGATGACCCAGGCGCGGTACTTCGGCAGGAACATGAAGCCGAGGTTGTAGGCGCCGACGAACTCCTCCGGAATGGAATACGGTTGTCCCGACACGCCATACTGGTCGCGGAAGATGCCCTCGAGAATGAGCGCCAGGCCGAAGGTGAGCAGCAGGCCGTAGAGATGGTCGAGCTTGTACAGCCACTGCAGCATGCTGCGCTCGATGACGATGCCAGCCGCGCCAACCGCGAGCGGCGCCAGCAGCAGCGACCACCAGTAGCCGATGCCAAAGTAGTTCAGCCCCATCCAGGCGAACATGGCGCCCATCATGTAGAGGGCGCCATGGGCGAAGTTGATGATGTTGAGCATGCCGAAGATGACGGCCAGCCCCAGGCTCAGCATGGCGTAGAACGAGCCATTGACCAGGCCCAGCATGAGCTGGCCCATGAAGGCCTGGATGGGGACGCCGAAGATCTCCGACACGCTTCCGTCTCGGGCTTACTTCTTCACCAGGGGGCAGCGCGACAGCGAGAGCGGCTGGAAGGCCTCGCTGCCGGGGATCACCGCGCGCACGTGGTAGTAGTCCCAGGGCTCCTTGGATTCGGCCTGTTTCTTCACCTCGACCAGGAACATGTCGTGCACCATGCGGCCGTCCTCGCGGATCTTGCCGTTCTTGGCGAACATGTCGTTGATGGTCATGGACTTGAGCTGCTTCATCACCGCGTCCGCATCGTCCGTGCCGGCCGTCTGCACTGCCTTGAGGTAGGTCAGCACGGCGGAGTAGACGCCCGCCTGCAGCATGCTCGGCATCTTCTTCATCTTGCCGAAGTAGCGGCGGCTCCATTCGCGCGTCTCGGCATTGAGGTTCCAGTAGAAGCCCTCGGTGAACATCATGCCCTGCGTGGTGGGCAGGCCGAGGGCGTGGATATCGGTGATCTGGGTGAGCAGGCCGACCAGCTTCTGCGTCTTGGTCAGGCCGAACTCGTTGGCGGCCTTGATCGAGTTGATGGTGTCGCCGCCGGCATTCGCCAGGCCGACGATCTTCGCTTTCGAGGCCTGCGCCTGCAGGAGGAAGGAGGAGAAGTCGGAGGCGTTGAGCGGATGGCGCACGGCGCCGAGCACCTTGCCGCCGTTGGCCTTGACCACGTCGGCCGTGTCCTTCTCCAGCGAATGGCCGAAGGCATAATCTGCAGTGAGGAAGAACCAGGAATCGCCGCCCTGCTTCACCACCGCCTTGCCGCCGCCGTTGGCCAGGGCATAGGTGTCATAGACGTAGTGCACCGTATAGGGCGTGCAGTCCTCGTTGGTCAGCCGCGTGGTGGCCGCGCCGGCGTCGATCAGGACACGCTTTTTCTCCGCGGTCACCTTCGACACCGCCAGCGCCACCGCCGAGTTGAGCACGTCGGTCATCATGTCCACTCCCTGCGTGTCGTACCACTCGCGCGCCTTGTTGGAGCCGACGTCGGCCTTGTTCTGGTGGTCGGCGTAGACCAGGTCGATCTTCCAGGACGGTTTGGCCTGGGCCTTGAAGTCGTCGATGGCCATCTGGGCGGCTGTCACCGAACCCTGCCCGCCCAAGTCCGAGTAGACGCCAGACATGTCGGTGAGGACGCCGATTTTCACCATGTCGCCGCTCAGCTTGACCGCCCCTTTTTGGGCGTACACCGAGCTGGCCGCCATGGACATCACCGCTGCGCCGACCAGGGCGCCAATCAGTTTGCGTTTCATGTCTCTCTCCTCTTAGAAATGTTAGACGCCAAGATACTGGTGCATCAGGTCCTGCTTCTGTTCCAGTTCGTCCTTACCAATCTCCGCCACGATGCGCCCGTGCTCGACGATGTACAGTCTATCGGCCAACGGCGCCGCGAAGCGGAAGTTCTGTTCCACCAGAATGATGGTAAACCCCTTCTCCTTCAGGCTGCGGATCACCTCGCCCAGCTTCTGCACGATGACCGGCGCCAGCCCCTCCGAGATCTCGTCGAGCAGCAGCAGCCGCGCTCCGGTGCGCAGGATGCGCGCCATGGCGAGCATCTGCTGCTCGCCGCCGGAGAGACGCGAGCCCTGGCTCTTGCGTCGCTCCGCCAGGTTGGGGAACATGGCGTAGATCTCCTCGACCGGCATGCCGCCGCTGCCCACCTGGGGCGGCAGCATCAGGTTCTCCTCGGCCGACAGGCTGGCGTAAATGCCGCGTTCCTCCGGGCAATAGCCGACGCCGAGATGGGCGATGCGGTGTGTCGGCCAGCCGATCACCTCGCGCCCGTTGAGCATGACGGAGCCGGTGCGCTTCCCTGTCAGGCCGAGGATGGCCTTCAGCGTCGTCGTGCGCCCGGCGCCGTTGCGGCCGAGCAGGGTCACGCATTCGCCGCGGTTCACGCGGAAATCCATGCCATGCAGGATGTGCGATTCGCCGTAGAAGGCGTGCAGGTCGGTGACGCGCAGGTATTCCGTGGCGTCACTCATGCGTGGGCCGTGCCCATGTAGGCTTCGATCACCGCGGGGTTCTTCGATACCTCGGCGTATGGCCCCTCGGCCAGCACGGCGCCGCGCGCCAGCACGGTGATGGTGTCCGAGATGTCCGCCACCACGCCCATGTTGTGCTCGACCATGAGCACGGTGCGGTTGGCGGAGACCTTCTTGATCAGCTGCTTGACGAGGTCGACGTCCTCGTGGCCCATGCCCTGGGTCGGCTCGTCGAGCAACATCAGCTCGGGCTCCAGCGCCAGCGTCGTGGCGATCTCCAGCGCGCGCTTGCGGCCGTAGGACAGTTCGACCGTCACCATGTCGGCAAAGGATTCGAGGCCGACCTGGGCGAGCAGTTCGAGCGCGCGGCCGTTCAGCGCGTCGAGGCTCCTGTCCGAGCGCCAGAAATGGAACGAGGTGCCGAGCTTTCTCTGCAGGGCGATGCGCACGTTCTCCAGCACGGTCAGATGCGGAAACACGGCCGAAATCTGGAAGGAGCGGACGATGCCGCGGCGGGCGATCTGCGCCGGCTTGTCGTGCGTGATGTCTTGGCCGTTGAAATGGATGCTGCCGGCGGTGGGGGGATGGAACTTGGTGAGCAGGTTGAACACCGTCGTCTTGCCGGCGCCGTTCGGGCCGATCAGGGCGTGGATGTGCCCGCGCCTGACCTTCAGGCTGACGTCGTTGACAGCGACGAACCCCTTGAATTCCTTGACGAGGTTTCTGGTCTCGAGAATGCAGTCCTCTGCCACTCCACCCTCTGCCAAATGGCAGTTATTTTAAGTATGTAATTCATAATAACCGGAATCCCCCAGCCCGGCTACTTCCCCTTCCATTGCGGCATCGGCTGCTTGGCAATAAAGGCGTCGATGCCCGCCTGGGCGTCCTCGGCCATCATATTGCAGGCCATGGTCTCGGCCGCCAGCTGGTAGGCGGCGTCCAGCCCCATCTCGATCTGGCGGTAGAAGGCCTGTTTGCCCATCGCCACGGCGGCGGGCGACTTGGCGCAGATGGAATCGGTCAGCTTTTTCACCTCGGCATCGAGCTGGTCCGCCGGCACGACGCGGTTCACCAGGCCGCGCGCCAGCGCCGTTGGCGCGTCCATGAACTCGCCGGTGACCAGCATCTCGAAGGCCTGCTTGCGCGGCAGGTTGCGCGCCAGCGGCACGCTGGGCGTGGTGCAGAACAGGCCCAGGTTCACGCCGGAGACGGCGAACTTCACCGTGTCCGCGGCCACCGCCAGGTCGCACATGGCCACGAGCTGGCAGCCGGCGGCGACCGCCATGCCGTGCACCCGTGCGATGACGGGCTGCGGCAAACTCACCAGGCTCATCATCATCTTGCCGCACTTGCGGAACAGCGCCTGCTGATATTCCTTGCTCGGATTGGCGCGCATCTCCTTCAGGTCGTGACCGGCGCAAAAGGCCTTGCCGGCGCCGGCCAGCACCACCACGCGCACCGACTTGTCCGCGGCAATGGCGTCGACCGCCGCCTGCAGCACGTCGATCAGCCCGTCGGAAAGCGAGTTGAACTGGGTCGACCGGTTCAGCGTGAGCGTGGTCACGCCATTGGCGTCGCTGCGCAGGAGCAGCGGTTCGTCGGAAGCTTGCATCACGGCGCTCATAAGCACTCCTATTCGATGGCGGAAACGGACTTGGCCCGCTCCCGCAGGATGAATTTCTGGATCTTGCCGGTGGAGGTCTTGGGCAGCGGGCCGAACACCACCTTCTTCGGCACCTTGAAGCGCGCCATGCGGCTGCGGCAGAAGTCGATGAACTCGGCCTCCGTCGCCTGGGCGCCTTCCTTCAGCTCGATGAAGGCGCAGGGCACCTCGCCCCACTTCGGGTCGGGCGTGGCCACCACGGCCGCCGCCAGCACCGCGGCATGGCGGTAGAGCACGTCCTCCACCTCCACCGAGGAGATGTTCTCGCCGCCGGAGATGATGACGTCCTTGGAGCGATCCTTGATCTTGACGTAGCCGTCGGGCTGCATCACGGCCAGGTCGCCCGAGTGGTACCAGCCGCCGCGGAAGGCCTCTTCGGTGGCCTTGGGGTTCTTCAGGTAGCCCTTCATGGTGATGTTGCCGCGGAACATGATCTCGCCCATCGTCTCGCCGTCGCGCGTCACCGGCTGCATGGTCTCCGGATCCATCACCGTGACACCTTCCTGCAGGTGGTAGCGTACGCCCTGGCGGCCGTTCAGGCGCACCTGTTCCTCCAGCGGCAGTTCGCTCCACTCCGGATGCTTGGCGCAGACCGAGGCCGGCCCGTAGGTCTCGGTAAGCCCGTAGACATGGGTGATGTCGAAGCCGATCTGGTTCATGCCCTCGATCATCGAGGCCGGCGGCGGCGCCGCCGCCACCAGCGCACTGACTTTGTGCGCGATGCCGTCGCGCCACTCCGCCGGCGCGTTGATCAGCATGGAATGCACGATCGGCGCACCGCAGTAGTGCGTCACCTTGTGCTCGCGGATGGCGTCGAGGATCGCCTTCGCCTCGACGCGGCGCAGGCAGACGTTGGTGCCGGCGTTCGCCGCCATGGTCCACGGAAAGCACCAGCCGTTGCAGTGGAACATCGGCAGCGTCCACAGATAGATCGCGTGCGGCGGCATGCCCCAGGAGACGATGTTCGACACGGCGTTGAGGTAGGCGCCGCGGTGGTGGTAGACCACGCCCTTCGGATTGCCGGTGGTGCCCGAGGTGTAGTTGAGCGAGATGGCGTCCCATTCGTCGGCCGGCCCCTGCCAGGCGAAGCCGGGATCGCCCGAAGCGAGGAAGGCTTCGTACTCGACGCTGCCGAGTCGCTCGCCCGGCCCGGCGTACTCGGGATCGTCGACGTCGATCACCAGCAACTCGCGGCCGGCCTGGGCGAGGGCTTTGGCGACCGTCTGCGAAAACTCGCGGTCCGTGATGAACACCTTCGCCTCGCCATGGTTGAGCATGAAGGCGATGGCCTCGGCGTCGAGCCGGGTGTTGAGCGTATTCAGCACGGCGCCGGCCATCGGCACGCCGAAATGGCATTCCGCCATTTCCGGCGTGTTGGACAGCATCACGGCGACGGTGTCGTTCTTGCCGATGCCGCGCGCGGCGAGGGCGGAAGCGAGGCGGCGGCAGCGCGCGTAGGTTTCCGCCCAGGTGAAGCGGCGCGCGCCATGGATGACCGAGGTGCGCTGCGGATAGACGGTGGCCGTGCGCTCGATGAAGGAGAGCGGCGACAGGGGTGTGTAGTTGGCGGCGTTTCGGTCGAGGCCGCTCTGATAGGGGTTTTCCGGCATGATGGTCTCTCTTGCGTCTCTAGTGAGGCAGCTGGCGCCGGGCCGCCCCAAGCCGGCTGCAGCATAGCGCATGGAGCGAAGCGAACTCCCGTCACCCCCTTCCACGGGAAGGGGGTCGGGGGGAAGGCTCACACTTTGCAGCGTTGGGCAATATTCAATCCGGCGGTGGCGGAACGGTCAAGTCCGCCGAGCCAGTCGTGCAGCTCCGTCGACAGCGCCTCGACCGCCTGGCCCATGGCCGCCACGCCCCCTGCGGCATCCGCGCTGGCGGCCGGGCGGGACAGGCTGAAGCTGCGCCGGGCCAGGATCTCGCCTCCAGCGGGGGCCACCAGCTGCACCCGTGCCTCGATAGAGGCTTGGCTCGACTTGGCCGAATCGAAGACCTGCAGGAACTCGTCCAGATCGACGCGCAGGCGGCAGGCGCCCGTCCCTTCGCCCGATAGCATGCGCTTCTTCAAGGCGTGGCCGAGCAGTTGCGGCGGCGGCGCCACCCAGCGGCTCTCGGCGTAGTTCTGCCGCCGCTGGTTGGCGCTGTAGAGCAGGCGGTATTGCATGGCGGGCGAATCCAGCCAGGACACGGCGAACACGTCGATGCTGCGCAGGCTGCCGACGATGCGGTTGTTCGGCGCCGGCTGCACCGCGCCGAGATCGTAGTAGGCGACGTTCGAGACCGACTTCGTGCCGGCGCCGCAAGCGGCCAGCAGCAGGACGGAAAAGATCAGGAGCGCGTTACGCATGGCAGTCCTCATTGCGCGGAGAAGCCCGCCTCGCCCGGCCCGGGCCGCGGCGCGCCGCGGCCGAAGATGAGCATGTTGGGGGATTCCTCGATCTGGTCCAGCAGGCGCGTCATCTGGCGCGAATTCACCGACAACTCCTGCAGCAGGACATTCAGCCGCGGCAGCGTGGTCTGGGCGATCTCGCCGCCGGCCTCGCCGGCGAGCGCGTCGATCTTCTTCGCCACGCCCTGCAGGTTGGCGATCAGGGATCTCAGATCGGCTGCCAGCGGCGCCGCCTCGCCACTGACTTTTTCAAGATTGGCCAGCGTGGTGCTGAGCCGCTTCATGTTCTCCTCGCTCAGGGCCTGCTTGAGCGAGGCCATCAGCTGCGGCAGGTCCTTCATGCTGCCGGACAGCCCGGCGGTGGCGCTCTCGACATTGACCAGGGTCTGACCGATGCGCTTGACGTTCTGGTCGGAGAGCAGCGCCGTGGTGCGCTCGGCGACCTGGCGCATCTGCGTCATCAGCTCGGCGGCGTTCTCGCCCAGGGTGTCCATGAACCCCGGCTGCAGTGCAATGCGCGGCAGCTCATCGTCGGTCCCCTTCAGCGGCTCCGCATTCTCGCCCTTGTCCTCGAGCAGAATGGAGGCGAGGCCGGTGACGCCCTGGTAGTTGAGCCGCGCCGTCGTCCCCTTGGTGACCGGCAGGTCGGCGTCGATGCTGATGGTGATGAGGATGTTGCGCGGGTCCTTCGGGTCGAGCTCGATGTCGGTCACCTTGCCGGCGCGAATGCCGCGAAAGCGCACCTGCGCCTGGGTATTGAGGCCCGACACGTTGCCCTTGGTCACGATCACGTACTCGCTCATCGCCTCGCGCCGGCCGGAGAACCAGAAGACGGAGGCCGCCACGGCCAGTCCGAGCAGGAGGGTAAAGATGCCAGCAGCAAGTGCGTGAGCCCGGCTTTCCATTTTTTGTTATCCGTTCATGCGTTCCTGCAGCGCCCGTTGCGCGCGGTCGCAGCAGAAGAAGTTGCGGATGAAGGGGTGGTCCACCTGGGTGATTTCGTCCAGCGTTCCCACGGCGAGTATACGCTGTTCGGCCAGCACCGCAACGCGGGTGGCCAGCCCGGCCAGGGTGTCGAGATCGTGCGTCACCAGCACGACGGTGAGGCCGAGCTGCTTGTGCAGGCTGCGGATCAGCTTGACGAACGACTCGCTGCGGTCCGGATCGAGACCGGCCGTCGGCTCGTCGAGCAGCAGCAGCTCCGGCTCCAGCGACAGGGCGCGCGCCAGGGCGACGCGCTTGATCATGCCGCCGGAAAGCTCCGAGGGCATCAACCAGGCGTGGCGCGGCAGCAGTTCCACCATGGAGAGCTTGAGCATGACCAGGTCGTGCACGAGCTCGCGGTCGATGATGCCCAGCTCGCGCAAGGGGAAGGCGATGTTCTGGAAGACGTTGAAGGCGGAATACAGCGCGCCGTACTGGAACAGCATGCCGAAGCGCCGGCGCAGATTGCGCTCCTGCTCTGGATTGCCCGTGAACAGCGGCTCGCCGAAGAGGCGGATCTGGCCCTGGGTCGGATGCAGCAGGCCGATCATCTGGCGCAGCAGGGTGGTCTTGCCGCTCCCCGAGCCGCCTACCAGCGCCATCACCTCGCCCGCCTCGATGACCAAGTTCAGGTCGCGATGCACCCAGTGGCTGTCGAAGCGGGTGGAGAGGTGATCGACTTCGATGACCGGAGCTGTCATATCGGCATGCCGATCTTGCGCGTGGCAATGGCGAAGACGGCGTCGACCAGGATGACGACGGTGATCGCGCTCACCACCGAGGCGGTGGTGTTCGAGGAGAGGCTTTCCGTGTTCGGCCGCACGCGCAGGCCGAAATGGCAGGCCACCAGCGCCACCAGGACGCCGAAGGTGACGCCCTTGGCCATGGCGATGTAGAGATTGGCCACCGGCACCACCTTGGGCAGCGTGTCGATGAAGAAGCCATAGGAGATGTCGAGCTGGAACTGGGCCGAGACCATGCCGCCCATGAGGGCGATGGCACTGGTCCACAGCACCAGCAGGGGCATCGCCACGGCCAAGGCCGCCACCTTGGGAAAGACGAGGCGCAGGCTGCGCGAGACGCCCATCGTGGCGAGGGCGTCGATCTCTTCGGTGACGCGCATGACGCCAAGCTGGGCGGTCATGGCCGAGCCGGAGCGGCCCGCCACCAACACCGCCACCAGCACCGGCCCCAGCTCGCGGATGATGCCCATGCCAAGAATGTTCACGATGAAGATGTCGGCGCCGAAGTTCTTCAGCTGCAGGGCGGAAAGGTAGGACAGCACGATGCCGATGAGAAAGCCGACCAGGGCGGTGACCGGCATGGCACGCACGCCGCTCTTGTAGAGATTGGCCGAGCTCTCGCGCCAGGGCGTCTCCTTGGGCGAGCGCAGCACATGGATGATGTCGAGCAGGAGCTGGCCGACCAGGGCGGTGAAGTCGACGACATGCCGCCACAGGGCAACGCTGAGACCACCGACCGTGACGACCCACTCGAACGGGAGCTTGGGCTCGGGGCCGGTTTCCTTCTTCTTGCCGGAAACGTAGAGCCGTTCGAACACCGGCTCCAGCGCGTCGGGCAGCATCAGGTGTTCGGGAAAGCGATGGTCCCAGGCCCGCCAGAGCATCATGGCGCCGAAGGAATCGAGGGACTGGATGCCGTTCAGGTCCCAGCCCACGTCGCGGTCGGCGCCAGCCTTGGTCAGCTCATCGGTGAGGGGCTTGAAGCGCGGCGCAAGCGCCATAAGCCGCCACTCGCCCGCCAGGCGCAGCCAGCGCCTGCCGTCGGCATCCGTTTCAAGCGACAAGCTTGCGTCGCCCACCCTGTCTCCCTTGTTGTTCGATCGAGCCTGCCAGCCGCCACCGAGGCAGCATGACGACGCATTATGCCGCAGCTTCGGACTTGCCGCGGCCGGCCTTGATGCGGATTTCCCGGCCGAGCGCCGACCACTGCCGCCCCTCCTCCTCGAGGGCGGACGCGGTGAGGGGGGAAGCCGCCAGCCAGTGCGGATCGACCCCGATGCCGAAGCCCTGCCCGTTGCGCCGCACGGAGAGCGGGGGCAGCGGCGTGTCGTCCCGCGCCCGGTGCAACAGGGCCGCCAGACGCAGGCTGAAAATCAGCAGCCAGTCCGGACTGTCCGGCATGATCTCCTGCACCCGCTCCAGCTTGCCGCGGTGCGCCAGCACGATGCGCGACAGGCGCACCTGGTCCATCTTCGAGAAGCCGGGCATGTCGGCGTTGGCGAGGATGTAGGCGCTGTGCTTGTGGTAGCTCGAGTGCGCCACCGAAATGCCGATTTCGTGCATCAATGCTGCCCAGGCGAGCACCTGGGAATCGGGGTGTTCCTCCGCAACGGCCTCCGGCATGAGCTGCAGCAGGAAGCCGCGCGCCGTCGCCGCCACCCGCGCCGCCTGGCTGGCATCGGCCTGGTAGCGGCGCATGAACTGCTGCACCGTGGCATTGCGCAGGTCCTGGTGGTGATAGCGGCCGAGCAGGTCGTAGAGCACGCCCAGGCGCAGCGCCCCTTCGGAAAATGTCATCCTGTCGAGGCCGAATTCCTTGAACACCGCCAGCATGATGGCCAGCCCGCCCGGCAGCACCGGAATGCGGTCGGGCCGCAGGCCCTGCAAAGTCAGTTTCCCTGCATCGCCGGCATGCAGCAGGATGGCGCGCAGGCGCTCCAGCCCGTCGCGCGTGATGCCCGCCTCGCCCGTCCCGGAAAGGCCGTTCATCTCGAGGATGTCGGCCAGCGCCTTGGCGGTGCCGCTGGAGCCCACCGCCTCCTCCCAACCGGTCTTGCGGTACTGGCGCACGATGGCCTGCAGCTCTTTGCGCGCCGCCAGCTCCGCCGCCTTCATGCCCTGCTTCTCGATGCGGCCGCGCGGGAAATACTGCAGGCTGAAGCCGACGCAGCCCATGTAGAGCGACTCCAGC
>Ga0233425_10002896_pt1 | contig 32504 bp, 21 predicted proteins | sample Watercolumn_Towu_2_FD_181712 | JGI IMG/M metagenome (GOLD analysis project Ga0233425, IMG submission 181712) | Freshwater microbial communities from Lake Towuti, South Sulawesi, Indonesia - Watercolumn_Towuti2014_140_MG | ecosystem: Environmental > Aquatic > Freshwater > Lake | place... | reverse complement strand
GGTACTCCGAGGCCCACCATTGCACGATTCCCAAACCGCGGGCCATCGTCGGCAACCAACTCGTCGAATGCGTCTTGATCAGTTGGAAAGTCTGGTGGGCCTCGGAATACCTCGACCCACCCTACGGTTGCGCCTTGATCGGATGGGAAGTCTGGTGGGCCTCGGAGTACCTCGACCCACCCTACGCAGAAATCGGCCATTCCGAATTTAGAGTCGACGGAACAAGCTCACGCTCCACTCCGGCAGGTTCACGTAGATATGCCCGTCGGTCTGCGTCCACGGTTCATGGTAGGCATTACCGGCACCGGCCCAGCCGCCATAGGCCGGATCTTGGCTGCAGAGCATCTGCGTCCAGCGTCCCGCAAGGCCAGCCGTACGCACTCCGTAACTGTGATTGGAAAATGTCCGCGGTCCGAGATTGACCACGGCCAGGACGAGATTCGCCCCCACGCCGCGCAGGAATCCCAGTACCTGGTTCGTCTCGTCCCAATGACAGATCGAGAGCGAGTCGGCGCGCAAGGCGGGATTTTCCCAGCGCACCCGGTTGGAGTCAGCGACGAATCGCCGCATGGCGATCCCGATCGGGTCCCCGGCAATGCTCCAGTCGAACCGGTGATCGCCGTTGGCATCGATTCCGTCGTGCCAGTAACCCCAGCCGACTTGTGGCGCCCCCATCTGGCATTCGGAACCCATGAAAAGCATCGGCGTGCCTGGCATGGCGATGTTCAAGCCCCAAGCCAGCCGGCACTTGGCGCGCGCCCACGGATTGTCGCGACCGCCGAGCTGGTCAATCAGGTAACGGTGCCTTCGATCCCAGTCGCTCAGGCCGTCCTCCGCATTGCCGCCGTTCTGATCGCCGATATCGTCGTGAGATCCCAGAGTGTACTTGACCAGGTTCCAGCTATGATCGTAGCCATCCCAGCCCAGGATCGACTGGATGCGTCGCAGCGGATCGTTATCCACCAGCGCTCGCTGCGTTTCGTGATGCGTGCGGGCCTGCCAGGTCGCGCAGAAGCCGCCCTCGCGAATGATCCAGGGGTGGTCCGGCAAGTGCTCGGCGATCAAGTACTTGTTGGGAAATTCGGATCGCAGTCGGGTAACGACCTGGCGCAAGTGCTCGCCGTCGATCTGCGTCGTGACGTCGAAGCGCAGTCCGTCCGCATGATACCGCTCGAAAAACATCCGAGCGTTCTGATAGAAGAATTCACGCACTTCGCGCTTCCACCACGCCGGGCCGCGTCCCCAGCTGGTCATCCGACCGCCCTCAAAATAGATGCCGCCATCCTGACGGTAACCGTCGTATTCCCAGAGCACATTGTCGCCCGGTCCGGCATGGTTATAGACCACATCGAAGATCACGGCCAAGCCGTTCTGGTGGGCTGCATCGACGAGCCGCATCAGGTCCAGGGGAGAACCATAGGATGACTCGGGGGCGAAAAAGGAAGCCGGGTTGTAACCCCAGGAGCGGTCACGCTGGAATTCGTGGATCGGCAAAAGCTGAATGCAGTTGAAGCCGAGTTCCCGAACATAGCCCAGTTTGCAATGCAGGTCACGGAACGTCGACCAAGGCCGATTCAATTCGTCATTGCGACCGGCGAAGGTGCCGACATGCAACTGGTAGATCAAGAAGTCCTCAAATCGCGGTGTCTGGAACGGCGACCAGTTGACTCTCGACGGCGCCAAAACAATGGCACCGTTGCGGCTCGAGGCGTCATTGCGCGTCAATTCCGAATCGACCACGTCGGCGGCGGCGGGATCAAGCCGATAGAGCAGACGCGAATCCTCGGTGGCGATTTCGAACCGATAAAGTTCTCCCGTCTTGACGCCTAAGATCAAGGCGCACCAATCGTCGCCGTCCTGCTGTAGATCGAATGCGCGGGTATCGTCGCTGATCTCCCAATACGGCCCGGCTTGCAGCAACACGCGTACGCGGCGCGCGTGTGGCGCCCAGACGCGAAACATACACCCCTCGTCCGTCCATGTGGCCCCCAGCCGCAACGTATCGCTCATGCGCGTTCACTCCGCGTTCGTCACCAAAAATACCCGGCTTTCAGCCGGCAGCGATCCCTGGATTCGCGACCCATGACGGCGTGGCGGACCCGCCAAACCGTCATTCCGCTACCCGGATCCTGGACGAAAAGGCCGCAAAGTCAAGCTATTACATAACTATTACATAACAAGGACAGTTCGGTGACGCGATTCCGACCGATGGACTCTACAATCCCGTGGTCAAAAGTTCGGCACCGCAACCCACTCACTGCCACCCAATACATACAAATTCATCCTCCCGCCAAGGTGCGGAAGAAAAAGGAAAGCCGGGTAGCCACCATGTCCATTGTAACTCGCCCTACGGTTCGACCAGGTTCTGACACGTCCAGGCCGCAGCCACGCCACGGTGCCGCCCATCCGCAACCGACACAATCGCCAGCGGACGTTTCCCAGGAACGCCAGGTGCGCGAATCCGGGGGCGTGCACTGGCCCACCACGCTCTGGCTGCTGCTTCTGCACGTCGGCGCGTTGGCCGCTCCATTTTTCTTCTCCTGGTCGGGACTGATTCTGACCTTCGTGTTGCATTGGGTCGCGGGCGGCATCGGCGTTTGCCTCGGTTACCACCGCCTGTTGACGCACGATAGTTTCCGAACCTACCGGCCGATCAAACTGTTCATTGCCTGGGTCGGCGGATTCGCCGGCGAAGGCACCGCCATCGACTGGGTCGCCAATCACCGCAAGCACCACGCTTTCAGCGACAAGGAAGGTGATCCGCACTCGCCACACGACGGGGGATTCTGGAGTCACGCGGGCTGGCTGGCCTATGCCATCCACGGAAAAGAGGGCCAAGAACATGCGCAGCGCTGGGCCCCCGATCTCGCCAATGATCGCGGCATGCGGATGATCGGATACCTGTTCCTGCCAACACAATTTCTCGTCGGTGCTGCCCTGCTGGCCGCCGGCTACGCCTTCGGCGGCTGGTACCTCGGACTCTCCTGGCTTGCCTGGGGCCTGTTCCTCCGGCTGACCTTCGTGCTGCACAGCACCTGGTTCGTCAACTCGGCAAGTCACATGTGGGGCTATCGCAATTACGAAACGACGGACGACAGCCGTAACAACTGGTGGGTCGCGCTGCTGACCTACGGCGAAGGCTGGCACAATAATCACCACGCCTATCCACGGATGGCCAAACATGGTCACCGTTGGTGGGAACTTGATGTGACCTTCCTCACCATCCGCCTCATGCAACGACTTGGACTCGCCTGGGACGTCGTCGACTACAAGAACCAGCGGGACAAGCGCAAGAACGACTGAGGGACCGTGGCTGGGGCATCGTGCGCACCTTGCCCCGGCCCGTAGGGTGCGTCGAGGTACTCCGAGGCCCACCAGACGTTCCTTCGCGCACAGGATTTCTGCGTAGGGTGGGTCGAGGTACTCCGAGGCCCACCAGACTTCCCATCCGATCAAGGCGCAGTCGACGAGTGCAATGGTGGGCCTCGGAGTACCTCGACCCACCCTACTTCTACTTCGGCGCAATTGTTGCGCGCCATCGGCGGCCGAGTTGACTTGCGAGGGCACTGGGAACGAAGATAGGGTGTTACTGGGAAGTTTCCGCAACCAACCTGCCCTGGCGAATCGATGCCTAAGCCTCGTCCCACTTCGTCTACCGCGCGGCGGCTCGCTGCCAGGCGATTGTCGACACGGATTTCGCTGTCGGCGGCAATGGCCGCGTTGCTTGTCGCCGGCCCGCTGCGGACTCGGTCGATCTTCGCGGCGGAGGAAAAGGCGATCGCGCCGCGCGTCGATTTTCGCCGCGATATTCAACCGATTTTTGCCCAACACTGCCTGCGCTGCCATGGCCAGGAGACCCAGAAGAGCGGTTATCGGCTCGATCAGAAGCGCAGTGCTATTGCCGGTGGCGACCTGGGAGAAGCGGCGATCGCCAGCGGCGCGCCGGAACGCAGCCCACTCTGGAAATACGTTTCCGGAACCGGCGACCTGTCGATGCCGCCCGACGGCGAAAAGCTTTCCCCGGACCAGATCACACTCTTGCGGCACTGGATCGAACAGGGTGCGGACTGGCCTGACGACGCGGACAACGCGGAATCCGACTCGCCCCATTGGGCATTCCAACCGCTGACGAAACCCCAGCCCCCTGTTGTCAACAATCCCGACGCTCGAATCCACAACCCGATCGACGCTTTCATCGTGGCGCGACTCGAAGCCGAACGATTGAAACCTTCACCAGCGGCTGCACCGCAAACCTTGGTGCGCCGACTCTATTTCAATTTGATTGGCCTGCCGCCTTCACCGCGGGAGATCGCTGAATTCGATGAGCAACCCGGGTCGGATGCTTACGAGCGACTGGTCGACCGCCTGCTCGATTCACCGCAATTCGGGGAACGCTGGGCGCGACATTGGCTGGACGTGGTCCGTTTCGCCGAGAGCAACGGTTTCGAGACCAATCAACCGCGGCCCAATGCCTGGCATTATCGAGATTACGTGATCGGCGCCTTCAACCGGGACTTACCGTACGATCGGTTTCTTCAGGAACAGTTGGCGGGCGACCTGCTGGGCAGCGACGCGGCGACGGGATTTCTTGTCGCCGGTCCATGGGACGCGGTGAAAAGTCCCGATCCGGTCCTGACCGCGCAACAACGGGCCGACGAACTCCATGACATCGTCAGCACGACCGGATCGGCCCTGCTCGGATTGACCGTCGGCTGCGCGCGCTGCCATAGCCACAAGTTCGATCCGGTCTCGCAGCTCGATTATTACGCGATCAAAGCGGTGTTCGCGGGCGTTCAACATGGCGAACGGGAATTGCGACCGGCTGACTGGCCGGATCGTCAGGCGAAGCTAGCGAGGGTTCGGGGAGAATTGGAAACAGTCGATCGCGATCTGCGCGAATACCAGCCGCGCGCGTACCTCGGGCAGGTCGTGATTCTGGACGATGCCACGGCGGGAACGTCGGATATTAATTCTCCGTCGGTGCGAGCACTGCGAGAACCGCGCGGGCAGGCCGAACACGCTTCCGGAACCGCACGTGGCGAACGCGACGACCCCGGCGACCCTGGCCACCTGCCCAATATCGGGAAATCGTATACCTGGTGGCAGGCGCCGCCGAACACCGACGTTTTTCAATGGAACCCGCGCCTCACAGGGAAATTCCGCGTCTGGATCTCGTGGGGTTGCGGCTGGGACACTCACGCGGAAGATGCCCAGTACCTGTTCGACAGCGATGGCGATCCGGCGACGATCACGGACCAGCGATTGCTGGCGGTCGTCGACCAACGACGGTTTGCCGAAACGTCGGAGCCGCTCGTCGCGCCGAACCGGCCGCTGTGGAGCAATTTCCGTCAGGCTGGAATTCAGGAATTCGGACCGAACAGTTGCCTGATCCTGCGGAGCGGCAACAGCGATCGCCCGGTCACGGCAGACTGCCTGTTATTTGAAGAAGTACCGGCGCCGGCCGGCGCGGACGATGTCGACGAGGCGATCGGTGTGGCCGCACCGCACTTGAGGATGCCGGTAACGCGTGGTGAGAACGTCGAGTTATTCGCACCGGTCACGGCGCGCTTCGTACGGTTCGTCATCGAGCAGACAAACCAGGGCGAACCGTGTCTGGACGAACTGGAGATTTTTGCGGCTGGCAGCGATTCGCAGAACGTCGCATTGGCATCGCGGGGCGCGGTCTGTACTGCATCGAGCACCCTGCCCGGCTTCGCGATCCACAAGCTCGAACACCTGAACGACGGCCGTTACGGCAACGATTGGAGTTGGATTTCGAACGAAGCGGGGCGCGGCTGGGTGATGGTGGAACTGAAGCAGCCGCAGAACATCGACCGCGTGGTCTGGAGCCGCGATCGTGCAGCACAACCGCGATACGCCGACCGCACCGCAACACGATATCGCCTGGAAGTCTCGCTGGACGGTCAGACCTGGACAACGGTCGCCGGTTCTGCCGACCGATTGCCGATCAACAACCCCTGGAAGCTGGCGGCGATTCCGACGTCGCCGGGCATGGCTGCGGCGTCCGCCTCCCGCTTGCTGGAACTGGTCGCGCGCAAGACTGCGTTGATGAAGGAGCTGCCATCGGTCAGCGAGATGCCACGGGCCTACGCGGGCCAATTTGTCAAGCCAGAAGCAACCCATCGACTCCATCGCGGCGATCCAACGCAGCCGCGCGAGGCAGTATCCCCGGGCGCACTGCAAGCCTTCGGCGGCGAATGGCGACTGGATCCTCAGACGCCGGAGTATGATCGGCGCAAGGCACTTGCCGAATGGATTACTTCGACCGAAAATCCGCTCACCGCGCGGGTCATCGTGAACCGAATCTGGCACTACCATTTCGGCACGGGGATCGTCGACACGCCTAGCGACTTTGGCCGCAACGGCGGGCGTCCCTCGCACCCGGAACTGCTGGACTGGCTGGCGTCGGAACTGATCGAGAGCAGCTGGAGCCTCAAGCAGATTCACCGGCTGATCTGCTGCAGTGCGACCTATCGGCAGTCGAGTGCGGGACGGGAGCAAGAGCTGGCAGTCGACGCAGGCTCGCGATTGCTGTGGCGGTTTCCCTCACGGCGCATCGAGGCCGAAGTGCTCCGCGATTCCATGCTGCAGGTCAGCGGCAATTTGAACAGCTCGATGGGCGGCCCTGGATTCGATCTTTTCGAGCCCAACACCAACTACGTGAAAGTCTATTATTCCCGGCGAGAATTCGGAGCCGAGACCTTTCGCCGCATGGTCTATCAACAGAAGCCTCGCATGCAGTTGGACGATACTTTCGGCGCATTCGACTGTCCGGACGCGGGCCAGATTGCGCCGCGACGCAACAGCAGCACGACTCCGTTGCAGGCCTTGAGTCTCTTGAACAGTCCGTTCGCGCTCCAGCAGGCCGATTTGCTCGCCGAGCGTGTGCGGACGGAAGTCGGGCCGTCGACGTCGGTCGAGCGGCAAGTGGCTCACGCGTTCCGCCTGTCGCTGGGACGTGATCCCGCGCCGGAAGAACTGCGAGCCGCCGCCGATCTGGTCGCAACCCACGGCCTGGCCTCCGTCTGCCGTGCGCTTTTCAATTCCCACGAGTTCCTTACCATCCCATGAGCGCACGATGAAGGTCCGATCCCCGTCGCCGTCCCGGCTCTCATCGCCGCCGTTGTCCCTATCCGGACATCGACTGTTGCACCGCCGATCGTTTCTGGAGCAAGGCGCAACCGGCCTGGGAGCCGTCGCGCTGGCGTCGCTATTGGCGGAGCAAGGGCTACTGGCGACTCCGGCCGCGGACGGGCCGCTGCGCCCCGCCATCGACCCCGCGCGGCCCTATGCGCCGCGGCCAACGCATCATGCGGCCCGCGCCCATCGCGTTTTGTTGATTTTCTGCTCCGGCGCGCTCAGCCATGTCGATTCCTTCGATTACAAACCGGAGTTGGTCCGAAGACATGACACACCGCTTCCCGGCGGCAGCCTGGTTACATTTCAGGGTGAGAATGGCAACTTGATTCGCCCGCTCTGGGATTTCAAGCCGCGCGGCGAATGCGGCAAGTACGTCTCCGACCTGTTGCCGCGGATCGCCGAGCATGCCGACGATCTCTGCTTTGTGCATTCCATGACCGCCCGCTCCAATACCCACGGACCCGGCGAGAATCAGATGAGCACCGGCTTTACGCTGGATGGCTTCCCTGGGATCGGTTGCTGGGTGACCTATGCGCTCGGCTCGGAGTGCCAGGATTTGCCGGCCTTCGTCGCGATTCCCGATCCGCGTGGCGTGCCGCAGGTCGGGCCCAATCACTGGAATTCCGCATTCCTGCCGGCCGCCTTTCAGGGCACGCCATTCAATTCCGATAAGGCCCTGCCGCACCTGGTCCGGCCGGATCGCATCAGCGCGGCCAACGATCGCGCGACGCAGAACTTTCTGCGATTGTTGAACGAACGCCAGCAAGCCGAGCAGCCTGGCGACCATGAGCTTGCGGCGCGGATCGCCGCCTACGAAATGGCAGCACGCATGCAAGTCGCCGGCGCGGAAGTCGCCGACCTGCGCGACGAATCCCAATCGACGCTGACGCACTACGGCGCCGACGATGCCCAGAATGCCAACAAATCCCGCTTTGCCAGAAACTGCATTCTCGCTCGCCGATTACTGGAACGTGGCGTCCGTTTCGTGCAACTTTTCAACGGCTCCTACGCCATGGGCGAAGGCGTCGGCAATTGGGACGGCCATAAGACCCTCCGCGCCCAATACGAAATTCACGCGCCGATACTCGACCAACCCGTAGCCGCCCTTTTGGCCGATCTTAAACAACGCGGACTGCTACGTGACACCCTGGTCGCCTTCGTCACCGAATTCGGACGGATGCCGACCTTCCAGAAAGGGGCCAGCGGCCGCGATCATAATCCGCACGGATTTACCGTCTGGCTGGCCGGTGCCGGCGTGCGCGCACCGTTCAGTTACGGCGCGACCGACGAGTTTGGCCATAAAGCCGTCGAGAACGTCTCCTCCATCTACGAACTGCATGCCACTATCCTGCACCTCGTGGGACTGCACCATGAACGGCTGAGCTACTATCACAACGGCATCGAGCGGCGGCTCACAGACGTCCATGGCCGCGTGCTCCACGAATTGCTGGCAAGCTGAGCTGAGCTGGGCCTAGCCGAGCCGAGCCGAGCCGCGCCGGCAGGCTCAATTCGATTTGGCGGGCGATGGCGCGTCGCGCCAACAACGCGCATCCTGACGCAAATTCCATTGCTGCGTTCGACCTGCGTCGATTTGAAGTCGTACGTGAGCCTGGAAGCCATCCTCGTCGATAAACCACTCGGGCGGCGAGACCTTGGTGTCGGAATCGGCAGGCGGCCAATGGAGCTCTTCGAGATTCCTCGCCCAACGGCGATGCCGGGAATAAAAGTCGTGCATCGCATAGTAGAGCCTGGAGAGCGTCCTCCGCGCCGGCCAGGCAGGATCTCGGACAGATTCGAGTCCAGCGCCGGGAGCATCCTCAGGTCGACGTGACGCGAATCTCACAATGCCCCAGGTCTCCGGCCGATGCATGTTGATCGCACCCTGAGGCGACCAGACCCAGTTGTCCTCGGCACGACCCGCCAGACGGCGATAGCGCTTTTCCACAATTTCGTGCCACCATTCCACGCGGGAGAAATTGACGCGCCAATCATCGCCGTCGCGCGGCGGCGCGGGCTCCGACCCGGACGGCATCAACCTTGACAACGAACTCCAAGGGATCGCAATTTCGAGACTCCAGCCGCGGTCGATGTCGGATGGATCGTTCAACGTTCCATCCACCAAGACCGCGGTGCGAATGCCGTCGATATTCCAGCCATCGTCGGCATTCCCCTTGTCTTTGTACGGTTTGTCGAGGTACAGATCCCATCCGGTGTTCAGCGCGTTCATTTCAAATTCGCCGTACTGGTGTCCGTCACCATCGGGATCGAGAAAGACCTCGAAGTCGTTGTCGTAGAAAATCACGGAGTCGCGCTTCGTCAGCGTTCCCCAGACGTGAGGCTCTTCGAGTTCAGCACCGATAAAGAAGTGCTCGTCATCCCAAGCCATTTTCACACGGGTTCGAAATCGCGGGCGGATGCGGTAGTCGCCCTCGATGTCGCCGAAATCGTCGCTCCAGGGAATGCCCTGCCAGCCGCGATCGTCCAGCCGACCATCCACGGCAATCGCAGCCCGTGTTCCATCAGTCGCGGCACGAAAACAGGTATACCCTTTCGGTTCGCTGGGGAGAGCGTGTCGGCCGAGTCGCACCGGCGTGGCAACCGTGTCCCAGACGCGCACCAGAAAATCGCCACCGCCGGTCACGAGGCAGGTCCCGTCGGCACTGAGCGCACCACAATTGGCCTCGGACGCGTGTCCGCCGATGCGCAGCAGCTCGCGCAGGGTCGCCGCACGGATTGGAACGGGCTGGGCGCTGTTTTCAGTAACGGATTCCCCTCCGAGAACGATTTCCCATACGCGGACGGCTCCATCGGCGCCGACCGTGAACGCGCGGCTGCCGTCGGGCGAGATCGCCACGTCCGATAGACCATGTGCCGTCGGGATCATCGCCAGTTCTTCGCCCGATTCTCGTCGCCAGATTCGCAGCGACCCGTCTTTGGAAGCGGTCAGCACCAGCGGCACGCGCGGATGAAAAACGGCGGCGGTCACGACGTCGGCGTGTCCGGACAGGGTCGCAATCGGCTTCTGCGCCGTCGTATCCCAGACGTAAGCCCTCGCATCGGAAGCGCAAACGACGAGTCGCGTGCCTTCGGCGTCGAACGCCAGATGGCGAATCTCCGCGTCGGGTCCGTCGAGTCGCACCAGGGGGATCGCCCCACCTCCGCCGAGCGTTTCGCGATCCGGAACGTTGACCAGGTAAATTGCCTGATCCTGACAGGCGACGGCGAATTGTCGTCCGTTCGGCGTTCGGCCCAATCGGGCCCGCATTTGCGGTTCCGCCGGGAGTGTCACGAGCTGTCGCGCGGTGCCCCGCGACCAGTCCCAGATTTCCAGCCCCCGTTCGCGGCTCAAGGCGATAATTCTCTCGCCCCGCTCGTCGAATCCCGCGCCGAGATACTGTTTCGCCAGCGGTTCCGCTTCCGACTTCAACACGGCCAGCGTCGCACCGGTGATCAAGTCATGGACTCGAAGCTGCGCGTCGCGACCGGCCGACACGATCCGCTCCGCCGACGGATCGATCGCCACCGATACCACGTGATTCTCGTGTCCATGCAACGTGGCGGGAAACGTTCGCTCGGACTTCTGCCGCAGGTGTTGCCATTCCCAACCGCGGAATTGCTGGGGTGCCTCATCCAAGCTCCCGGCCCGCGCGGCGCCGAGCGACGACTCGACAACATTCGACAATATCACCCGGTAAGTCTGATAAGCTAAGTCAGGTTGCTCGAGGTTCTCCGCCACCGACCGCCCGACGGGGTCTTCCGACTTTGCGGCTGCCCTGGCCTGAGCCGTTTTTTCCTGAGCCGCTTGAGCAGCGTTCCGGGCGGCCAGTTCGGCGGCCATCGCCGCATCGCGCTCCGCCATCGCCAATTCGCGCAGCATCTGCTGTTGGCGCACCACGACCCGTTGAAAGACCACGAAACCACCAATTCCCAACAGCAACGCGATGCCGACGATCAGAGCCAGAATCACAACAACCGTATCGCGGGTTTCGCCACGCCGCGCCAGCCATCGAATTGTACGCTTCGCCATCGGCTCAACCTCCTCTTTGGGTTGCAATCTCCTGGGGCAATGCTACCGCCACCCGCACAATCGTTCCCTGTCCAGGCTGGCTGAGCAACTCCCATTGGCCACCCATCCAATCAACGCGCTGGCGAATTCCGCGCAGCCCATATCGATTGGGGGCGACTTGGGCCGGGTCAAACCCTTGGCCGTGGTCCTGAACGGTCAGTTGCAGTACGGCGGGAAGAGCCTCGCAGCGGACCTCCGCCGTCGCGGAGCGACTATGCTTGACGACGTTATTCAAGCACTCCTGCGCGATGCGGAACAGATTCCACTCCCAATCGCGCGGCAGTTGCGGGAGCGGACCGCATTGCAAACGGAATTGGACATGCGAACGATTCTGCAGGTCGCTGACCAGACGCTGCAGCGCGGCCGGCAGTCCACCGTCTTCCAATTCCGCGGGTTGCAGTCCGGCGATCAACCGGCGTGCTTCTGCCAGCGCGCTGCGCAACAGCTGGTCGACCTGCGTCAGCGATTCCGGCTTGCAGTTCGCCGCGGCACAATCGGCGGCAGCCGATTCCAGGAACATCGCTGCCGCCGTCAGTTCCTGGACGAGGCCATCGTGAAGCTCGAAACCCAGCCATTGCCTCTCCCGCTCCTGCAGCTCGATCAGCCGGCGCAGTCGGTCGTCACCGGACTTCCCTGCCGCTCCCGCTTGCGATTCGGCTTCCGCGTTCATGCGATGAAAGGCAACCTCGCTGTGGACGGCCGGTCGTGGACTACAGGTAGCGGTTGATCAAGTTTTCCAGCATCTCCTGCCGGCCGCTCTGATTGGGGCTGGCTTCCCCTTTTTTCAGCATATAGGCCTCCAAGGCGCGGAAGTCGGCGGCACCCGACTCGACTTGCGCTCCGATGCCGGAATCCCAGGATCCGTAACGGTTCTTGACGAACGCGGCCAATTCGCCGTCGGCGCGAATCGCGGCGGCGATCTTGAGGCCTTTCGCGAACGCGTCCATGCCGCCGATATGCGCGTGGAACAGATCGACCGGTTCAAAACTCTCCCTGCGCACCTTGGCATCGAAGTTCACGCCGCCCCGGCCAATGCCGCCGTACTTGAGCAGCATCAGCATGATCTCGGCCGTCAGATAGAAGCTGGTTGGGAACTGGTCGGTGTCCCATCCCAACAGCGTGTCGCCCGTATTGGCGTCGATCGAACCGAGCGCGCCCTGCATCCCCGCGTAATCCAGCTCGTGCATCATCGTGTGCCCGGCCAGCGTGGCATGGTTGGTCTCGATGTTCAGCTTGAAATGGTCAAGCAGTCCATAGGCGCGGAGGAAATTCAGGCAGGCGGCCGCATCCGAATCGTACTGGTGCTTCGTCGGCTCCTTCGGCTTCGGCTCGATCAGAAACTGGCCGTCGAAACCGATCTCCTTGGCGTAGTTCACCGCCAGATGCATGAACCGTCCCAGGTGGTCCAGTTCGCGTTTCATGTCGGTATTGAACAGATTCTGGTACCCTTCGCGTCCTCCCCAGAAGACATAATTTTCGCCGCCGAGCTCCTTGGTGACTTCCAGGCACTTCTTGACCTGGGACGCGGCGAAAGCGAACACGTCGGCGTTGCATGTTGTCGCGGCGCCATGCATGTAGCGCGGATGACTGAACATGTTCGCCGTGCCCCAAAGCAGCTTAACCCCGGTGCGTTGCTGTTCCTCGCGCAACACCTTGGCGACCGCGTCGAAGTTGCGATTCGTCTCGGCCAGACTCTCCCCTTCGGGCGCGACGTCCCGATCGTGGAACGCGTAGTAGGGTGCCCCCAGCTTCTCGATGAATTCGAATGCCGCGCGTACGCGGCGGATGGCGTTCTCCACGGAATTTGAACCGTCGTCCCAGGGCCGCAGCATCGTGCCTGCGCCGAACGGATCGCTGCCGGTCCCGCGGAAAGTGTGCCAATAGACGACGCTGAACCGGAAATGGTCGCGCATCGTCTTTCCCTCCACCCGCTCCTGCTCGTTGTACCAGCGGAACGCCAGCGGGTTCCTGGATTGGGGCCCTTCGTACTGAATCTTCTGGACTTCCGGAAATGCAGCCATTTGCGCGTCGTTCCCAGTTGGTTGTTATCGAAAAATGATGGTTGCCGAATGCTCTTTCGAACGTCGCACATCGTCCCAGATTCAGGGTCTGGAATCAACCGGTCGGGCTCACTTCCGGCAGCCATCGACGCGGCTACTTCTTGCGAAATTTCAGCACGAACTGCGCCGGTTTGCCATTGCGTTGAGTATCGACCGTCACCTGCAGCGTTCCATCTTCTTGACCCGCATACAGTATTCGCATCGGTCGATCGCTCTCCGGCTTCTCGAAGGCGCAACGGTTGCGGCCGTGGTCGACGAGTTTCAAACGGATCGGAGCCGGATCGGCGTCGACCATCCGGGACTGGTAATGTCGCAGCCGCATGTAGACGCCGGTTTCTTCCTGTTCGATCAGGAGAAACTCGTAGACCATCAGCTTGTCGTTCCCCAGCAACCTGAACATTCCCATCATCGCTCCGCCGGCCGGCGCCGACCAATGCTCTTCGTACTTCTGTGCCCCTTCGTCCGCGTTGTGCCAACTGCCGATCAACCAGCCCACGTCGGCGAGCTGCGCCGCATCGGCCTTCGTTTCCGCGCTATTCTCCACCTGCTTCTGCGCGGTCTTCTCCGCGGACGTCTGCGCGGTTGCAACAGTGCAGGTCAGCGTCAAGCCGCCCACGACAACCCAGAATCCGATGTGCACCCTCATTGTCTTCCTCCCGTCATTTTTTCCACAATCCAGTCGCTCCAACGCGGAGCGATCTGAGCCAGGGCCAGCAGCCAGCGCACCTTGCCGGGCAGGATCAGTTCCGGATCGCGCCGTTCGCAGGCTCGCAGCGTTCGTCGCGCCACGTCGGGCATCGGCAGACCGCGCAAGCGGACGCCGCCTCCGGGTCGACGCGCTGTCTCGGGTAAGCCGGCTGCCTCGTTATCGTAGCGGCGTCCAGCGTCTTCGCGGGCCAGCGGCCCCGGGCAGAGCAACAGCACATGCACACCGCGCGGCCCCAGTTCGTATCGCAGCTGCTGTGAATAGGCGGCGACCGGAAATTTGCTTGCCGGGTAGGCGCCGAGGAACCGGGAAACGGTCTTGGCGGCGAGCGACCCTACGTTGACGAGATGCCCTTTCGATTCGAGCAGGTGCGGAGCGGCGTGCCGCGCGCAGCGCACTACGGACAGAAAGTTGCATTCCAGGTACTCCTGGAACTGTTCGCAAGTGGTTTCCAGGACCAAGCCGCGAGTTGATCGGCCTGCGTTACTTACGAACAGGTCGATTCGGCCCCATTCCGCGCTGGCTGCTTGCACCAGTCTACCGACATCCTGCTCGACAGTAACGTCAGCGGAAATGGCCAGGTGCCGTCGTCGGGCTCCGGCGGGAGCTGCTATCGCCGGTGCCGCAGCCTGCTCCAATTCCGCCAGGACGGAGTCCAGCCGACGCGTGTCGCGCGCCGCGACGACGACATGCGCTCCGGCCTGAGCCAGTTCCAGGGCCAGAATGCGACCGAATCCGGCAGAGCCTCCCGTGACGACCGCAACTTTGTCGCGCCAGTATGACATCAGGCCTTGACTTCGAATCCGTCACGAGCGGTCCGCTTCAGGAAGCCGCTCGCCTCGTTGTCGCCAATGATCTGCTCTTTGACCGGATCCCACTTCAGCGGCCGGTCGAGCCGAATGGCGATATTGGCGAGATGGCACGTCGTCATCGCTCGATGATGGGTCACGACGTCCGAAATCGGTTGTTCCCGCGCCTTGATGCACTCGAAAAAATTCCGCATATGATCGCCCGGTTGCCGGCCTTTATAGAGCCTGGTAATCGTATCCTCCGGGAGTGGATTGTCGGAGAGTTCCTCGACCGGCTTTCCACGCAACGCGCCGCGACTGACAAACAACCGGCCCTGCTCACCTTCAAACAGGATTCCGTTCTCCGTGTCGTGCCGAATCACCATCTCAATCGAATCGCCGCCACGCCGAAACAGACACTTGACCAGAAACTGGTCGGCGGCGTTGTACTGCGAATCGTCGGTCGGCATTCCGTCTTCGAACGGCACGGGGTGATGCGCCGTGCCCTCGATCGTCGCAGGCCCCCAATCGTCCATGCCGATCGCCCATTGAGCGATATCGACATGGTGAGCGCCCCAATCAGTCATCTTGCCTCCGGAATACTCATACCACCAGCGAAACTCGTAGTGGCATCGCGAATTGCCCCAGCGACCACCTTCCTTGAATCGGTAGTCGACCAGCGGAGCTTGTCCTAGCCAGAGATTCCAGTTCAGCGTGCTGGGCGATTCGGCCACCGGAATCGGGCCACTTGTAGGCGCACCACCGATCGCACACTGCACCCTCTGTACCTTGCCGATGCGGCCCGCTTTCACCAGTGCGACCGCGCGCAGGAACCGCAGGTCCATTTCGCTGCGCTGCTGCGTGCCGACCTGGAAAACGCGTCCGGTTTCCTGGTGAACTTTGAGAATCTGCTTGCCTTCGTCAATCGTCAGCGTCAGCGGCTTTTCACAATAGACATCCTTGCCTGCCTTCATGGCTTCGATCGCGATCTTGGAATGCCAATGATCAGGCGTCACGATGGTCACGACGTCGATATCCTTGCGGTCCAGGATCCGCCGGTAGTCCTCGAAGCCCTCGACGTCCCGTCCCTGACGTTCCTTGACGATCCTCTGTCCTTCTTCCAGATGGGCGCGATCGACGTCACACACCGCCACCACGTCCCCAAACTTCATGGCGGCGGGCCCAACCGCCTTCCAGCGGTCTCCCGTTCCGATGCAACCGATCAACGGCCGGTCGTTACGCGACTCGGATTTCGCTTCGTCGGCAGCTACCCGCGTTCCGGCGAGCAATGCCGGCGACAAAACGCCGGCAGCGGCAACGGTCAGCGAACTCTGCAGGAATCGACGGCGATCGGTTCGGGCTGGCTTGCGCTGCGTCATGGTGAAATTGCTCCTCTTCTCCGGTTCGTTCTGACGGCTCCTAGTGCATTGTCAAAACCAAAAGTTCGGGTCGGTAGGACGGGTCTCCTGACCCGTCCGTGTGAGTAGGGCGGGTCTCCTGACCCGTCCGTGTAAGTAGGACGGGTCTCCTGACCCGTTCGTGTGAGTAGGACGGGTCTCCTGACCCGTCCGTGTGAGCAGGACGGGTCGGGAGACCCGTCCTGCGAATAACGCGAACCCGACGATTAAGCTGTGACATTGCACTAGAGTCTAGTGGTCCCCGAGGGAGTTTTCCAGTCGTGTCCTGGTCTGGGAAGGAGCGATTTCAAGCGGTAAACTCTTGGCCGAAAGACCGCGAGTCGCTCACCTTCGTTCGCATGAACAATATCCACCCGATCCACCCGCGAGACTCCTCCATGCCGCAATCGATTCGCATGACCATGGTCCGATCGCTCGGCGTCGCCGGCCTCGTCTGCTTCGCCAGCACATTGTTCGACGTCGCTACCCTGGCCGCGGAAGATGGCTTCGTCAAAATCTTTGACGGCAAGTCGCTGGAGGGCTGGGAGGGCGACTTGAAGACCTTTCGCGTCGTCGACGGCGCGATCGTTGCCGGGACACTCGACGCAAAGATCCCGCGCAACGAATTTCTTTGTACGCGCAAGCGCTACGCTAATTTCGAACTGCGGTTGGAAGCGCGGCTGCGCGGACCGGGTGAAAACGCCGGCATTCAGTTTCGCAGCGAGCGAATTCCGAACCATCACGAGGTCATCGGTTACCAGTGCGACATGGGAACCGCGCAAGGCAAATCGATCTGGGGCGCCTTGTATGACGAATCCCGACGTCGCATATTCCTCGCCCAAGGCGATCACGACCAACTCGTGACAAAACTGAAGAAAGACGACTTTAACAACATCGTGATCCGCTGCGAAGGTAACCGCATCCGCATCTGGGTCAATGATCTGCTTACGGTCGACTACGAGGAAAAAGAAGGCGGCATCGCCACGCGAGGCGTCATTGGATTGCAGATCCACGGCGGCGAGCCAGGAGAAGCGACCTATCGCGAAATCCGTATCCTGGAACTCCCCTGAGCCGACGCGATCCCGACATGCCGCCCGCCACGCCGCGATTTCTCTATTTCGATTTGGGAAAAGTGTTGCTCGACTTCGACCATCGAGTAGGTTGCCGACACCTTGCGTCCCATGCTGGTGTCTCGGAAGAGCTGGTGTGGGAGACGATTTTTGAATCGGGCATCGAGTGGCGATACGAACGGGGCGAGATTTCCAGCCGCGAGTTCCTCGAACGGGTACGGGAGTCGATCCCGACACTGCCGGATTTCGACACGACGCTGGCGTTGATCAGCGATATCTTCGTGGCGCGACCGGACGTCGAAGAAATCCTTGACCAACTCGCTCGCCGTAACCACCGCATGGGAGTCTTGTCAAACACCTGCGAAGCCCATTGGCAACATCTCTATCCCAATCGGTTTCCATTCCTCCGGGAACGCTTCCGCGTGCATGCGTTGAGCTTTGAACTGCGAGCCATGAAACCCGAACCAGCAATCTACCAGCAAGCGTTGGAGCTGGCAGGTGTGTCGGCGGCGGAGACGTTTTTCGTCGACGATCGGCTCGAAAACGTCGACGCCGCTGCCCGGTTGGGAATTGACGCCCTCCAGTTCCACTCCGCCGAGCAACTCGCGGACGAACTTGCAGCACGCGGACTGTTGGCGTAGGGTGGGTCGAGGTCTTCCGAGGCCCACCAACCCGCGGTTGCATTTCTGGTGGGCCTCGGAATACCTCGACCCACCCTACGTCGTGCGATCGCACGGCATTCATGCCGACTGCCGGAACTGGATTTCGTGCAGGCGGCGGTAGAGTTCGCAGCGTTGCAGCAGTTCATCGTGCCGGCCGATGTCGACGATTTCACCGGCGTCCATCACGAGCACGCGATCGGCCAACGCCAGGGTGGAAAGCCGATGGGTGATCATGATCGTTGTCCGGCCGCGAATGAATTCTTCCAGCACCTTGTGAATCAGTTGTTCGCTTTCCAGATCGACTTGACTGGTTGCCTCGTCGAGAATCAGTATCGCCGGATCCCGCAGGATGGCGCGCGCCAAGGCGATTCTTTGCCGTTGGCCGCCCGACAGTTTGCAGCCGCCTTGTCCCACGCGTGTCGCGTAACCCGCTTCGAGCTTCTCCCCGATGAACTGGTGAGCGTGGGCTTTGCGAGCCGCCTCGATCACTTCGTCATCGCTGGCCTGCGGCGAGCCGTAGCGGATGTTGTTCATCACCGTGTCGTCAAACAGCTGCGTATGCTGTGTCACCAGCCCGATCCGCGACCGCAGGTCGCGCACGCGAAACTCACGAATATCGACGCCGTCAAGCAGCACCGCGCCGACCAGAGGATCAAAGAACCGCGGCAGCATGTTTACCAGCGTGGTCTTACCGCAACCGTTGGAACCGACGATTGCAATCGACTCTCCCGCTTTGATTTCCAAGTCGACGCCGCGTAACACCGGTCGCTCCGGCGTGTAGTGGTAATGGACCTGCTTGAATTGCAGACGCAGGAAATGTTCCGGCATTGGACGCGGGTTTTTTGGATCGACGATCGACGGTTGCGAATCGACCAAGCCGAAAACACGATCCGAAGCTGCCACGGCGCCTTGGATGGCCGAATAGATCTCGGACAGTTTCCGCACCGGGTCGCTGATGCCCGCCAACAGGCCGTAAAATACCAGCAGCAATTTCGGGTCCAGCGGCCGGTCGGTCATGCGGACACCGAAGATGTACATCTCCTGCGTCAGGGCCAGATAGGCGCCAGTTACCAGCGCCAGCGAGATCACGCTGATCCCCAGCACTTCCGTGATCGGCTTGGTCAATGCGTTGTAGAACGTCAATTTCATGGAGTTGGCCAGGAACTGCTTGGCGGACCGGTGGAACCGCCATCGCTCGTGCCGCTCCATCGTGAATGCTTTGACCGTCTGGATCCCGTTAAACGATTCGCTGACCACGCCGTACATCCGCGAGATCTCTTCCATGCCTCTGCGACTGGCGCGCTTGATCGATTGCGAGAGCCGTTTGATCAGAAACAGAGCCAACGGGGCCAGGATCAGCGAGAACAACAGGAGCTGCCAGCAGATCAGCGACGCCAAAACGAGGCAAGAGAGCATCTTCAGCGGCTCGCGGATCGCGCTGCCGAAAAGCTGGTTCAGGCCCCCCGCGACATTGCCCGTGTCGTGCATGAGTCGGCTGAGCAGAGCACTGGTTCCCTTGTCGCCGAACTCCTTCACGTCCAGACGCAGCACTTTACGGAAGCAGTGTTTGCGCAGGTCGAACATCATGCGGTGGACGAGTCGTTCGACGAGCATCATGTTGGCCATCAGGAAGCCGTCTTTGACGAGCGTACCAGCGACCAGCGCCAAGACAATTACGACCAGCGTTTGAAACGGCGACGACGGCAGATAGCGGTGGATCAGCGGCTGCAGCCGCTCCAGGAACCGCACGACCTGCTGCTCGGCTTCGAGTTTCACCTCATTGACGCGTCGCACGCGCTCATCCGACAGCTGCCCGTTTCCGGCCCCATTGCCGGCCGCCGCCAGTTCCCCTTGCAGTTCGGCGATTTTCCCGCGACTCGTTTCCAGCTTGCGGTCAACCCAGTCGTGCAACGATTTACGTTCGAAGACGACCTCGATGAACGGGTAGACGATACTGATGTTAGCGCCCCAGAACGCGGCGACGGTCAGGGAGGAGACGACGATACCGAGCACCATCCAGCGATAGCGCCCCGCCAACTGTAAGACTCGAAAGAAATTCGACATCGCCGATGACCATCCTTGGTGTGACAGCGTTTTATCAGAGCCCCGCCATTTGGCCAATACGGACCGGACGGGATGCTAGCACTGGGTGCCAATGGCAGTCCGCCGGAAAAGGCGTCGTCGCCGGGTGAGTCAAGGTACTCCGAGGCCCACCAATGCCGTCGTGTCGTGGGAGGGTCGGGGGGGCTGATAATGAGTCTTCATTGATCGGTGAGAAGCGTGTTGCGCGCGACATGCCGCTTTCGCGCGCTCGGATTCCGAGAGAAGACCTGGCAAGAGAGAATCATCCGCCTAACTCCCAGGCATTTCCTGGTAGATGAGACGGGGGTGATGGGATCGGACGCGACGTAGCGCAACGCTACCGGCCATTTCGCGGTCTTGCCTTGCTTGGTTATGCCGAGTGCAGTTGCGGAGCAACTCGACCACCCGAAACGGCTGCCCGGTTCAGCGAGTCCGGCGTTTGCGGTGCTTGCCTCGGTCTTGTTTCTCGCGTGCTCGGTCGGGCTTGGGAACGCGAGGCGGCCGAACAAACTAAGACACCCAACCTCTTTATTTCTTCCGCGCAAACTAAGACACTCAACCTTTTTTTTTCTTCAAAACAAACTAAGACACCCAACCTTTCTATTTTCAAAACCGCGAACTAAGACACACAACCTTTTTTTTGCTTTCAAGAACAATTGAAGACACCCAGCCTTTTTATTGTTTTTTTGGCGATTCTGTCGTAGGCACGCGTCGGTTTTGCCCCTGTCCGTACGTTGTATATATAGCCGTGTGCATCGTAGAGACGCTGCATCGCCATAACCCGGGGGTACGCACGGGCATGCGCCGCGGGCGCGGCGCCGCGTGCAGCCAACACCCCGCGACGGCATACGGCTCGACGTCCGCGGTCGGACGAGCGCGCGAACCGACTTGAATCGAATCCACCATCGCGAAGTCGTGGCGTAGGCTTCCAGCGCTTCCCACCCCCGCTGAATGTCTGCATCGCCTCCAGCGGCAGAATGCCGCAGTCACGTCAGACAGCGCACGGCCACGCACAGCGCGGCAGGCAGCAAGCGGCTTTCCGATGGTGAACCGTATGCGTGGAGCATTGAGCTCCGAATCCCGATGCATCGCGTCGCACGAGGCGGTTTCGGAGTTGATGGGTCTCGGAGTACCTCGACCCACCCTCGACTCATCCAACGGCTGCATCCTTACCCTACGGTTGCAGCCGCTGCGCGATATTGCGTCGAGTTGCGGAGCAACTCGACCACCCGAATCGGCTGCTCCGATTCAGCGAGTCCGGCGTTTGCGGTGTTTGCCTCGGTCTTGTTTCTCGCGTGCTCGGTCGGGCTTGGGAACGCGAGGCGGCCGGCCGCCTCGCTTGACCAGCCGCAGGTCGAGTTCGCGGCGATCGATATCGACACGACCGATCTCGACGGTGATCTGGTCCCCCAGTCGGTAGGCATGGCCCGCTCGATGCCCGACCAGGCTGTGCGTTCGGGAATCATAGCGATAGTAATCGTCCTGCATCGATTGAATCGAAATCAAGCCTTCCGCGGGGATGTCGATCCCTTGGGCAAAGATCCCGAACGATTCGACGCCGGTGATCACCGCCTCCATTCGCTCGCCAACCCGCTCGCTGAGAAACGCCAGCAGCTTGACTTTGACCAGTTCACGTTCGGATTTCGCTGCGCGCTGCTCGCGTTGCGAGCAATGGTCGCCCAATCCGATCAGGCGATCGAGCGTGTCGTGGGGGCGCCGGCCGTGGGCGAGCGCTTCGAGCAATCGATGGACGACCAGATCGGGATAACGGCGGATTGGCGACGTGAAATGGCAGTAATTGCGGCTGTTGAGTGCGTAGTGCCCTTCGTCCTGGGGACCGTAAACCGCCTTCTGCATGCTGCGCAGGATGGCGTAATTGACGCCCTGTTGTGCGGGCCGCCCTTTGACCGCCTCGATCACCCGCTTGATCTCGAAGCGGCTCTCCAGGCTATCGCACGGAATCCCCATTTCGCGCACGAACTCGCTGAGCAACCGCAGTTTGTTGGGATCGGGCGCGCCGTGCACGCGGCGGAGGAACGGCAGTTCCAGCCTGGCCAGGTGTTCGGCGACCGCCTCATTGGCAGCCAGCATGAATTCCTCGATGATCTGGTGGCTGGTGGTATTTTCGACGACATGGGCGCCGCAGACCTTTCCCTGCCGGTCGAGATCGATCTTCACTTCGGGCAGAGTCAACTCGATGGCGCCGGCTTTCAGCCGCCGTTCGCGCAGGATCATCGCCAGTTCGTGCATGCGTGTGACGAGCCGATGCACTTCGGGCGTCAACTTTTCGGTCCAGCCGCGCGGATCGGCAAGGAAGTCGTCGATCTCCTCGTAGGTGAAGCGGCGACAGCTCTTCATTGCAGCCCGGTGGATATGGGTCGCTACCGGGACGCCGTCCCCCGTAAACTCGATGACAACGGTGTGGCAGTACCGGACTTTGCCAGGTTGCAGACTGGCCAGATTATTGGAAATGATCTCGGGCAGCATCGGTATGACCCTGTCGGGCAGGTAGACGCTGGTTCCGCGTTCGCGCGCTTCACGGTCGAGGGGCGAGCGGGCGGGCACGAAATGGCCCACGTCGGCGATATGAACACCGAGTTGCCAGTGGCCGTTGTCCAGGCGGTCCAGGGAGATCGCGTCGTCGAAGTCGCGCGCATCGACCGGATCGATGGTGATCACCGTCTCCGCCGTATAGTCATGCCGACCTCGCAGATTCGTTTCATCGAAGGCCTCGGCCTGCTGGCGTGCGGCTTCGAGCACATCCTCGGGAAACTCCTCGGGCAGATTGAATTCGCGGATGATCGACAGTGTATCGACGCCGGACTGCCCGCGCGCGCCAAGGTTCTCGACGACCACTGCCTCGCCAGGAAAATAATGCGTGGGGAATCGCACCATTTCGATGACGACTTTGTCGCCCGCCGCGACATCTTTTGCGCCGGGATCGCCGACCGAAATCGGCTGGTTGAAAACTTTGCCGTCGACCTGGACGAACGCTTCGCCAGCCTCTTCGCTGTACACGCCGACGAACCGATTCGACGCCCGTTCGACGATCGCCACAATTTCCCCGGAGATCCGCGACTCCCGGCCGCGCCGCCTGCGGCCGCTCAACCGGACCGTGACATGGTCGCCGTCGGAGGCGTCTTTGGCCGCGTTACCTGGAATGTAGATATCGTCGCTGCGATCGGTGGCGGTCGTTCCGACCGGCCGCACGAATCCATCGCCGGCCTTGGTGCGGCGGAACGTTCCGCGGACAAAGTCCCGCGCTGAATCGCCAGCCCGGTGCTGCTTGGTATCGCCCTCCCGTCCCGCGGCACCGCGATCCACTGGGGCATCTTCCGTAGCATCCCCCGTGTCGGCCGCTCCGGCGGCGCGTCGTCCTTCTCTCGCGACGTCGTCGCCCCGGCGACGCTTGGTCCGCTTGCCCCCGCGCGCCGTTGCCGGCTGCGCCGAGTCGGTTCGCGGCGTTTGATCCCCTTCCGACTCGATTGCGGCGTCGCGTCGGGCTCGACGCGATTCGTCGGAACGCCGATCGCTTTGGGATGCTCGTTCGTGCGGCGATCTGTCTCGTGACTTCTTACCGGGCTTCTTACCGGGCTCCTCGCCCGGCTCTCCGACCGTCGCGGCAGCCGGTTTGCGACTGCTGGTTGGATGGCGCTGATCGCGGTTGGCCCTCCGCGTCGTACCGTCTGCTGCACTGCTCGTTGCGTCACGCGTGTCGCGGTCCGTTTCGGAGCGAGTTTCGTCGCCGGGGTGTGCGCTTTGTGGCCTTTCGTTCGGCGTCCCGATCAGGCAGACCGCGTGTCGCGGCCCCCAGAGCAGCTTGCCGCGCTGAACCAGTCGCTTGACGCTGACCCGTACTTGGGCCGAATCGTCCGCGTTCAATTTCATTTGTCGAGCGATGACCCGCGGCTTGACCGGCTGGTAGCCGGGCCGCGATACGTGGGCCATGATTCGCTCTTCGAGTTCTCGGTTTCTCATTCGTTTACCTTCATTGTTGTTCGTAGCTCGAAACAAGTTTCGAGCTACGTAATTCGTAACTCGAAACTTTCGAGTCGTTGTGTCGGGGATTCGCAACAGGTTGCGAGTTATGCGATCGGCATTCGGAAACGATGCCGGTGCCGGCTTGCCATCCGCGCGATGGATCGACCATCGTTGCAGAAAATCGCGGAGGCGGGGCGATGTCGCCCTGGGGTTTGTACGTACTAAGTCTTTGTTTCGTGGGATGGCTTCTTATACAATTTCCGGCCGATGCTGGCGTGGTACGGTGTCCAGCGGCTTTCCGAGTTCAGGTCCTCGCGCAACAGCTGGCCGAAGCTGTGCATTTTGGCGTCCAGGTTGTCGAGAAAGTGCAGCGCCGTTGCCTCCAGGGTCATGGGGACCTTGGGGCTTCCGAATTCCAGTTCACCGTGGTGGCTGACGATCAGATGTTCAATCTGCAGCCGCAAGTCGGCTGGAAACGGTTCCCCCGACAGCCGTTCGGCTTCGGCGATCTTCTCTTGAACGATCCGCAGGCCGATGACGAGGTGTCCGAGCAACTGCCCTTCGTCGCTATAGGCCAGTTCGCGGTCGTAGGTCAATTCGTCGATTTTGCCAACGTCATGCAGGAATGCGCCGATCCGCATCAGGTCCGCGTCCAGTTCCGGATAGAGCGGGCTGACCACCTCGACCACGCGCAGCAGTTGCAGGACATGTTCCAGCAGCCCGCCGCGGTACGCGTGGTGATTTTTCACGCCCGCCGGCGCGGCCGTGAACTTGTGCATGAATGCTTCATCCATCAAGAAACACTCGGCCAGGTTCCGCATCGGCACCGAGCGGATCTCGCGCAACCGCTCGGCCAGCGCCGCCGCCATGCCCTCGACGTTGGCGCGATCCAGCGTTTCGAATTCCGCCCGATCGACCGAATCACTCGGCACCCGTTCGATGCGGCTGACAATCATCTGCAGCGAACCGTTATGGACATGGGTTGCGGCGCGAAGATGTACGTAGTCACCCGATTCGAATGATTGAGCCAGATTCTCCGAGACATTCCAGAGCAGGGCGGTAATGCTCCCCGATCGGTCGGCCAGCCGCATCTGCAGGTAGAGATTGCCTTGTCGGTTCGCGCGGAGCTGTTTATCGGCGACCAGGAAAGTCTGTTCGACGTTTTCGTGTTCCGCGAATTCGGAAATGTATCGGCGTGGCATGGTGTTTCCCCGTTCGACAGAATGCTCACGGCTCACTGCGATCCTGGCCGCGCGGGAACGAATTTTCAGTTGAACATCTGTCCGTTCGCCCAGAATGCGTCTTCCGTGCGGCGCCGAGCCAGCCAAAGAAGGAATTCCGTTTCCAAGAGACCACGCACGACGTGGACAACATGACGCGGACAACTTGAGCGGCCCAAAGTGCCTTTGAGAATTCTCAAGGGTTGCAAAATTGTACGTCATTCCAGCCAACTCGCAAGTGGTAGTTCTCGATGGGGATACCGCGTCGGGCGGTCGATAAGTGCCCTTGGGCAAGGCGTCATCGGCAATTTGGCTATTGGGGCGCGGAATCCGCCGGGCTGGCGCGCCTGAGCTTGTCATCGCCGCATGCCTTTACCTAAAATGCCCCCGCGGAGACGGCCGCCCAGGCCGCCACCTCAGCTGCGAGCGCGCGGGCCATCGCCCGGCGCGACGCAAGGGGCCCTGCAACGTCAGCCGGGTGGACCAAGGAGCTGCGGAATGTCGAACAAACCCAAAAATGCGATCAGTCCCACCCGGGAAGAAGACTATCCTGAATGGTATCAGCAGGTCATCAAGGCCGCCGATCTGGCCGAAGTGTCGCCGGTAAGAGGCTGCATGGTGATCAAACCCTGGGGTTACGCGATCTGGGAGAACATGCAACAGGTGCTTGACCGGATGTTCAAGGCCACCGGGCACGAGAATGCTTATTTTCCGCTGTTCATCCCGCTGAGTTTCCTGCAGAAGGAAGCGGACCATGTCGAGGGTTTCGCGAAGGAGTGCGCGGTGGTCACTCACCATCGGCTGGAGCCGGGCCCGGATGGAAAACTGGTTCCTGCCGGCGAGTTGGACGAGCCGCTGATCGTACGGCCGACCAGCGAGACGATCATTGGATCGATGTTTGCGCGGTGGGTCGAGTCGTATCGGGATCTGCCGATTTTGATCAACCAGTGGGCCAACGTGGTTCGCTGGGAATTGCGAACGCGGTTGTTTCTGCGAACGGCGGAATTTCTCTGGCAGGAGGGGCATACAGCGCACGCGACGGAAGCGGAAGCACGCGAAGAGACGCGGCGGATGCTGGATGTCTACGCCGATTTTGCGGAGAACTGGATGGCCGTGCCGGTGGTCCAGGGGGAGAAGACCTCGGCCGAGAGATTCCCCGGCGCGGTGGTCACGTACTCCATTGAGGCGATGATGCAGGATCGCAAGGCGTTGCAGGCCGGCACGTCGCATTTCCTGGGCCAGAATTTTTCGCGGGCGCAGAACATCAAATTTCAGGATGCGCAAGGAGGCGAGTCGTTTGCCTGGACGACCTCCTGGGGCGTATCGACGCGGCTGGTCGGCGCACTGGTCATGGCACACAGCGACGACGACGGACTGATCGTGCCGCCGCGTTTGGCTCCCCGACATATGGTGATCCTGCCGATTTATCGCGGGCCGGAAGACCGCACCAGCGTGTTGCCTTACTGCGAAACGCTGAAGAAAGACCTCGAACAGATCGACTTCGCGCGAGGCAAGATTCGCGTTCAAATCGACGACCGCGACATCCGTGGCGGCGAGAAGAACTGGCAGCACGTCAAGCGAGGCGTGCCGCTGCGGCTGGAGGTCGGCCCGAAAGATCTGGCCAAAGACAGCATCTTCGTCGGCCGACGTGACACCGGCGAAAAATCGTCGGTGCCTCGCGCCGAGCTGCTCGCCACGGCGGCACAGCGGCTGGATGAAATACAACGGCAGTTGTTCGAGCGGGCACTGCGACTACGTGAATCCCACAGTCGCTGCTTCGACTCCCTGGACGAGTTCCAGGCATGGTTCACTCCCCGCAACGAAGACAAACCCGAAATCCACGGAGGATTCGCTTACTGCCACTTCGTCGACGATCCGGTCGTCAACGAATGGCTGCGGGAACGCAAGTTGACCGTCCGCTGCATTCCGTTATCCGGCGAGGAGGAACCGGGGGCCTGCCTGTTGACGGGTCGACCGAGTCCCAAGCGGTGTGTCGTGGCAAAAGCCTATTAGGGCGGGCCATGGGAGAACTCAAGAGTCACCGCCCCGTTCTGCTGCTGATCGGGGCATTCAGCCGATACCCTAGCGCACTCGATTGGGCCCGCGGCCAGTCCGAACAGTTGCTGGGGCCGGTCGCGCTGGAAAGCCCGCTGTTCGAATTCCGCGAAACGGCTTTCTACGAACGAACGATGGGCGAGAATATCCGTAAGCAGTTCTGGGCCTTTCGGCAGCTGATCGATCCCGGGACGCTTGCGACCTTGAAGCGGACTACCAACGACTGGGAGGAACAATATCGGCGGGAATTTCCCACGCCTGAGCCGCGGCCTTTGAACCTCGATCCCGGTTACTTGACGGAGGCCAAGCTGGTGTTAGCTACGACCAAGGACCGTGACCACCGCCTTTACTTGGATCAGGGAATATTTGCGGAAGGAACGCTTTATTTCCAGGGCGGAAAATGGTGCCCCAGGGAATGGACCTATCCCGATTATCGGCGGTCCGATTATCATCAATTCTTTCTGCTTTGCCGCCAGTATCTGCGGGACCGGTATCAGGCCGGGACCTGATCGGTTAACCGATGAATGCAACGTCGACCATCCTGTTTGCCTTGGGAGCTATTTTGCCGGCCGGCCTGATGTCCTGGGTGGTGACCCACCTGATGCGACGATTCGCGATCCGGCTTGGCTTGCTGGATCAACCCGGTGCCCGGAAAGTCCATACTTCCCCCACGCCACTCGGCGGAGGCGTCGCAATCTGGGCCGGCGTTGTCGGCTCGTTTCTTGCCGGACATCTGGCATTATTGCTCGTCAAGTTCAAAGCGATTCCTGCTTCGATCGTGCCGGAATTTGTCGCTCCGCATCTCGACGGACTGGCTTCGCGCCTGCCCAGTCTCTGGGCCCTGCTCGGGCTTGGAACCGTGCTGATGATTCTGGGATTGATCGATGACCGCCGAGGACTCGACTGGCGGCCGCGATTGCTGCTTGAGTTTCTCGTCGCCGGGCTGGCGCTGACCGTACCGCAGGTTCGACTGACGGCCTTCATCGCGATCCCGTGGTTGACCTGGGCGTTGTCAGTGCTGTGGATCGTGGCACTGATCAACTCCTTCAACATGCTCGACAACATGGACGGTCTATCGTCCGGAGTTGCGGCGATTACGAGCAGCGTGCTGGCCGGTTTTCTGATCATCGCCCCCACGGCGTCGGATCAGCAGCCGCAGCTGTTCGTGGCCGGTTTTCTGCTGGTCCTGGTCGGCGGACTGCTGGGATTCTTGATACACAACCGGCCGCCGGCCCGGATTTTCATGGGGGACGCGGGGAGTTACTTCATCGGCTATTGCGTCGCGATCGCCACACTGTTGGCCACCTACACCGGCTACAACTCGACGCAGCAGCACGCGATCCTGGCGCCGCTTTGCGTCATGGCGGTGCCGCTCTACGACATGGTGACCGTGATCTGGATTCGTTTGCGCGCCGGCCGCAGCCCGTTCCAGGCTGACAAATGCCATTTCTCGCACCGGCTTGTGGAACTGGGGATGACCAAGGTGCAGGCCGTCCTGACGATTTATCTCACCACCGCGACCTGCGGCATTGGAGCGTTACTGTTGCGGCGCGTCGACGCCATCGGCGCAATCCTGGTCTTGCTGCTGATCGTTTGCGTGCTGGCGCTGATCGCGATCCTGGAAGCCTCGGCCCGTCGGAAGCCGAAGTCATGAAGCGAGATCGCTCGGGCCCCTCGACTCCCGCTCGTTGGGACTCCCTTCCAGGAATCGGACTGGGGCTGGTGGTCGCCTCTGTGGCCGCCACTCCGCTTATCCCCTCGGATGCAACTTCGTCGCGCAATGGGGCGGGCCTGTTCCTGATCATGCTGCAACTGATCCTGCTGGTCGGCTGCTGTTTTCTGTTGATCCGTCACGGCGAATTCCGATTGCGATTCTGCCGTACCGACGGGGCCATATTGCTGTTTGTCGGTTGGCAAGCCGCGGCCACTTGGGCGACGCTGAACCAGGGAAATGCTCGCCAATCGCTGAACGTGCTCTGGCAGTATGTCGCTTCGGGCGCAGTCTATTGGATGTTGCGACAGTGGTGCCTGTCGCCGCGCCAGCAAAAGGCCCTGGTGGTGGTGATGCTGGCGGTGGCCCTGACGCTGTGCGGCATGGCGTTTGAACAGTACTTTTTTTCGCTGCCGCGCGACCGAGCGGCGTTCGAGCGTGATCCGGAAGGCGTCCTGGCGCGCGCGGGTATTGAAGCTCCGGCCGGCAGCCCCCAATGGCAACTGTTCAAGAACCGAATCGAAAGCAAGGAACCGTTTGCCACATTCGCCCTGACCAATTCGCTGGCCGGACTGCTCGCGCCCTGGCTGGTGGCGTCGTTGGCCGCGGCGTGGTTTGACGGCCGTGCCGCGGCGAAACCGTGGCGGACGATGGCGACGTTCGGTCTGATCGGGCTGGTGATCGCCGCCTGCCTGCTGCTGACCAAGAGTCGTAGCGCAATCCTCGGTGCGGCCGCTGGCGTCGCGCTGATGGGTCTCTACGGACTGCGACAGCGATGGCGCCATGTACTTTGGGCAGGCGCCGCGCTGACGGTCGGTGGCGCTGGGCTGTTCGCCGCCGCCTGGTCGGTCGGTGCCGTCGACCGCGAGCTATTCACCGAGGCGACCAAGTCGTTGGGTTACCGCTGGGAATACTGGCAGGCCACGGCCGCCATGATTCGCGAGCATCCCTGGTTCGGTGTCGGTTTGGGGAATTTTCAGGAATGCTACGCCGGATACAAGCTTCCCCAGTCCAGCGAAATGATCCTCGATCCGCATAACTTTCTGCTGGAGCTGGCGGCGACTGGTGGCGTTCCGTCACTGGTGCTCGCATTCGCCATCGGAGTGGCGGCGGCCACCCGATGGCGCCGCGGCGCCCCGCAAGCTGCGGGGCCGCAGCTTGCGGGGCAGCAACCTGCGAGGCCGCGGCTTTCGGGGCCGCAGCCGGAAGCGTTACGTCGCTTGGACGTCGGCCCGGTCTGGATCGGCGGGTCCGCTGCGGGAATCCTGGCGTTCGTCGTCGGATACGAGGCACCACTCGGTCTGGAGTGGGCGGGACTGCTGGCCCTGCTGGTGATCTGCCTGGTTGGTTGGCTGCTGCGACCTTGGATCGAAGCAACCGAAACCCCGCGATTCCTGCCATTGCTGGTGCTGAGCGTCGAACTGATCAACCTTCTGGCGGCCGGGGCGCTATCCTTTGCGGGAGTCGCGATTTCTCTCTGGGTCGCCCTGGCCTTATTGGTGAACCAAACCGCCGTCGGACAGACCGATCGCCGCCCGCGGCCTGCGGTCGGATGGGGCCTGCTGGCAGCCTCGCTGCTGTCCCTTGGCCTCTTCTGGCTAACCGCCTACGGTCCGCGAATCGCCGGCGAAGTCGCCGCCGCCAGGCTGGGCCTGGCTATGCAGCTCGGTCAACCCGAGGAAGCCAGGAATCAGGCTCGTAAGTGGATCGCGGCCGATCCCTGGTCGCCGGACGCCCGTTACCAGCTGGCTGCCGTCTATTTCAGGATCTGGCAGGAAACGGGCGATCATGCCGCTTTCCAGACCTTTGCCAGGGAGCTGCGGTCGGCACTGGACCGGGACCCGAATTCCCACCTTCGACAACGGCTGTCAGGGGACCTGTACCTCCGTGCATGGCGGATGTCGAACGATCCGGAGCATCTCCACTCGGCGATCCAGCATTACGAAGCCGCGGTCCGACTTTATCCCAACGGAGCCGCAAATCACGCTCAATTGGCTTGGGCCCTGCACCTTGCCGGACAACGCCCGAAGGCCCGGGACGCTGCCGAAAAATCGCTGGTTCTCGATCGGCTCAATCCGCACCTCGACCAAAAACTGGCCCGGCAGACGATCTTTGACACACCGCCCGCCGAGTCGTTGCGGGGCAAGATGCCCCGATATGTCACAGGGGACGATCCTGAACAGCGGATGGCAGCATTACGTACTGGCCAGTACGATGGGGAGGTGGCGCCGCAATAGGCTACTTTCTCCTTTTCCCTCCCGTGCCCGCGTTCGTCCCGGAGCGTCCTGTAATGAAGTACTTGTTATTGGCTTTGATCCCCTTGCTGGCCGGCGTTTCGATCGGAGTCGCACGAACCATCCAGGAATTCGATGGGGTTGTCGAGTGGTTTTCGCCCTACGCGGATGGTAACGAATCCGCCGGCATCGTGACCGGCGTGAAGAAAGACCCGTCCAAGATGCCCCGCTACCTTGACGCCATTCCCGGCAGCAAAGTCGTGGTGGAAAACGGCGAAAAGCACAACTTCGGACAGATGTATTTGCAAGGCAAAATGTCGCACAAGTTCGTGTTTCGCAATACGGGAACCACTGATCTGAAACTGAAGCAGAACGGTACTTCCTGCATGATGTGCACTTTTTCCAGTTTCGATCAGGCGACCGTCAAGCCGGGCGAATCGGTGGATATTGAGATCCGCTGGGAAGCCAAGCACCGCGACGCGGAATTTCGCAAAGAAGCGTATGTCGCCACCAGCGATCCGGATCGGCCAACGGTCACGTTAACGGTCGAAGGGGCCGTCGTAATGTCGATATTCATCATGCCCAGCGACCTGGTGCTCAACAACGTGCCGGTCGGTGGAGTCACGCGCAGCCAGGTCCAGGTGATGAACTTCAAGGACAACTCGCTCAACCTCAAGGACTTCCGTTTCGTCAACGAGGAAATCGCGGAGTTCTTCGAGTTGTCGGAAGCCCCGCTGCCGGAAATGTACCAGTCGGGTCCGTCGACGCTGCGCCCCAAAACCGGCCGCTCCATTGTGGTGACCGTCAAACCGGGAATGCCGCTCGGTTCGTTCACGCAAACGGTACGCTTCAACGTCGACGTACCTGGTGGTTCGGAGCAGTTTTTCAATATTCGCGGTTTCGTTACCAGCGACATTTCATTCGCCGGACAAGGTTACACGGCCAAGAACAACGAAGTCAGCTGGGGAACGGTGACGCCGGGAGCGAAGTACAACCTGATTGCGCTCGTTCGCGGCGATCACCGCGAACAAACCCGGTTCAAGGTTTTGAGCGTCACCCCAAGTTCCAGTCTGCAGGCGACGGTCAGCGAACCGGAACCGTTTGGCGAGGCGGCCACCAAATCTATATTAACGATCGAAATTCCAGACGACGCGATCCCCGTGTCCTTGCTGGGCGGCCCCGAAGTGGAGAATTATGGCCAGATCGTCCTGGAAACAACACATCCGGATGTTAAGCGAGTGACAATTCTAGTACGATTTGCCGTCGACTAGTGCAATGTCGCAGCTTAATCGTCGGGTTCGCGTTATTCGT
>Ga0233425_10002895_pt1 | contig 32508 bp, 34 predicted proteins | sample Watercolumn_Towu_2_FD_181712 | JGI IMG/M metagenome (GOLD analysis project Ga0233425, IMG submission 181712) | Freshwater microbial communities from Lake Towuti, South Sulawesi, Indonesia - Watercolumn_Towuti2014_140_MG | ecosystem: Environmental > Aquatic > Freshwater > Lake | place... | reverse complement strand
TAGAACAACGGCGCCTGCGCTGCCTTCTGCCGACCCATCATCGCGTCGATTCCGCTCGCTTGATGGGATGTCAGTGAACCAGCTCCGCCGCCGTCGATCAACCGAGTTTTTCAACGGAATAGGCCGAAAGCGGACGCTGGCTGACGAGCCCACGATCTCTCCCCAGTGAAGTCCGTAGAAGGTATGAGGGACATATTCCGGGTCACGGCAATGCCAATTGGCCCGCCAAACGGGCGTCTCATGTGTGCTTGCGACAATTACACCTGCTGGGTGTAATTGGGGTGTAATTACCCGCGACGAACGGAACTCGACCGTTATGCGTGCCGCCGCTAATCCCTAGTCGCGTTGTTTTGGGCCTGAGCGTGCTTGCATCGGTCGCGCTCAGCCTTCAATGAGCGTGCGTCCGGCCGGGCGGCCGCCGCCTGAGCGCCTTGGCAACAGGGTGCCGGAGCGGCGTATGGCCCAGCGCCACGCGCAAGCCGCCCGCGTGACACCACGACCCTGAACATTGCATGGAAGCCCTCGTGGGTGGGAAACGCCTGGTCCGGACACCTCGGGGCCGTAGACCCAGATCCATCGACCGTCCCTAAGCGCGTTGCGCTAGGTAGCCATGGAGTTACCTTGGCCCGCGGCCGGGGCCAAGGTGTGGGTGGCGGTCCTGCGCCGCAGCGTGCTGGCGGGCTGACGCGTCACCGATTGCGTCGGTGCGTCCGCTTCAATCCGAAGCGGACGCGCCGCTCGTCGCAGACGGGCAGGGTGTCGTGCTGTCGCCGAGACCGATTACGGCTGCACGGCCGTCTTGTCTAGAAGCCTGGCTGCCGGGTTGTCCTCGACGCCGCCGGCTTGGAAGTAGCCAATGACGCTGCTGACGGCCCGATGTTCCGTCATTGCCATCAGGGCGGGCAGGGCGACACCCTGGCGGCCACCTTCCGTCACGAATCCAGATCGGAGGCTGTGGCCTGCGAAGTCGCCATCGAGCCCCGCACGCGCCGCGCGCCGCTGGACAACCCCGGCGACGGCCGCCGGCGACAGACCTGGGCCGATGCGATTGGTCCAGAGGCGTCGAAAGATCCGGCCCTCCACAAGTCCGCTTGCACGGATCCACGCCTCCAAGGCCTCGGCCGCGACCCCGAGCACCGGTTTGTCGGGCGTTGAATTCGCACTCGGTCCGGCCTGCTGCGTCTTGCTGTGCTGCAGGCGGTAGACATAGCCGCCGTCCGGCAGGCGCTTGAGATCCGCGAAGTCTGCCGCGGCGACCTCACTGCGACGACGACCCCCACTGGCGAAGGCGAAGTAGAGCAGGGCGCGGTCGCGAAGCCCCTCGAGCGTCTCGTCGCAGGTCGCCACCAGCGCCTCGAGCTCTCGCCGGGTAATCGCGGTCTTCTTGATTGGCCGATCGCCACGTTTGTTGGCGGCACGGCGGGCCCGCGCCAGCAGATGCCGCACAGGAGGCTGCTCGCAGGGGTTCTCGACGCGGCGCAGCTGATGGGCCTTGGAGAGCACTGCGATTCGGTGCACCACGGTGCTCAACTTCAGTGGGCCTGGCCGCTGCTTGAAGCGTGCCCGAACGAGCTGAGCATCGAGGGCCTCCGGCAGTTCCCACGTCATCCCTTTGGCCGAGCGCCTGGCGATGTGGTCGACGATGAACTGCACAACCGCGACCTCGGGTACTGGTAGCTCGATGGCACGCCCGTAGCGCCCCTGAAACCAGGCGGCCCAATAGCGAAGCGCGCTGGCGTAGCTGCGCGTCGTGTTGGCAGACGCCGCTTCCTCGAGGATCTCCTTGACCGCGCTCTCGGCGGCCTCGGCCAGCTGATCTGGCAGAAGAAGTGGGGTATCAGCGAGTACGGCCAGTTCAGCGTTCTTTGACATATGTAATATGTAGCACGCACTACGGGATCATTGCGATACCCGCGATAACAATCCATTATCGTGGGTGTTGAAACCGCAGAGTAGGGCACCCGACAAGGAGACGCAAATGGCCCGTGGCATCACCCAGAACGACGTCGATCAGGCCGCCGATGCCCTGCTGCTCGCCGGCGAACGCCCCACCGTCGAGCGCATCCGCCAGCACCTGGGCACCGGCTCGCCCAACACCGTGACCCGCTTGCTGGATGCCTGGTGGAAAGGGCTCGGCGCGCGCCTGAGCGCTCAGCGGCGCACGGTCGAGCTGCCAGATCCGCCCGAACCGGTCGCGATGCTGGCCGCCCAGTTCTGGGAGCAGGCGCTTGCGTGCGCCCGCGAACATGCCGAGGCCGCGCTGTCCGAGGAGCGTGGCACCCTGGCGGCGGCCCGACTGGAGGCCGATGCCCGCGTCGCCGCGGCCCACCAAGCGTCGGAGACGGCACAGGAAGCCGAGGCGCAGGCCGTTGCCGCCCTCTCGGCCGCCCAGGAACGCCTGCAGGAGCGCCAGCGGCTGGTCGACCAGCAGACCGTGCAGCTCGAAGACCTCACCCGCCAACGGGACGAGGCGCTGCAGCGCCTTGCCAGCCAGGAAGCGGAGATCTCTTCCCTACGCGCCCGGCTCGAGACCCAACAAGCCGAAGCCGCCGCCGAGCGCGAAGCCCAGGCGGGCCACTTGCGCGCGGTCGAGGACCGCGCCCACCGCGAGGTCGACCGGGCCCGGCAGGAAACGCGGGACCTCAAGCAGCAGCTCACGGCGATGGAAAAGGCGCATTCGACGCGCCTGCGTCAGCTCGAGGCTGAGCTCGCCGAGGCGCGGACGTCCGCGGCCCAGCTGGCGCGGGATCTGTCGGCGGAACAGGCCCGACGCGAGACGCTGGAGGCCCAGCAGGCCGAGCTCCGGCGCAGTCTGGAGGCAGCGCTCGCACCGGCGCCGACCGAAAAACGCGCACGAGCGCGAGCAAGCGCGAACCCCCGCAAGGCCCGGACCGCGAAGCCTGCAGGAGCCAAACCTCTAAGTAATACTGAGGGGCATGACGTCGACCGCCGAGCTCCAGCGCCTGATATCCCTGTCGGTAGCCGATCCCCGGCATGAGCCGGATTTCCTGCGTGCGCTGCTGACGGCTCGACTCTACGTGCATCTGCCTTTGAAACCTTCCTCGCGCGCCCTGCAGCTCGTGTGCTTCACCCGGCCGGATGGACTCACGGTCATTCCGGTCTTCACCGACGAAAGCAAGGCGGCGGTCGCGGCCCAAGGCGCGGTCCGCGTGGGTTCGGTCCGCGGCTGGGATCTTTTTATGAGCGCGCCCGGCGCGACGTTCATGCTCGATCCCAACGATGTCTCGACCACCCTCTACCCGGAGGAGATCTTGGCGCTACTGTCGGACGGCAGTGCCGCCATGGCGCCGACGTCCATTCCCGGTGCGCCTGTCGACGTCTCGCCGGCACTCCCGGAGGACGCCTGGATCGGGCAATTGATCGTCGAGGCCGTCAGGCCCATCGAGGCCGCCGAGGCCGTCCACCTCGTGCATGCACACGTGGCCGGCTCCTTAGATCCGACGGGCCTGCTGGCGGTGGTCGCGGTGCCGCACGCGTTCGCCGAGCGGGTGGCGCGGGCGGTGGCGCTGGCACTGCAAACCAATGACCGCGAGCCGCGCCTGCCGATCGACCTGAGCAGCTACGAGCCGGCCGAGCCGCCGGATTGGGTCGCAATGCCGGAATTCCCGCCGGTTTGGGTTCGCCGCCCGACGGTCTCGCATTGATATGGATGGAGCCGATGGGACCGCGAGTGAGGTTGCGCCCGGGGAAGTACTCGCCAAGGCCGTGGGCCGCGCCGCCGCCTGGCTGGGCCTGAGCGACCAGGAACTGCTCCAAGCGCTCGAGCTGCAGGCGCCGTCCGGCGAGCTCGAGGCTGGGTCGACGGCCTGGCATAGCGCGCTGAGCCTGATCCATCTCGCGTACCGGTTGGAGCACCTGGCCGGAGATCAACACGGGGCGCAGCAGTGGCTACGCGGGTCCAATGTCGGGCTCGGCCGGCCACCGATCGAGCGACTGGTCGAGCCGAGCGGCGCGTCGGCCCTTCTCGACTACACCCACACCTACTACCGGTGAGGCCGTGCTCCTGTTCGTCGATCTCGACCGCACGAGCGCGCCCGCTGAAGCTGGCCGAGAGGGTGCGTCGGAGCGCCTACGCACCTTGCTGGAGGGGCCAGGTCCGTACGTCGAGGTGGTGGAGCTCGTCGTCAGCTCACCCTGGGCGCGCGGGCGCCGGCTTGAGAACCTTCGTGCGGAGCTCCGGCTCGAGCTGCCCACGAAGATCGTCGGAAACCTCTGGGACGACGTGCCGCCCCTGACCTTGTCCCGGTACGAACACATCGTCTACTGGCTCACCCGGCGGCACGTCTGGAGGCTGCCCAGCTGGCTTGCCGTCCTGCCAAGTGAAGACGAGTGGCCCGCGGACCAGCACAGCAGACTCATTCCATGGTCGGATCCGCGGGACGCGGTCGCGACCTCCCATGCGTTGCGGGCTCGACTGGAGCGCTACTACTGGGCGGACCTCTGGTGGGGCGACGGGCCACCGCCCGACGCCGCGGCCCGCTGGCGTGCGCATGCGCTCATGGTGGCCTGGAGCCTGCCGCGGCGCCGCTGGCCGCACGTCCTTGGCCACACGACCCCGGAGTTCGAAGTGCGACTGGACCTGCTACTCAAAGTCCATGCCGGCGCCCAGCGCTACGTGCGCGCTGGGGTCTGGTATCCGCACTGGGTGCATCTGCCGAGAGCAGAGCTCGGCATGAGGAGGCCGATCGAGCTCATCGAGGCGTCAGGGGTCGAGGGGATAGAGCAGGTGCTGGCCTACGTCTGGCAACCAGAACCGGCAATGGTGTCTTTGCCGCAAAGCATCTCAAGCGCGGGTGTGGCCCGCCCATCGAACTACTGAGCCGTCGGGGTGGCGTGATCAGCAGCTACCGTGGCCATGCCCGATCGCAGTGAGCCCAACATCCACTGGGCGATGAGCAGTGCCTGCAGGTCGCCGCGACAGGCTGCATCCACTGCCGACATAAGGGTGTTCGGGTACTCGTCCATGAGCGCGTGCTCCAGCTAGGGTGGCGCCAGATTTGGTCTGGCTGGCGGCACACAGCATGAGAGGATCACAAAGCTATTGCCGTCGGATTGCGCCGCGAAACCTGTAGGAGAGTTCTGAATTGCTGCCGCGCAGCGAAACCGGCCTAACCGTTGGATACGGAAGGATAAAATCGCGTTCGTGCACTGTTTGTACACGTATCTCGGTTGACCCGTTTAAGACGGAAGTGCGGGGCGGTAGCGATGTGAGGTCGAAAATCGCTTAACCCGTTGACCCCGCACGATTTTTCGCGTCCTTCGACTACGTTTTACACGTATATCGGCTGTACCCCAGGATGGACTCACGGACGATGTCTTACGAAAACGCCAGCATTCGCCCCAAAAGCGAATCGCTTGGATACGGGGCGAATCTCGGCGGCCTTGGGGTTGGGATCCGCGGTGAAGCCGCGTCGAGGGAATCGGTGGGCTGATACAAGCAGCCATTGCCAGGATTCGGCGTAGAACCCTGATCCATCTGCCACCATAAATTTGCGGCAAATTCAGGGCGGGCCCATCGGATAAGAGGGCGGGATCTGGCGCTGCGTCGAATAAGGGGCGAGATCAGGCGTCGATCGGGGTGACTTGGCGCAATTCCCGGGGCAGTTTCGAGTTGTCAGTCAGCGTTCGGTTCGGCAGCGCACGCCCGGGGGAGCAATGCAGGGGTCCGCGGAGAACGTCTGAACTTCGCATAATGCCTATTATGTAACTCGCGAACTGGTCGGCAGGACGTGGAGCAAGTCACGTTTCAAAGATGCTGTCGTTTGTGCAGAGATAGCGCTAGTCTTTGATTTCATTCGCTTTTGGGTGTGCGGATTTCGCCGATTTTCCGTATCCCCTTTCAGAATTCCTGTCGCGACTACCCCAATACGCCTCGTTTTGCTCGGTCCGTACCGTGGTTTGCGCCTGCTTCGGCGCCGTCGCGGGCTGTGCCAGAGCTCGAACCAGCAGTGTTGTTGAGTCAGTTGCTGGGGCCTTGAAGCCTCGCGGATGCCTCAGCAGCTTGCTGCGCAAGCAACCGTAGGCTGGTCGGCGCATCCTGGCGGCATACCAACCAAGCCGATTCCCATTCGCCATCCGACCCAACCTCGGCGGTCCAACCCATCGAGCTGGCCAGAAGGTCCGGCAGGAAGGCGCGCGCGTTGCCTGTCTCGACTAGCTTCATCAGCGTCCCAAGGTCGTCGACCCGGTAGGTCGCTGGCGGAAGTCCCGCGCCGGCAAGCCACGCCTCGGACTGGTGGCTCCGGACCCGGCCACAGAGCGGCGAGACCGTGCTGCATGCGAAGGGTTCGCCGACCCTGCCCTTGGACACGAGCCGCATCCTGAAGCGCCCGAGCTTGTACCTCTCAACGGCTCCGTCAGCAGCATCCCCCAGCGCCTCGCCAGAGACGAGCGCGAGCTCGGCTTCGCCATTCGTGACCGCTGCTAGCGCCTCTGACTCGTGCCGGCTCGCGATCTGGAGCGCTACCTGGCGTTCGCTTGCGGCGATGGACTCAGCGATCGCCCGGATGTAACCCCATTGGAGCACCGCCGGACCGGTCAAGCGGACATCCATTCGTCGGGACGCCGGTGAGAAGTCGTGCTGGACGGCTTGGGCCAGGTCCGCCAGACGCTGCGCCTGGGGACGGAACCGCTCGCCGGACGCATTGAGGCGCAGCCGGAGTCCGTCGCGGTCGAAGAGTTCGACGCCCAACGATGACTCGAGCCTTCGAAGCGCCTTGGAAAGCGCCGAAGGCGTCAGATGGATCTCTTCCCCTGCCGCGGCAAGCGTCCCCGCCCTCGCGACCGCCAGAAACGCGCGTAGGTCCTGCAGATTCATTTGGAGCTGTCGTGGCTCGTCCAACCGTCATCGTCTACGAGAAGGCCGCGGCCAGCCAGCGGACGTCTGCCTGGCATGCGATCAGCGGCGCTTCTGGCTGGTCCATGCGTACTGGACGACCTCGGTGATCCTCAGGGGGCCGCGAACCAAGAGCTCGACCGGCCGCATCATCCCGAACTCGCGGACCGGCAGATGGATCCAGTTGGGGTACCAACCGTCGCGCCTCTGGCGCATTTGGCTGGCGGCGTACAGGTCTCGAATCAGTTCAAGGCGCTCCTGGAACTCGGCGCGGGTGTTGCCGAGTACCTGAGGCCATGCGGGTCGCTGGATGCCCAATCGGAACATCAGGGTGTGTGCGAGTCGCACGTCGCCTGGCCCCGGTGCCTCCCCATCACCCCACCACTCCTCGGCCCAGTAGTACCGGGCAAGGCGGCCTTGCAGCGCCTCAGCCGTCGAGGCGTCCTCGAGTGGACCCGGCAGAACGATCGTCCTGGACCCCTCGTCTCCTGTATCCGCGTGGTCTGGCGGCGCGACGAGGAGCCAGGACGGGCTGCGGGCGCCATAAGTTCGATCGACCCAGTATCGAATGCGCGTCGCCAAGTCGATGTCCTGCGGGGCCGGACGTTCGTACAAGTTCCCGACGATGCGGCTTCGGAAGCGCTTCGGGGCTAGCCGAGCAAGCGTCTGAGGCGACATCCCTTTGCAGTCCGGGCACGCGACCACGAGGTCGATCAGAGGCGCAAAGCGCCCGAGATCTCGGAAGATGTCGCTCAGGCTGCGGCGCAGCTTCCAGGCCCATCGAGGGTCGCTGCCACGGTTGATGCCCGTGAGAGGAACGATCAGCAGGAGGCTCACGGCTTGCCCGTCCCCGACGCTTCTCGGCGCCAAATCGGCTCCATCCCGGGAAGGCCGACCCACTCCGGCGCGTCTTCGGGGTCGTAGGTCACGACGTCCACTGGCAGATCGGGCTCCCGTGCACTGGACTGCAGCGCCAGGGTGATCGCGCGAGCGACGCGTTGCGCGTGCGCGTCCGGAATCCCGACGATAAGCAGGAAACCCGTCGGGTTCTCTGATGAGGCCTCGTGAGCTACTGCGAAGTGCAGCGTCTGGGCCTCTGGGATGCCAGACACTGCTCCTCGCACGGCTTCTGCCACCCAGCGGTCCTCGATCGAGGCGGGTCCGACCCCCACGTCCAGCCCACTGCTTGAGGTGGGTGCCGGAACCGCGAGGCCGGTGGCAAGCAATGCGGCGACCTCTTCCGGATAGATCGTGGTCGTCGTGTCATTGGGGTCCAGCATGAAAGTGGCACCCGGCAGGCTCTGGAACAGCTCCCGGCCCCGGATCGGAACGGTGCGCACGGCGCCTCGGCCGGCGAATGCCGCGCGCGGCGCATCGGTGAACACTGGGACGACCGGCATGCCGTCCGGACGGGTGAACGTGACAACTCGGACCCGCCCGGCGGCTTCGCTCATGGGGAGGTGGACGTAGAGCGTGGCGTCCAGAAGCGCGCGTAGGAAGGCCGGTTCGAGGCTCGGATCCTCGATGCTGCGCTCGATGAGTTGATGCAGCTCGGCGGCACTGGTCATGGCGATCAGTATTACTGATCGATGCGCCCTTTTGCTTCTATTTGGAGGGTCGCGCCCGCACGCGGGTCCGGACGCGGCTTGGGGCGGCTTTTCGCGCGGCTGGGGCCGGCTGGAGCGCCACCTCCAAGCTTCCCCTGAGGTCCACCAGCTGCTGCTCCAACGTCTCCCTTCGCGCCCTCTCCGCTGCCAGATCCCGATTGACCGCGGTGCTGGCGGCGCGTGTGTCCGCGAGCTGCGCCTCCAGCTCCCGCGCGCGCGCTGCGTGGGCCTTCTCGGCGCTCTGCAGCTGCGTTCGAAGTGCTTGCGCTTCCTGCCGGGCGCGGTCGACCTCGGCGTGGCTGCGATCCTCGACGGATCTGAGGTGGTCGGCAGCCTCAGCGCGAGAGCGCTCATGGTCGAGGCGGGCGGCCTCGAGCCGGCCGCGGAGATCCTCGGCCGTGGCCTCGGCGCGCTCTCCGCGAAGGAGCGCGTCGTCGCGCTGGCGACCCAAGTCGGCGACCTGATCCTGCAGTCGGTCGACCAGGGCCTGCTGTGCCTCCAGTCTCTGGAGAGCAGCCTCCAGGGCTTGGACGGCTTGGGACTTCGCGTCAGCTGCCGCCTCGGCGGCCTGCTGCGATGCGGCGACTCGCGCGTCGGCCTCAAGGCGCGCTGCGGCCATCGCATCGCGCTCGGCGGCCAACGCAGCGTGCTCGAGCTCTCGCGCACTGGTCAGTGCCTGCTCCCAGAGCTGGCCGGCCAGTTGGGCGACTTCATCGGGCGCATCCGGCACCGCCATCCGGGCGGCCGAAGTGTCCAGACGGCTGCTAAGTCCCCGCCACCAGGCGTCGAGCAGCCGCGTGACCGTGTTGGGGGACCCGGTTCCTAGGAACTGCCGGACCCGATCGACCGTCGGGCGCTCGCCGTTGGCGAGCAGCGCGTCCGCCGCGCGATCGACGTCGGTCTGGGTGATTCCACGAGCCATTTGCGTCTCCTTATGCCGCGCCCTACTCTGCAGATGCCCTACCCGCGATAAGTGATGGTTATCGCGGGTAGAGCCGTCAAAACATATGATCTGATACATCATACATATGAAAACGTCTGAAACACTTCAGCTGTCGACGGCTGCCCCGCTCCTTGTGCCTGACCAGTTGGCCGAGGCGGCAGAAAGCGCGATCAGGGAGATCTTGGAAGAAGCGGCGTCCGCCAACACGACGCGCAGCTACGCGAGTGCCCTTCGCTATTGGGCGGCGTGGTTTCAGGGGCGTTACGGACGCGGAATCGAGCTACCGGTCCCGGAGGTGGCGGTCGTCCAATTCATCGTCGACCACATTGCTCGGCGGTCAGCGGGGGCAATGACGTGGGAACTGCCTGAAAGCCTCGATGCCCAGCTGGTGCGCGCGAAGTTCAAGCAGCGCCTCGGCCCATTGAAGCTCAGCACGGTCGTCCACCGGATTGCGGTTCTGTCCAAGGCCCATCAGCTGCGGCGCGTCGAGAATCCGTGCGAGCAGCCTGCAGTTCGTCACCTGTTGGCCCGCGCGCGCCGCGCGGCCAACAAGCGCGGCGATCGGCCGACCAAGAAGACCGCAATTACACGCCGCGAGCTCGAGGCGCTGGTGGCGACGTGCGACGAGACGCTCGAGGGGGTCCGGGACCGTGCCCTGCTCTACTTCGCATTCGCCAGCGGAGGCCGCCGGCGCAGCGAGGTCGCCGCCGCCGATTTCGCGGACCTCAAGCGTCTACCCGATGGCGGCTACGTCTACCGCCTGCAGTACAGCAAGACCCAGCAGGCCGGTCCCTCGGCGACCTCTACGCCCGACAAGCCGGTGCTGGGCATCGCGGGTGACGCCCTGACGGCTTGGATTCGAGCCAGCGGCCTGTCCGAGGGCCGGATCTTTCGCCGCATGTGGGCGAACCGTATCGGCCCGGGCCTTTCACCAGCCGCCGTTGCCGAGATCGTGCAGCGCCGCGCCGCGCGCGCGGGTCTCGAGGGCGACTTCGCAGGCCACAGCCTCCGGTCGGGCTTCGTGACTGAGGGTGGGCGTCAGGGTGTCGCCCTGCCCGCCCTGATGGCGATGACAGAGCATCGCGCCGTCAGCAGCGTCGTCGGCTACTTCCAGGCTGGGGGCGCACAAGACAATCCGGCCGCGAGACTCTTGGACCCGTAGCCTGATATCCGATGCGTCTCGTGGCCTAGACGAGATGCGCTACGTCCCCATGGCGCGTTCGTTCGCCAGGGTCGTCTGTCAGACGGAGGCGATCCTACCCCGGGCACCCACCGCTGCGGGGCGTGCCTTGAACGTTCGGCCGAAGCCCCGATATGGGTCGAAAGCCACTCGAGGACGCGCACATGCCGGTGCCGCAGGCACGATTTACGGAGCTTCTCCAAGACATCGAGCCGAGCGCGACCACGACATCGCGCGCGTCCGGTGCGAATACCCGCATCCGCGCGCACCTGCGCACCCAGGCGGACTTCAAGAGCCGCTACGTAACGAGCTTCCTTTCCGGGAGCTACATGCGCGACACGTCGATCCGCCCCAGGCGGATCGGTACCGATCACGAGCGTCCTGACGTCGACATCATCGTTGTAACGAACTTCACGGCGGACGATGCTCCCGACTGGGTGCTCAAGCAGGTCTGCCGTGCGCTGGAGGACGGCGGGGACGGGTTCGACGTGAAGCGCATCAATAAGCGGTCTGTGCGGGTCGAGACCTGGCAGGCCGACATGGACATCGTGCCCGTCATCGAGACCTGGGATGGTTACCTGATCGCGGATCGAGACACCGGTACTTGGATCTACACCAATCCGCCGGTCCACACATCGTGGAGCGCGGACCAGAACAAGCGTTTCGGCGGGCGCTTCAACAAGCTTGTGAAGCTTCTCAAGTGGTGGCGACGCACTAACCCGACCGGCCGTCGCCCCAAGGGCTTCGTGCTCGAGGTCCTTGTCGCGCTGCACGCTCCGGCGGGGGAGACGCACTATGGCGAAGCCTTCGCCCAGCTGCTGAGCAACATCTACAACGCCTACGCGGCGCTGGCACGGAATGACCAGAAGCCGTTCATCGCCGACCCGGCAGTGCCCACCAACGACATTCTGGCTAAGGTCAGCATCGCCCAGTGGAAGGAATTTCTCGAAAAGGTCCGTGTCTATGCGGATATTGCCCACCGGGCGCAGGCCGCGGATGACATGGAGGAGGCGACGCGCCAGTGGCGCCGGGTCTTCGGTGATCGCTTCAAGCCGACCGGCACGGTGGCGAAGGCGGCGTCGTTTGGCGGGCTGGCTCGTGCTAGCGCGCCCTCCGCGGGCTATACGTTTCCCGATGCCATGGCAGCGCCCACGAACAACAAGCCGCGTGGGTTTGCATGAAGTTGTGGTGGTTGACCGACTCGGTACGCCTGGCGGCTGAAAAGCACGCGGTTGAGGCGCTGAGTTCGGAGGAGCCTTGGTTCGTTCTGGACGGCTGGGAGCTTCACCACGGCATCTCTGTGCCTTGGGGACCATACTGGTCGACGGCCAGTCCTACGAGGTCCGCCTCGCCTACCCGGACCAGTTCCCCGAGGTGCCTGCGTGGGTCGAGCCGCGCGATCCAGCGTCTTGGAGCAGTCACCAGTACGGTAACAGCACACTCTGCCTGGAACTCCGACCCGACAATTGGGTGCCGAGCGCGACTGGCGTGGACGTACTCCGCAGCGCATACAACCTGCTTCAGCTCGAAAAGCCACTGAGCTCAGGCGGACAGCGAGCGCCGTCAGCACATCGCGTTGGAGAGATCCAGACCTACACCTGGGGTTCGAATCCCCTGCTGATCAGTGAGGGCTGCCAGACCCGAATACAGCTGGGCGCGGCCACGGACCTGAGGGCGCTTCGATGGATGGCGTCCGAGGACGTCTGGCCGATTTTGGTTCACGACGAGTTGGATCGCTCGGACGCGCGCCGTCCCCCGGGAGCGGACGTACACACTTGGCGGTTCGAGATTCCTGTTTTCGTTGCCCCGTTGGCACCCAAGGATGCGGACCTTGACCGCGCAGCATTCATTGATGCGTGCGGCTTCGACGAAGGGGCAACTTCGACGTTGTCCACGAAAGCTGCACTGGTGATCGTCAAGCAGGGCGATGTCCTCATCCCGTATCACCTGACGGGCGAAGGAAGTCCCCATTTGCGTCGCATGGTCGTGCTTCCCGACGAGATCGGAGCCCGATCGAGTCGCGTCCCAGCCGCTCAGTCAAAACGCGTCGCGATCGTAGGCGCTGGTTCGGTAGGTTCGAAGCTGGCGGAGATCGTCCTTCGGTCTGGAATTTCGACGTTCTGCCTCGTCGATGGCGACGTCCTGCTGCCGGGAAACTTGGAGCGTCATTCGCTCGACTGGAGTGCAGTCGGCTTTCGCAAGGTAGAAGGACTGAAGCGACGACTGCTGTCCATCGTGCCGGGCGCGAACGTCAGCGTCATAGCTGAGAACCTGAACTGGCAGCGCTCAGCGCGTACACACGCCCGCCAGGTTGGCGAGATCGCCGAGTGCGACGTGATCGTTGATGCGACGGGCGATCCGGCAACTTCCCTATTCCTCGCAGCCATCGCGCGCTCGAACGGCCGGGCATTCGTCTCGGTCGAGGTGTTCGAAGGGGGTATTGGCGGCCTGGTCGCCAGTAACCTTCCAGATCGGGATCCTCACTTTGCTCAAGCGCGTGCAGCTTTCCATGCGTGGTGCGAGGAACAGGGCTCGAAACCGCCTGAGTCCGGTACCCGTCGCTACGAGGCGTTAGTCGACGAGCGCGGCCCGATCGTCGCCGATGATGCCGCCGTGACAACAACGGCCGCGCACGCTGCGCGGGTAGTGCTCGACATTCTGGATGGTCGCCCTGCCCCTCCGGACTCCGGGTGGCTCCTGCTGGGCTACTCGCGAGCTTGGGTGTTCGAAGGGCATGGCCACACCATCCGTTTGCACACTGGTGAGCGTGGTCCCGACCCCGAGCCGGCGGAGGATGAATCAGCCAAGGAGTTCGCGCTTGGACTACTGAAGGAAGCGCTTGATGAAAGTTCACCTAGCGCTTGATCAGCAGGCCAAGCTTCGCCAGGCGCTGGCGCGCGCCGGGCGGAATGAGATTGGCGGTCAGCTCTATGGCGAGCAATTGGCCCCCTCGTACTTCCGAATCACTCACCTGACCCTTCAGACTCGACGTGGGACATTCGCACGTTTCGTCGTAGACCTGATCCAGGCAGCCAAGGACGCGGTCGGCTTCTTCGAGTCGACCCGACATCAGTACGCCCGGTACAACTACATCGGCGAATGGCACAGCCATCCAAGCTTCGCGGTTGAGCCGAGCAGCACGGATGCCCAGACGATGCGAGATCTGGTCGCCGACCCAGGGTTTCGGGGCTCCTTTGCCGTCCTCATGATCGTGCGTCTCGACACTGATGTCTTAACGGCGGGCGCATGGGTGTTCGATCCCAACGGCGCCGAACACCCGATCCAGCTGGAATACTGATGAACGATAAGAACGCCCCGCCTGCACTGACAGACCCGAAGGGGATGGGCGGCGTCATCGCCCAGGATGGATTCGCTTATCAGCTGTGGGACGGCATCTCACGTATTCCGCACTGGCTTGCGAACCCTGCCTTCGAAGAAATGATCTTTGAAGGGCTCGAGGACTTGGAGGCGCGGTTCTTTGCTCCCCAGGCGCCGCCGCACTTTCGTGTTCTGGAGAGGTTCCAGGCGAAGTCCAGTGACCTGCTGCCGGCGGACGTGAAAGAAGTCCTGCAATCCTTCCACCACTTCGATGAATCATATCCTCGCATTGCGCGGGTGCAGACGCTGGTCACCCCGCGACTGCCAAAGACCCTGGCCTGGCTGCGGCGGGACTCTGCTCGGGTTCGGCGCGCCCGCCCCTTCTTCGCACCGTTCGCCGACGTATCCGCAGCCACCGACGCCCGACTGGTGGCCGATCTAAGAAAAGAATACGGCAATGGTCTCGGGGACTTCGTCGCACGCGCGGTCGAGATCGAGGAGCGCGTACTACCGGATCGGTCTGCGGCGCGGTCTGCTTTTGCCATCGCCTTGCAGGAGGCTTTTCCACTGCTGGAGGTGAGCACGAGACGTACCGATGCCGCATTCGAAGCACTCGTTTCGTTGGCAGACCGTCACGTCGGACATCCGCTACACCGCGACAAGCTGCGACATGCTGTCGAATCAGGTCTCGGCGAAAGGCTCCCCTTGCCCGCCGCTTTCCCTCTCATGATCCGATCCGATCGGTTGGAGACTGATGAGACCGCCTTCCAAATAGATGCATCGGAATTTTCGGGAGGGCTGGCCCCGTTTCCCGAGAGCAAAATCTGGGGCGAGCGGTTGGTCGAGCCCCTTGGTAAGGTCGCAAAGTGGTTGCGCGGTCGCGGCATTTCGCGGGTAAGTGTCCTTGGGTCATATCGCCTCTCGACCGGAATGCTCGTTGGCGCCTCCTTCCGTTCTGCCGTGGGGTTTGAGCTCGAGATTGCGACGAGGTCTGGGATATGGTCGACCGACGAACACACCGAGGGTGCGCGGGACCAGGAGTGGACCGTTACAAGGCCTACGGAATTGCATGAGGGCCGCTTGGCAGTGACGATCGGCGTCTTGCGCGATCCAGGCGTCGATCTTCTGGAAACAGCTGGGGCGCCAGCGAGCTCAGTGCTCCGGATGCACCTGCCGGTAGCGATCGCAGATGGCCAAGGCGCGCAGGCAGCCGTGGGCTTCGTAAAGAAGACTGTCGCCGAATCGGTCACCCGTCTCGCGCCGCGATCGATCGACTTGTATCTCGCGGGGCCTGCGGCTTTCGCAGTCGCGCTCGGCCACCGCTGGAACGCAATGCCCCCAACCCAGCTGCATGAGTTCATCGCGCCCGAGCGCCGATACGTCCAGACTGGAAGCATCTGAAGCAACCTGCGACCAATTCAGTCGGTGCCACTCGTAATCTCGGGATGCTTGCGTCAATCAGCGCGTTATCGTCCGACGTCACCTCGGCGACCGCGCCGAGTAGGCGGCCGCTATTGTGAATAGGACGCCGCAATTGATGATCGAGGCGTGGGCCAAGGGCGCAACCTCTTGCGGATCCTGATTGCGGCCGCAGAATGGGATCACACCGCTTCCAGGGCGCGCAGTGCTTCCGCTGCACTGGATGCGACTTTGCAATCGAAAAGGCGGTCCAATTTTGTCTGCTGCGAAGTGACGTGCGCTGCCAATGCCTTCTCTGTGAAAAAGAAGTCGCAGTAGCCAAGGCCGGCGTTTGCATGGTGGAAATCGTGGAAGTCGTTTGCCTCGAACCGCTGGCGCTTGTCCCATCGCTTGGAGGCGTGAAGGCACGTATTGATATGGATGGTTCTTAAGGTCAGTCGGGTCGCGTTCTCTTTAAACTTCTTGAGGAGCAACGCGTGCAGAGCGCTGAGCGCCTTCGACGATGGGGCCGCGTCCGTGTGGAGGGATTCCGGCCGGTGCAGTCTGAGAACGACGTCGGCTGCCGTGGAGACGCATACGTCGAGCGCCCCTATGAGTTCATGCCGATAGGCGGTTTGAAAGCTCACAATCTCGTCAGCGTGTTGGACGATTCCGTGGTTTAGCCGTTCGGCCAAGCTTGAAAATGGGTCTGCGGCGCTTGGGCTCGAGCCAGCGAGCCGATCGACCATCTCTGTTAGCGGTGTCGCCCAGAGCTCGTCGAAGAACGCCTTCTGTATCGCGAGATCTTGAGCCTCGCCTAGGCCGGCGTCAGGTGGAAAGTGAAGTCCCAGCACGTACGGAGCTCTCAGCCAGGCGAACGATCTCAGTGGTGGCAGGTCGTGTCCTTCCAATGTGTGAAAGAAGTATTCGAACTCGAGGCGGATCCGGTCATCAAATGGCGCGATGACGGTGCCGCGGCTCAGCTCGTCGATCAGTTGGGCCGTGCTTCGGCGCGTGCCTGGGTCCGATTGCTTGAACAGCTCGACAAACGTCGCGTCGCTGATTGGGCAAAAGATCCGTTCGGCATGGACGAGTTCCCGCAGCCGCACGAGCAGCTTTTCCATTGGCGAGGCGCCTGTGCGCTGGGACGCGCTCGCCGCCTTGCGCAAACCAATCCAGAAGTTCACGTCCAGATAGACGGGATGTTGATTGGCGAGCTCCCGAGCGAGCTTGCTGCGGCACCGGCGAACGTGTTCGGTGAGAGTTACATCGGGGGAAAGCAGGTGCTCCGCGATCGTCATGCTATCGAGCTGCTTTCCGAAGCAGTTGCGTAATGGCGCGCAGCGCTGAGTCGCACGCGGTTCTCCTGCCAAGTTTGAGGGCGGGTGACGCCAGTCGTAGGTTGCCGCGGCTACGCACGCTCAACTCCGGTCGGCAAGAAACCTGTCCGTACATTCGACGATCTGCGTTATGAAGTGAAGGTGCTTGCGAAGGTCTTCGCGGGTCACGGCATGCTGTCTGGGCTGGGCCTCACCGCTCGCAGGTCGTAGTGATCGATGCGCGATGTCCCCGCGCTTTTTCACTAGCCGGTTCAATTCAATCCTTGCCTTTGCGGGGTCACAGTTGTTCCACGCCCATCCGTCGGACACGTCCACCGAAAGGTACTTTTGGAATAGCTGTCGTACCCGATCGGTACTTGGGCTATGGAAGATCTTGAGATCGGACTCCAAGGCGCTCCTGTAGAAGCGCGCCAAGTGCGGACTGGCTCCCTCGGCAGCGCAAATTGCATCGACGGCCTCCACCACTCGGTCTTCAAAATAGGCCTCCAGGGCGGCGAGTGCCATCACGAGGCTCGCGCGCTTAAGGACTTCTATGTCTGCCGGTGGCGGCTTGGTGTTTAGCGCATCAAAGTGCTTCAGCAGGTCCGTGGAATCCTGAATGGCATGCTTGAAGGCCTGGTGGGCACGTGAGTTCATCCGGACTTGCACTGCGACGTTTGCCTGGGACTGGCGGTATGCCGATAGTCCAACCGCGCTGCATGCGGGTCAATTGGGGCTGATCGAGTGTGCGCGAGTGAAGCAACACGAGTTGAAGCTCGCTGGTGGCAAGGCACCTGACGCTCTCCCCTGCAGTTTGTCCAAGCGCCACGTCACGGGTGAGAGGACTGCATCGCTTATACAAGCCTGGCGAGGTCCTGCGGGATAGTGACGCGCCAGACGCTGTGCCGGCTTTGTAGGACTTGTGTCTGGGCGTGGATCATTCCACGCAAGCACGCTAGCCGCGTATGGCCTTCGATCAGCTGGAGTGGCGACTTCATGTGTTCACCGCGGCTACCCGGTAGCACGATGTGACCGGCGGATTCGGCAACGATAATGGGGAGCGGGAACGTTCCGTGCGCCAGCATGTAGCGCCCTACCCGGCCTCGGGCGCGAGGAAAGTCATTAACGAACTCGATGCCCTCGGCGTCGAGTTCGGCGATCCAGTTGCCCACGTGATCGATCGCCAGATTCTCTGCGTTCGCAAATTCGACCAGTTCAAACGTCCATCGATGCGGTTCTAGGTCCATCCATCGCGTGGAGAAGCAGCGCCAATGGCGGTAGATCCAGTCCTGCACCACGGGCTTTGGAATCGATGCGAGGGCGGGAGGCCAGCGGGCGTAATAGGAGTCGAATGATTCCATCTTCAGGTCCCCGAACGCCCGCACCTCGGGGTACAGGTCAGCATGCTCACTCATCGTCTAAAGGCTGTCATGAGCCGATGGATCTCAACACTCATCAAGAGCAGGTCCAGCTGCGTGATCTGTCCTGCGTGCATGGTGGCATTGCGTACCGGCTTGAGTCTCTGGAACGATTCCCGAACTGCATCCTCACGTAAGAACACCGGCTTGAACACGTCGCGCCAGTTGTCCGCGCGCGTGATGATCTGCGGGTAGTCCATAAAGTCCGCATAATCGATCAGTGACTGGCGGGCCATTCCTGAAGCCTCACTTTCTGCCTGTCGCTCCTTCCAGCGCCTGACCAAGTCGGGCTGTACGCGTTGGCGGACCCACCGCGGACCAAACGCTAGCGTCATGGTGTCGTCCAGGTAGCGGCGGACCGCGAGCTCAAAGTTCATGAGCCAGGCATAGGCCGACTGCAGTCCGAAGCTTGGATCATGAGCCGGGGATATGTCTGGCTCTTGGGCTCGTGGCATGTGAAGCCCGGCCTGGGCGAGCAAAGACGTAAACGTCTGCGATGGAAACTCCGCCAGCTCAGTTTGCAGACCTTGTTCGACATACAAGGTCGTCCGCGCTTCGACGTCCGCAGGGTCCGGCAGCGGCGCGACCTCCTCGCGCCAGTCTCCCAAGTCCGACCGCAACGAATCGGCGAACGAAGTCTGAAAACCACGCCCTTCACGAACGGCGATACCGATGCTTTGGAGCTCCGCGGCCGCCGAGAAGGAGCGGAGCTCGGCACCGAGTGTCAGATATGGCTGCTTGATGGCGGCCATGGCTTCGGCCAGATGTCGCTGGGCGTGCTCGCGATCCCTCCTGAGCCACTCGGCGACCGAGTTGCTCTGGATCTGAGCCATCAGGCTGCCGATTTCCGCAACCCTTGGTAGGCGGAAGTCCAACGTGTTAATCGCGCTCATCGCGCGGAGATGCGCCTGCGCTGCGGCCATTTCGCGTGCAACCGAACCGATCGAGTTCCGATTCAGCAGCGCTCGAAATTCGGCAAGGGGATCGGGGATGCGATAGCGGTTGAGGGCTTCGATCGACTCCCGGAGAGCAGCACCCGGTACTGTCAGCTTCTTGAGCTGCTCGCCCACACGAGTGGGCGCCTGTAGAGCGCGTAAGGTGTCGGACGTTGGCAGACCGGCTTCCGGTGATGATGGGGCGGGCCTGCCCTCAGGCGGATCATTCTCGTGCGTCACGCCCGTCCCTCGAGAGCGGAGCTGCGGTGCAATTGGGAAATATGCAGGCTCTGCTCCTGTCGCCCCGGGCTGCGCTCGATGGCGACGGTCCCGGCTACAGGATCGATGCGGTAGGTGAGGTGGTAGAGCAGCCGAGGATCCGACAGGGGGTCGGCCCGGAATACCGCCAGGCAGCTCCCTGACGGCCAGCGGGCCGCGGGATACAGCAAGCCTGGCAACCCCTGCCCCGCGGCGTGCCGTCCGATCGCTTGGGTCGCCGCATAGTCGTTGGCGAGTAGCTCCGGGTGTTCCTGTTCCTTGCCGCGAAGCTCCAGAAACAGACCCTCGGCTTGGACCGCGTAGACCTTCCGATAGCGCGTCACGACCTCTTGCACGCCCTCGATCGCACGAAGCTGCATGACCTGATGCCAGCAGGTCTCGGCGAGCGCGGTGGCTTCCTCCAATCCTCCGTACCAGACACGCAGGCGACCGTCGCCGTATCGACTGGAAACCGAGGAGTCACTTACAAAGGGGTATTCGACGGCTTGGGAGTAGGCCAGTCCACGCGCGATGACGCCACTCTCGGGGATGCGCATCCTCATCTCGGCCGCAACGGCGGCCGAGCGAGCACCGGCATCGTCTACGAGGTCGTCAAATAGATCTTCCGACACCCGCAAGGATGTGATGTTGCGAAAGACCGGGCCATGGAACTCGGTGAGGCGATCGAACAGCGCCATCACTGGCCGCGCTGGAAGTCGACCAAACGCGCTACGCGCGCGACACCGACCAGTCCGTCTTCGAGCATGACCTCGAGCGGCGCCCTCCCCCCGAGCACCTGATTGCGTCGGTGGACCCAGCTGTAGCGAAGCTCGGGGTTCTCGGGAAACAGCAGGCGCAGGCCCTTGTGGATCCCGAGCAGGTAGCCCGCACGGTCCAGGGCATCACGCTGATTCGGCAACGCGCGCTCGCCACGCCGGTAAAGCCCGATCAGCTTGCGGCTCTCTGGGCTCAGGCCGAGCAGGGACAGCTGGGCATCTGTGGTCAGCGACCAACGCTCGAAGAGCGCGACCAAGATCCGCGCCAGGTCCATGCGCGTCGTGTCGCGGTCCAGCTCTGGAAGTGACGCGGCTGTGTCCATGTCCACATGGTATGGGGATATGTCCCCAAGTCAAGCGGCTGTGCCCTGCCCCGCGCCATCTGCAGCGCGAATGGGTCTTCCTGCCCTCGATTAGCTACGCACGCGAGCGCAGGGGCTGCGACACCCTTGCGTCATCATCGGGCTCAACCTGCAGATCGGAGTTGGCGGCGTGATGCGTTCGGTGCCCTTTTTCGTTCCCGTCCGGCGCAACACGGTCGCCGCGTTCCTTGAGCGGGGTGAGACTCCCGAGGGTCCTGCAGAACTCGCCGCTCTCTATGTGCTGGCCCTAGTCCGCAAGACGCCGAGCATGGTCCGCAACCAGGTCGAGCGGGCGCTTTTCGAGACGCAAGACCTGATGCTCGACGACCCCTCCAAAGGCGCGGTGGTGGTCCAGGCCATCTGGGCATCGATGGCGCCCATCGCGATCGACGACCTCGAAGATGCACTGGCCGAGCGCCACCTGATCTTCGCGCCGTCGAGCCGCTCGCCCTTCCCTGACGAACCCATCGAGCGTTACGACAGCAGCTTCCAGGACGAGTGCCGGGTGCCACTGCAGTCGATCGAACTCGACGTGCTCCCGATGGGAAGTGACGAGGACGACGACGGCTACGATGAATACGAACGCCCCAGCGCGCCAGCAGTCACGCTGACGGGCACCCGCGAACAGACGCTCGCCGCCAACACCATCATCGCGATGCTCGATGAGCACATCGAGCTCGATGCTTATGCAGGGACCGGGAAGACCCATCTGATCATGGCGCTGGCGTCCCAAGCGCCCGGCTTCTTCACCTACGTCACGCCCTACCGCTCGCACATGCACGGCGGCATGGCGGCTGCGGATGCCTGGCGGGTCAGTGGGCTTCGCACGCGGACGTTGTTCGAGCTGGCCCAAGAGGCCGCCCGGCATAGGGTGGCCGCCTTGGGGTTGCGCCCGCTCAAGCTCGGCGATGGCGAGGTACCCCCGGACGAACGCGCGGCCCGCGCGGGCATCAAGTCGATCGGGCCGCACTCGGCTGCGCAGGTCCTGGGCCTAGCCGAACGCGCAATCAATGTCTGGTCCGAGTCGGACAGCCTGCACGTGCAGGTCCAGCACTTTCGCCGTCTCCTGCCAGGCATGCCGGAGGCGTCCTTACCGCCCTACATCGCCGCCGCGGACGCGCTTTGGCAGGCAATGTGGCGGCCGAACCAGAAGACCCGAGCCTTCAACCTGCGGCTGTCCCACATCGCCAAGTGGCTCGCCTTGAGCGGAATCGACCTCCCGCCGGGATTGGGCACGCTACTGGTGGATGAAGCGCATGACCTGATGCCCTCATGGCGCCAGCTGCTGGATCGCTACCCCGAGGGCTGCGTCTTCCTTGGCGATCCGTACCAGCGACTGACGGGCCGGGTCGTCCGGCATCAGCGAAACAAGATGCTGGCCATGAACCGGTCGTTTCGCATGGGGATGAATGGCGAGGGCGCGATCCAGAAGACCCTGGCAGGCGCGCCGGAGCAGCGTGCCTTCGATCCTTTCCTTGGATCGCGCGATCACATTACGCGTGTACGCCACTGGCGTGGACGCGGTCGAGCGCTCCAGGACGGGCTCCGCGTTTATGTCAACGAGTGGTCTCTGCTCGAGGATGCCCAGCGCCTCAAGCTCGAAGGTGCCCGCTTTCGACTCCTCCCGGCGTCCGCTCGCAAACTGGGTGAGCTGGTCACCGGTGCCGTCGCACTTATCAATCAGCGGGAGGCTGACTGGCAGCGGCACGCTGGCGGATTCCGTAGCTGGGAGGACTTTGCCGCGGCACTTGAGCGCGATGGGCGCGAACAGGTGATCCGGCTGTTCGAGCGCGGTTACAACACTGCACGGTTTCAGGAAATGCTGGCGGCTCAGGCACCGGAGGGCGAGCAGCGAATCACGCTCGGCTTGGTGGCCCACGTCAAAAACCTGCAGTCGAGTGCTGTCGCGCTAAACGAGTGCTGCTTCACCGAGGCCCAGCTACGCCACGGCTACGTGCCAGCGCATGCGGCCTACCTCGCGATGTCCCGCGTTCGCGACGAACTGTGGCTTCCAGGAGATGCGTTTGACCGGCTGGTCGACCTGAAGCGTGCTGAAGTGGCGATGACGTGACCCCTCGCCTGCCGCTCGGATCCTGCAATCCGGGTTTCCTAGATCCGCCCGCGCCTCACGACTTGCGCTTGAGCGCCCTCAGCAGCCTTTCCTGATTCGCCACGCTGAGCTTGGAGAAGGTCAGGATCATCTGGGCCAAGCGGTCCGAGTCGGCGAACAAGAACGCGACCGGCACGTCGAGATGCTTCGCCAAGGCCTCAATGGTTTCGAGATGCGGCATGTGCACGCCGCTCTCGTATTGGCTCATCCGCGGGCCCGACTTATCAGGATCCAGGGACATGCGCCTCGAAAGCTCCCGCTGGGATATGCCCGCCCGTTCCCGCGCTTGGCGCAGGCGGCGAGCAAACACCGGCAGTTCCCGAACATCGACCGGCACGCGGTCTTCCCCTCTAGCAACGCGCTATAGGGTCGGCAACTCCGGGCCGTCTGCCTATTCTAAGTTATTCTGATCACCCCGCTGGCCACTCCATGGGCGGACGTGCCGCTGCCGACGACCCTTGACGAACTGGACATTCCAGCCGTCCTCGACCTGGGGGCGCTCCTCGTTGCGCAGGCACAGCGGCTTCCCGTCGCCCCAACCCACCGGGGGACGTTTGCTCTCTTGGGGCGGCTCCGGGATATAGGGGCTATTGAGCTGCCGTGGCCGGATCCGCGTTGGGCGGTACCCGTCGACGCCCGCGAAACCCCGCTCGAGGCTATTCAGTGGCGGCTGACGCGGGGTTTCGGCTCCACCCGCGACCTGACTGATGCGGCCATCGACCGCTTGCGACAGACCCGGTGGGACGAGACCTCGGGCGCGAGCGGAGTGGCTATCTGGCGCGAACTCTCGGTAATGGAAGGCGAGCGCTACTTCGAATACCAGTTGGCCAAGCATCACCTCGACCCCCAATGGGCCCAGGATATCGGTTACGTGCAACAAGGGATCGGGGCCGTACTGTCAGCCGCGAACTGGCGCTACTGCGCTTGGGCTACTGTCCGACACGCGACTTCGTTGATGGCCCAGGCACTGAGAGCGGACCCAGCTGGATTGCGCCAAGCCATGTTTGCGGACTTGAGGCGTCGTGCACTCGCGCTCGCGACAGGTGAATGGACGCAGGGTTCCTTCGCACCCCGCCAACCACTTCCCGAAAGCGCGCGTTCCCGCCTTTTTGCGACTGACCTATCAGGCCTCGGCCCTACGTTCTGGACGTCCGCACCGACTTTGCCGGCACTTCTCGCGTCCCGGCCATCTAGGTAGGTGCGACGCGCTCTCCACCATCAGTTGGGCCTGCGGCTAATGCATGCGTACGAGCGTCGAGGTCTAGGAGGCCTGCCGGTAGTGGATCTACATTCGGCGTGCAGTCGAGCACGACAATCGAGCCAGCCCAATCGTTTGGACCTGCCGGATGCAGCGGCACGACACGTGGCTGCACGCCGGCTGCGTACGGCACGATCTGCGGTGGGCGCTCGAAGTAGGAAGGTGCAATCGCCTCGGCGTGCCCTGCGTCAGCGTATAGGTACGTTTCGTGCTGGCGGGCTACCGTTCGCTCCTCCCCCGTCACAGCGACAGTCTCGATGTAGCCGTCGAGAAACCGCGACAGGATGAGAATGTCGATGACGGGTACGCCAGCAGCCGGGACTCCCACATGCGCTGTCGTGCTCAACACCACGAGCGGGACAACGTCGAAATCGTTGGTGAGCTCAAGGCCGAAAGGCGAGACCTGGCGCGCAAACCGATCGCGATGGGCGCAAATCGATTCGACGCGGAGCCGGGCCTGCTTGGCCGCCTCCAAAACCGTCTTGCGGTGCATCGCGATCGACTTGGCGTCCGTCGGCTCCAAGATGCATTTGCACTCTCCCACGAACACTGTATTGCCTATGGCGAAGAGAAGGTCCAGTTCGTGGGATGAGTCCGCGCTCGCATGAAACGTGAAGCCAAGGGTCACGCACCGCGCGCTGCCACGAAGGTGCCGCGAGCCCTCGATACCTCGGACGACCTCGTCCCGCACATATTCCTCAAATGCCGGGCCGCGCCGTGCCAAGTCAATCCCGAGCTGCCGCAGCCACACGTCCACTACCCGGCGCAACGACGGTGCCACGAGCGCACCGAAGACGGGCGACAACACGCGGTCGCCGACCTGCACAAGGGGCTGCGCCCAAAGCTCTTGGCCAGAGCGGCCGTGGAAGGTAAGAAAGTCGAGTAGTTTCCGCGCTCCTGACAGAGGAACCCCCGCGGCAGTAGCGATCGCCCTCGCCAAGGCGTCCGACTGCAATGTGGGCGCAAAGTCCGCGAGGTCAGCTGCACCCGTCACATCCGCGCGTTCGAGTCGATCCTGCAGAAATCGCGAGGTCTGCGCGACGACCATCCAGGCGTCCAGCACACTGCTCAAGGACAGCCCGTCCAGGAGCCCAACAGGCTCGTCCAGAAGACCCTCGTAGTAAGGCTCGGTGGCAAGCGCGCGGAGTGTCCAGAGCGTCGAGGCGCTCCGCCCCGCTCCGCGCGCTGACCCCAGCTGAATGACTTGGCGCTTGCCTTCGCGCCGAATGCCTATGACAGGTCGAACGCGCGGAGGCAGATTAAGGGCGTCAATCGTCCGCTGCGCCTCCATGCCAAGCAGGTCGGCCGACATTGAAATCGCGTGCCGGCGGGTGATCCCGATGATCTGCGCTTGCTGAAACGTTGGCTGCGTGGGGCCAAACACCTTGCGTCCCGCGCGCTCCATCATCGAATAGCCGTTCCACAGGCAGTCATCCCATAGATCCTCAGCGAAGCGATAGGTCACGCCTAGATTGAGTTCGGTAGCGACCGCCTCCCACTGCACGTCTCCTAGGCGTGGCGGTCCCCACTCATCCGAGGACCCGCCTAGAGCGACTGCAATGGGGATCTGGATTCCGTCGACTACGCCTTCGACCAGCTCACTGGGGTACCACGCGATGCCGTCCCGCGTCTCGACCTTAACGCGCAGTGTCTCCGAGAGAAGCGACAGGTCCGATGCGGGGTCGGGCGCCCGGAGCGCGGCAACGGTCGCGGAATTCGCCTTATCGCTTACCCGTACCACATCGACGTTGGCCATGGCCACATACGCGCGTAGCCGGGTAGACCGCGACAGCATCGTGAGCGGCGATGCCGCCGACGCCTCCCGGATAGCGGCCATCTTGTTGAACAGTGCTAATCCCGCGGCGTAAAGGCCCGCATCCTCGGTGTCAGGTGCGCTCGACGCAGCAAAAGCTTGCGTCCACCGGTCAGCGCTGAAGCCCGCGCGCCGTGGGCTAAGCGACGTGGTACGACGGACGAACTCGAGAAACTGCCCCATGCGCTGGTCTAGCGTCGGCGGCTACGGGTGTGCCGGAGCGACCCGAGGGGATATCCCCGGCGGTGACATGCTCTGTGAACTATCCATCGGCACTAGCGATCACGCTCGAATCGTCTGTTAAAAAGCTCATTTTCATACTCCGGCGCAAGGTCATCGTTGCTGATCGCTTTACACGCTTCAATGAACGCGATGCAGTCCGGGCATGTTATCTGGCCGAGGCCGTCAGTGACGTTGTCCGCATCGGAATGAATTTCTCCGCTGCAGAAGGCAGCCCCTTCGACACCGCTGCCATGAGATCGCACCCACGACTTACCGTAAATATTGGTAAAACGCTCGAGCAAAATCCTGGCCATGTTCAATGTCGCCTAACATCTGGGGTGAGCGCCGACGCGAGGCGCCGCAGATGGGTACAAGATGCGAGGGAGGAGCTTACCGAACGATTCAATTTCGGGCGCGTTCTTTCTACGCCCGCCCGCCAGTGCTGGTTGCCGCCTTTCCAGACGACATCTGGGGCCGCCCGCGGCCAGAAGGCTAGGCGTGGTCTCTAGGCTTCTACACATTTGGAGGCATGTATGGCTGAGGATCAAGATGGCGAAGGGGTTATGAGGGCAATACAGGAGGCATTAGAACTCGCCACTGAGATCGATCCACAAGCTGCGCGCTCCCTTCGCTTTGCGATAGTTCGGGCGATGTCGGACTATGAGGATAAGAACGCGCAAGCTGCGGCCGCGCTTGCGGCCGTGCTTGACTTCAGACCCTTGACGAATCGTGGAGCGTTCATCCAGACGTTAGAGGAGATCGGCGGGCTGGTCGAAGGCCTTCACGGACTTGGGGACGTCCGGTACACCGTTGAGACGCCAGGCGGGCTCAGTGCGCGCTCAATCCGCTCACGTCTTCCAATAGTGTCGCCCCCGGACTTGGCGGAAGACGAGCTGGCAGCGATTGAGGCCTTCATCAAGCAACATCTGACACCAGAAAATCCGCGCGACGAGCGCGCGCCACGGGGGCCGAAGGCGTGACGATCGGTAAGTCGTTGATTGCGAAGGCCGTACGGGCGGCGATAGCGCGTGCCAAGGCGAGTAGTTCCCCTTACGCACAGGGCAAGGCATACGAGCTTCGTGTGCTGCTAAAGCTCTTGCGAACGCTTGATGGTGCCGGCTACAAACTCAAGTGTACTCCCAAGAAGGCTGGAGTTCTGACGTTCGGTGGCGCTCCCTGCAAAGCAAACAATCCTCGACACGATTTCGTCTGCGCATATAGCCGTACCGAGGCACTCGAAGTTCGAGTTTCGGTACAGGTCACCACGCTGAGTCACAGTTGGAAAGGCTCGGCGACAGTTGCCGCGGCTGATCGCCACGAAATTGATGTCGGCGTCTATCGGCCGATTACTGATAATCGCTTTGCCGTCTTTACGGAGCTGGTCTTCGGCGCCTCATGCAAGACCGGCACTTGGCACAAGGCGTACGTCCGCGAGGCACTGGGCATGCGCAGGGAGCTAGGCCTGCTTGCGCCAGCTACCACTAGCTCCGCTCCGTGGTTCGCCGCGACCGTTGCCTGTAACCCGCCAGCTCCGTTTGCGTTGTACGCCAGCGACGCTCGCTCTTCTGCGTACAGATCGTTGGAGTCGCTTGGTCTGTACGTCGAGCACTACAAGGGCTAGCGTGAAGCACGCAAGCGCAACCGGTCTCTCATACGTTCGCGCCAGCTAGCCCCGGGTTTCGCCGAGTGAGGCAGACCCCGGAAGTGTCTTCCCTTGTGGCGGCAACGTGCCGGCTGCGCTGCTTACGAAAGACGTCATAGCAAGCGAACCGTATGTGTAGCCGTCGACCAGGACCTCCAGCGACTGCCGTGCTTCCGCGGCCATGCCTGCGATGTACAGCAGGGGAAGAAAGTGCTCCGGTGTCGGTGCGGCTTTCCAGAAGTCGGCGTGACGAACAAGGCCTGCCGCATTTCCGGGAGCTCGGCATACTGACTCGATCACCTTCTCGTTGAAGGCGCGGGCCCACGGGTATGCGCCGTTCGGAGCGTGGAAGTCGACGGCGCCCAGGTTATGAACCGTATTGCCGCTTCCGACCACTAAGACTCCGGATCGCCTCAGTGCGTGAAGCTTGCGGCCAAGGTCTAGGTGGTACTGCGCCGGTTGGTTTGCATTGATAGACAGCTGTACGACCGGGACGTCGGCTTTGGGGAACGCGTGCGTGAGGACCGACCAAGTGCCATGGTCCAGGCCCCAGCTCGCGTCACCTTCAAGCACGATGTCGGGGCTGATCAGGTCAGCCACCTCAATGGCGAGCTCCGGCATGCCAGGCGCGGGGTAATCGTAGCGGGCCAGCTCCGCTGGGAAGCCTTGGAAGTCATGGATAGTTCTGGGCTGTCGCGCCGTGGTCACCGCCGTGGTTCCGACATACCAGTGGGCGGACACCACCAGAATCGCCCGCGGCTTCACCGTTAGGCCTCCGAGCGTCCGCCAAGCTTCCGTATAGCGGTTGCGCTCGATCGCGTTCATGGGGCTGCCATGGCCGATGAATGCGATCGGCAGGAGCTCGGGTACTGAAGGAGTGAGCATGTGTCTCGTTCCTAGGGCGCCTACGGCGCTCGGTAGCGCTGGAGGCGGCTGGTCAGTTCCACGGCTCCCGCGGGGCGCACGTGGCGGCGGAAGACTTGGTGCCCGGCGAGGCCTCGTTGGCACCACACCCGGCCGGCCGCCCGACGGCTGTTGAGCAGGCGCAGATTGGACTGGCCCTCCCCCGCTTCGGTCTGTCGCGAGGGATGCCACAGGTGCAGGGCGAGCCCGGCATACCGGAGTCGAGCTTGTCGGACCCCCAGCCGCTGCAGGCGCCATGCGATATCGTCGTCTTCCTGACCCCAGCCCTCGAACTCCTCGTCGAACCCATTGACGCGGATGAAGTCACCCTTGGAGATGCTCACATTGCATCCCATGGTCACGCCGGGGTGTCGGCTGTAGCTGCGAAGTCGTGCGAGCCATGGGATGCGGATCGCGTGCTTCCGCTTAAGCTCACCCCGGAGGCCGCGCGCCATCGGTAGCAGTGCGCTGAATCGAGCCGAGCCTCCAGCGAGCAGGCGCTGCGCCTCCTTAGGACTCGTGTTCAGCCGTCCACCCTGGAGGAACGTGCCTCGACGCCAAAGGCGAAGGTGGTCCCGCACGAAATGCGGATGAAGGATCAGGTCGCCGTCCACGAAGATCAGGTGGTCGCCGCTTGCCCGGCTTGCGGCGAGGTTGCGAACGCGAGCGACGCGAAATCCAAGGTCCTCCTGCCAGACGTGGATCAGAGGGACAGGAAAGTGCTTGGCCATGTGCTCGACCAGATCCGCTGTCGTCGAACCGGAGCCATCGTCTGCAACGATCACCTCTCGCGGCAGCTGGTGCATCCGGCTGATGCTCTCGAGGCAGAGCTGGAGCGGTCGCGGCGACTTATACGTGGTGACGATCAGTGATGCAGTCATTGAGGAAGTTGTTCTGGAACGACCCGCGAGAGGAGCGGTCGCCTGTCGGCAGGATGTCTAGCAAAGGCGTGCCGAGAATGGTTGCGACTGCGAGATGGTGAGTCCCAGCGACCTCGGCCTCTGATGCTCTGGGGCGCGGCATTCAGACATAAGATCTGACGACAACCGAGCGACGTGTATATGAGCGGCGATCAAGCGCAAAGCCCGACAGTGGCGATGATGCGCAGGCGCGAAACTGCATCGCAGTCGCACCTGTTCCTCGGTGACTGCCCGACTCGCAGCGTGCTCGAGCACGTGACCAGTCGATGGGGCGTGCTCGCGCTGGTCACCCTCCTCGACGGCACCCACCGATTCAGTGAGCTTCGCCGACGCATTGCCGGCGTCAGCGAGAAGATGCTCGCGCAGACCCTGCATGCACTGGAGGGCGACCGTCTGGTCGCCCGCGTGTCCTACCCGATCGTGCCGCCCAAAGTGGAGTACTCCCTCACGCCAAAAGGCATTGAGGTCGCGCGCCTGGTGTTAGCACTATCGGACTGGATCGAGTCAAACTACGCGAACGACGCCACCGAGACCTAGGCACCCCGCCCCGGGCGAGGATCAATTAGAGCGCGGCCGCGACCGTCGCAGCCAGCGGCGTCGTCGGTCGCCCGATCAGTCCCGAAAGCTGTCGGCCCCCGTCATAGAGCGCACCCTGGGAAGCGCTGACCTCCCAACCGGCAATGGCCTGCGCCAACGCGGTGGGGAAACCGGCCTTCTCCAGCGACGCCGCGTACTCATGGGCCGGCAAGTCGACGTAGGGCAGCTCCTTTCCGACCTGCACGGAAACCTCGCGTGCGAGATCCGCAAGCTGGTAGGCGTCGTCACCGGCGAGTTCATAAGTCACTTTCTGGTGTCCGGCGGTGGTGAGAACTACGGCCGCTGCCTCGGCGAAATCCTGCCGCGACGCGGATGAGATTAGCCCGTTGCGCATGCTGCCGATAAACGAGCCGCGCATCAGTGCGCCTGCGATCGCCGCCGTGTAGTTCTCCGTGTATGAGCCATTCCGAAGGATGGTGTAGTCGAGGCCCGACGCCTTGATGGCGTTTTCCGTCCGACGATGCTCTTCGGCGAGGCCAATGGACGAGGTATCAGCGTGAAGCAGGCTCGTGTAGACGATCCGACGCACGCCCGCAGTCTTGGCGGCCGTCACGACGTTGCCGTGCTGCTCGATGCGCTTGCCGATCTCGCTCGACGAGATGAAGAGCAGCGTGTCCACACCGTCGAGCGCTGCGACAAGTTCGGCAGGCCGCGTGTAGTCGGCTACCCGCAGGGCGATGCCAAGATCTGCAGCCTTCTCGGGTGACCGCACCAGTCCGACGAGGTTACCCGTTGGCGTGCGCTTCTTGAGTTCCTGGACGACGAGCCGGCCCAGTTGGCCGCTGGCTCCTGTGATCGCGATGGACATGGTGGATTCCACATTTCGGGGATCTACAGGCTAGGTGCGCGCTTTCCGGAGCAGAAGTACGCACCTCGAGGTAAGTCCGCTAAGAGTCGGCTCGTTGCAGCCCACGTGATTCATTGCAACTTGTTGATGGCGCTTGGGATTTAAGCCGTGGCCGCCGGATACGTTGGAAAGCATCGTTACATCGTGCGCGACAGTGCTTTGCGCTTTGCTCAAATGAGCTATGCACGTTCGTGCTAGCTCACCTGTGAAGCCAGGCACATATTGCCTTCGCGCCTCGTGCTCTCGCGCGTGACGCGTGCATCGACGTCAAAGCTATGACTGTTTGAAGGCGTAGAACGATGTGGTTCTCGTTCTGCGCTTAGCACGGGGCGTCGTGTCTCCACTTAGCACCCCAAGGCGGCTGCGTTACCCCTCCCCTTCTGGCCGCCTACCAAACAGGAAACTGCAATGAACGTTTCAACCAAGCTTCTGGCCGCCGCCGTCGGTGTGGCGTTGTCGCTGTCGGCCGTGACGGTCAATGCGCAGGAGTCTACGAGCGGCTTCTACGCGGGCGCTGGCGTCGGCCAGTCATTCGTCGACGAGGGTCGCTATGACGATGAGGACACTGCCTTCTCCGTCTTCGGTGGCTACGAGTTCAATCGCTACTTCGCGCTCGAGGCCGGCTATGTCGACTTCGGCGAACTGGAGCCCACGATCGCCGGGCCTTCGGCCGAAGCCGATTCGACCTACCTAGTCGCCGTTGGCAGCGTGCCGATCACGGACAAGTTCTCCGCTTATGCCAAGGCAGGCTGGAACCGCTGGAACGTGGACACCCGCGTGCCGGTGCTGATCGGCTCGACCGACGACAGCGGTTCGGATCCGACCTACGGCGTGGGCGTGCAGTACCGCCTGAACGACCGCGTGGCATTCCGTGGCGAGTACAGCCGGTTCGAGCTCGAGGAGACGGAGCTCGACATCGCGCAGCTTCAGGTGCGCGTGGGCTTCTAAGCGAACCCGTGCATTTGTACGCAAGCAACACTGCGGCCGCTGACGCGGCCGCAGCTTTCCGGAGGTCCCATGCGCGCGTTCCCGCTAGCGAAGATCGTCGTCGTTTCGGCGGCGCTGGGCGGTGCCGTGCTGATGGCGCTTCTTTGCAGCTTGTTGGTGGCGCAGAGCCGGGCCCGCAGTCTGGGTGACATCCTTCTGCTCGGCTGGGTGTTCGTAGGAGTCGTGGTACCGATCGTGCTCGCGCCCATGGCGCCTCTACTCGCTTGGCTCGCGTCGCGCAGACGCGGGGGACGGGCGACGGACGGCGTTATCCGGCGGAGTCCAGGCGCATGAGACAGGTTCTGCTCGTTCTGGGCGCTACGGGAAGCGTGGGGCGTGCCGTGGTGCGCTCAGCCGTGGCCGCGGGCGTCCCGGTGGTAGGCGCGGCTCGACGCCTGGAGGCGCTCCGCGCCGTCGAGCACGAGAACGAGAGCGGCCTGCTGGAGACGGCATTTGCCTCACTCAAAAGCGAGGTGCATGCGCGGCGCCTCGTTCAGAACCTTCACAAGCGCCGGATTGAACCGGCCGCGGTCATCGTGGCCCTGCGGGGTGGCGACGACGCCGGCTGCGTCCAGGATATGGGCAGCAACCAGTTTGCACGGATGCTGGCGCGCGATCTCGCGCCCCATATCGTCGCTGCCAGGACGTTGCTCCCGGTGCTCGCCCGAAACGGCGGCCGCTACATCGTCGTCGGCACGAATGAAGGGCGGGCACGTCCGCCGGGCTCGGGCTATCGCGCCGTGCTGACGGCCGCGCTCGAGACAACTCTACGGATCCTCCAAGACGACCCCCGCCATGCGGGTTCGCGGTTGGAGTTCCTTCCCCTGCCCCGCGCGGAC
>Ga0233425_10002894_pt1 | contig 32511 bp, 25 predicted proteins | sample Watercolumn_Towu_2_FD_181712 | JGI IMG/M metagenome (GOLD analysis project Ga0233425, IMG submission 181712) | Freshwater microbial communities from Lake Towuti, South Sulawesi, Indonesia - Watercolumn_Towuti2014_140_MG | ecosystem: Environmental > Aquatic > Freshwater > Lake | place... | reverse complement strand
TGCTGCAGAGAGCCATGTTGACCGTTCAATCGAGGATCCCGGGGTTTTTATCCAGACCGATATTTACGGTGCATTTGTTCTTCTTGAAGCAGCAAAAAAATATAAGTCTCAGGTTTTTCTGCAGATAAGCACCGATGAGGTGTATGGTTCGATTGCTGACGGCTCTTTTAAGGAAACTGACATGCTTGCTCCCAACAGTCCTTATTCTGCATCTAAAGCTGGAGCGGAAATGATAGTGCGTTCCTTTTATAAAACCTATGATGTTCCGGTTTTGATAACCAGAACATCCAACAATTTCGGTCCTTACCAGTACCCTGAGAAGCTCATCCCGCTGTTTGTCACCAATCTGATTGATGGTCAAAAAGTACCGCTCTATGGTGACGGTCTCAATATCAGGGACTGGATATATGTTGATGATAACTGCAGGGCTCTTGATCTTGTTCTGCACACCGGTACCATAGGCCAGATTTACAACATCGGTGCAGGAAATGAAGAGCCCAACGTATGGATAACGGAGAAACTGCTGGAGCTCACCGGTAAAGATAAATCGTTTATCCAGCCTGTCGCAGACAGACCGGGTCATGACAGAAGGTATTCCGTGGATTGCACAAAGATAAAAAATGAGCTTGGCTGGCAGGCTGAAACTGACTTTGAACAGGCGCTTAAAAAAACAGTTAAATGGTACAAAACTAATGAAAGCTGGTGGCGCCCCCTGAAATACAGATAAAAAGCATTAAATAAATGGCAAAACATGAAAGAAACCTGAAGTATATTTTACCTGTTGTAATTTTCTTTGTTATCGCACTTATTTCATGGTCCTGGCTTCTGCTCTTCAATCCGGATTTTTCTGACCGGGCCGCTCCTTTTATAAACAAATATTTTTCCGGCCTTATTGATATTTTCAGCGGCACAGGCGGCAACAATACCGATGAACCTGATTTTCTGCCTGCTTCTGATACTGTCAACGGGAAATTCCCGGAAGCGGACGAAGAAACTGCAGAGGAAAACAATGCCGCAGAAACTCAGGCTGAAAGTACGGAACCGGACGATAGCGCAGATAACAAACTGCCCGTAATTCAGCTTAAAATTTATGAAGGGCCCAAATATGATACGGCGAGCCAGACATGCTACTACAGAATAAGGGCAGTGGTAGCAGGTGAACCGAAACCGGTCGTGCAGTTTGGGCGTGATGACAGCAAGGGGGCGCTTGGTCCCTATGAAACCCAGATAAATCTTAAAAGCAACGAAAAAAGCTATGTGCTTTCGGCAACTGCTGCAAATACCAATGGAACGGTTATGGACACCATTACGCTTAACTGGGGCTGCAACTCAAATCCGGTAATTTCTGAAGTTAAACTGTCAACCGATATAATATTTGTGAACGGACAGTATGAAATATCCGTTACTGCAGTTGATCCTGATGGCGATACACTTTCTTATAATTGGACGGTAAGCGGGGGCAGCATTGAAAACGGCACTTCCGGGACCGCAAAATGGAACACTCCGTCAAATCCTGAAAATTATGATTTAAAAGTGGAAGTTACCGATTCAAAAGGCGCCAAAACATCTAAAACCATATCTGTTTATGTTGGTTCTCAGACAGCTCCTGAGACAACAGCAGCGTCCACAGAGGAGGAAGATGATGAAGATGAAACAACGTCACCAGCCACTACTTCCCCGCCTGCAACAACGGAGCCCGGGATCCAAACTGTAACGGTTCCCAAAAAGACAAAAGAGGGCGGTTATCTTGAATACGGAGGACAAACCCATGCAGGAGGCAATGCTTATGCCGGAGACAGTTCAAACAATAAACCGTGTGCGGGATTTGTAAGCTTTGATATAACATCACTTGACAGCTTAGAGGTTGTTACTGCAACCCTTAAATTCAGCTCAGCAGCTTCTTACGGGAATCCTCTTGAATATGCGGATGCATTCTGGATAAACATAGTGAGCTTGGGTTCAGAGCCAATTATTCAGGATGATTTTAACCTTACCGGTATTGCTATTCAGAGCTTCGCAAGTTCTTCAGTTACCTGTAATGCGGATAAACTGAAGTCAGAGCTGCAGAAAGCAATAGAGAGCGGCAAATCACGTTTCCAGATAAGGGTCCATTTTTCCGGCCCGTACAGTGACAATGACAGCAGCAGAGACGGCTGGGAATATCTCCAGTCAAACATCAGCCTTGTTTTGCAGGTTCAATAAAACTCCTCTGACTGAAATCCTTCAGTAAATTAAATACCCTGGTAAGAAGCAGTAAAAAGTATTACGATAACTCTATCGATAGGCTTATTGACATATCAATATTTTATGATAAATTTATGTCAAAAATTAAGATAACTGAAAGGAATTATTATGGAAACAATTACAGTTTCTCCTAAATTCCAGGTAGTTATACCAAAAAAAATAAGGGAAAGCCTGAATATAATTCCAGGGCAAAAGCTCCAGGTATTTCACTCAGGAAAAAAAATAGAATATATAATAACAGGAGACATCAAAGAATATAGAGGTTTTCTTAAAGGGATAGATGCTAATATAGACCGGGAAGGAGACAGATATTGAATCTGGTGGATTCATCAGGATGGCTGGAATATTTTTCGGATAGCAGGAATGCCAGAATATTTGCTGCGGTCATAGAGGATACAGAAAACCTTATAATATCGTCATTAAATATTTATGAAGTTTATAAAAAAGTAATTTTGAATAATAATGAAGATTCAGCAATTGAAGCTGCAGCAGTAATGCAAAAAGGAAAGGTAGCTGAAGTGAGTTTTTCCATTGCAATGCAGGCCGCAAAATTCAGTTATATTTTTAAATTGCCAATGGCTGATTGCATTATATATATTACAGCAAGAGAAAATAATGCAGTTGTCTGGACCCAGGATTCACATTTTAAAGAACTGGAAGGTGTTGAATATATCAGCAGATGAAAATATAGTGAAATAATAAAAATTGTGTTTCAATTTATAAGGAATATTTTAATGTTTTTGTTGACTTTTGTATTAATATATGATAACTATTACTTTACAATAAGTATTGAATGATTATTTAAATAATAATAATAAAATAGCAGAAGAAAAAGCAGATAACATAAAATTTTATAAAATCTGAATAATACAATAAAATACAGCAGTATAGTCGCAGCAATTTTGCAATAAAAAGTATTCATAACAGGATAATTGTGGCCATGAAACACAGCAATGATGTAAAAAAGGCTTTCGCCTCTTCTTTTTTTATATCAGGTTCAATTCGTAAGGAAAAAGATAAAATTCTTTGCAATGATCCGGCGGCTTCATCCGCAGAAAAACCATTGAATAATCTTAATTTCACATGTTTCAAAAAACCGGCAGTAAAATTGATCCTTTATCTGGTCATACCTGTTTTTTTGTCACTTATGTTAATGTTTTCCGGTTGTGATGCCATTTCAGCAATGGTGTCTTCGAATATGGCAGACTCGAATACCGGGGCAGAGCAGGGCAGCCAGCAGAAGGATATAGAAGATGGCGGCCAGGAAAATCAGGAAAAGACCGCGGAGTCAGGAGATGGTGCTGCCGAAGATTCAACTAAAGTTGATGAGTCAGATGAACAGTCTTCAGAAAATTCCAGTGATGGAGACGGACAGGAACCAGAGGAACAGAAGGCAGCAGAAATCGAGATAGAGCCTACTGCCCAGACAATAAATGTTTATTATGCTGACAGCTCGGGGGAAAATCTTGTGGGGGAAGCAAGGGACCTTGAAGGAACCTCCAAGCTTGTTGATGCAATCTATGAGCTTATGAAGGATCCGGTTGATTCAAGCCTGTTTGTGCTTATCCCCTCCACGACAAAAATAAATTCAGTGAAAGCATATGAAGACGGAATAGCGGAAGTGGACCTTTCACAGAGTTTTCTTGATGACAGGATTGTTAGCGATACCGTTGACATACTGCTGCTGTATTCAATTGTAAATACGCTAACAGAATTTGATGAAATTTCTGCGGTAAAGTTATACATAGACGGAAAAAAACTGGATATCATTGGCCAGCTTGATATAAAGGATCCTGTTTACAGAAGAAGTGACCTTATACAGGAATGATATGAAATTTCAGATAACATTATATAAATTTCTGTAACTGGTTTTGCCGGAAAAAATTTAATTTATATAAGCACCGGATAAAAGCAGACAATGAGTTATTTATTATTTTTCAGGGGAAATAATGCAATTTAAAAATATGCAAAAAATATACGGGTATTTTAAAGCAAAAAGATTCAGGTATTATAAAACGGCAGTTTCTTTTTTAATAATCTGCTCATTTCTTTTAATTGGTGTATTCTCTCCTGACAATGGTGATGCAAAATTATTTGCCGCAGGTAAAATTGTGGTATTTCTTGACCCGGGCCACGGAGGTATCGATCCCGGGGCAACCTGGTATGGTTTTCAGGAAAAAACTGCAAACCTTGATATAGCTCTCCGTGTCAAATCAAAACTTGAGACAAACGGGTTCAAAGTAGTAATGCTCAGAACCACTGATATTAACCGATCACTTGATGAGAGAGTGGCCATAGCAAATTCAAGCAGGGCGGATATTTTTGTATCTATTCACAACAATGCTTCGCTTTCCCCCTATGCCCACGGAACTGAAACATACTGGTGCGCCAATGGTGTACCAGGTTCAAGCCAGCTTGCAAGTCTCATACAGTCAAATATTGTGAGCAGCGCCGGAAGGGCAAACAGAGGTGTAAAGACCGCAAATTTCAGAGTTATAAAATACACATCCATGCCGGCGGCGCTTGTTGAGTGCGCATTCATGTCGAACCAGACAGAATCGGATCTTTTAAAGACCGAATCATTCAGAGAAAAACTTGCATCAGGTATTTACAAAGGTATAGCCAAATTTTCTGAAGGCATAAACAAAGCCTCAAATGATGAGGATAAGCAGGATGATGGAAATGACAGCACAACTTCGGCAACTGCTCCATCCACCGGCGGCAACATTAACAATAAAAATACCTACAGTGATTTGAGCCATGCAAATGCTTCCGGATTTACAATAAAAATAGAGCTTCCGGAAAATGATGCAAAGATATTTTCACAATTTGAGCTAAGAGGATGGGCAGCGGATCTGAGGGGAACTCCTGCCAAAAAGCTCGTAAAGCTTGAAGTTTATAAAATTCCTGAAAGAAACCGGGATAATCTTATAGGGAAAATTGATGATTTTAACAACAATGTTCTGGGAAGCCAGGGAGTTTTAAACGGAGGGTTTTCACTTAAACTTGATATTGATAAACTTTCTGAAGGGGAAAACATCCTTTATGTGTATGCATTTGATGAAAAAGGTGATTTTTCGATAGGGAATATAAAGCTTAATATAGTAAAAAACGGCAATATTTCAAAAATAAACAGAAACCCTGTCGCCGTTCCAGGCGGGCCATACAATGGTGCAGTTAACACGGACATAAAATTTGACGGCTCCGGATCTTATGATCCGGATGGCATACTGTCAGAATACACCTGGGATTTTGGGGATGGTTCAGAACCTTACACTGGAAACAATTCAGGCGCTGCAAAACCGGCACATAAATATACTAAAAAAGGAACTTACACTGTTAATTTAACAGTTAAGGATAAATTTGGCAAAGTGTCGGCAACAGTCAGCACAACCGCTTCGGCGACAGATCCTGGTGCTGCAGAAACCCAAACCAGTGATACCGGCAGCAGCACCACCCAGCAATCAGGTACGTCTGCATTGTTTGAAGATGTTTCGAATGCCACAAACTTTACAGGATATATTGATATTTCATCAAAGGCACTTATAAAAATATTTGCTGTCAGGGATTCAGGCAAAATTAAGCGGGCTGCCCGTCTTGCCCCTCTATATATTAAATATGGAAAACTATTCAATCTGCGGGCTGATCTTGCATGGGCGCAAATGTGCCATGAAACAAATTTTCTTGAATTTACCGGAGATGTAAAGGCCAGGCAGAATAACTTTGCCGGTATTGGTGCAACAGGCGGAGGGGTACCCGGGAATAGCTTTGCGACGGAGGAACTGGGGGTTATTGCCCATTTTGCACACCTGGCATGGTACTACTTCCCTAAACATATAAATGAATACTGCAATAAGACACACGATCCGCGCCACTTCGGTAAGGGCCACATCAATTACAAAGGAAAGACCACTCTCGGCTTTTTAAATGGCAGGTGGGCACCTGGAAAAAATTATACTGATAAAATAATACTGTTTGCAAACCAGATAATCCAGGGCATAAACTCTGACGGTTCCGGAGCGGTATCAGGTGTAGTGGCTTATGCCGGCCCTGATATGTCGGGAGTTGTTGGGCAGAACCTGACCTTTGATGCTTCCGGAAGCCATATACAGGTAAGTTCCGGTGATAAAATCTCATACTCCTGGGATTGGAACGGTGACGGAAACTTTGAGCAGACTGTTGAGAATGCAGTTGTTTCCCATATATTTGAATCGGCCGGAACATTCAACGTGACTTTGAAGATAACCACGGCAGTTTCCGGCCTGAAAAGCAAAGATAAACTTTACGTCAGTATAAACAGTATACCTGTGGCTGATGCAGGCGGACCGTATACCTGTGAAGCAGAACAGGATGTAACTTTTAATGGATCAAATTCAAAAGATCCGGATGGTAAGATTATAAAGTACCTGTGGGATTTTGGCGATGGCGATACAGCCAGTGGGATGAGTCCTGTACACGCATATAGTGAGCCTGGCAAATATCTGCTGAAATTAACTGTAGTAGATGATAAAAACACATCATCTACTACAGTGCAGACAGAAGTTACAGTTAAGGAGAAGACATCATCAGATTCGGATAGCGGGAGCCAGTCTTCGGATACTTCGGAAACCACGGAAACAAATGCCACTGAAACCGGTACGGAGGAAACAGCAGCCAACCAGGTCCCGTTGGCAGACCCTGGCGGACCTTACTCTGCCAAAGTCAATACAAGCATCACATTTGACGGCAGCAAATCATCGGACCCGGATGGTAATATTAAAAAATATATATGGGATTTTGGCGATGGGAACACCGCCACCGGTCAAAAACCGTCGCATACTTATAAGAAGGCAGGATCATATACCGTAAAGCTTACCGTAAAGGATAATTCGGATCTTAAGTCCGCAGCAGCGGCAACAACAGCAGTTATTGAGGCTGAACCGGAATCCCAGTACCAGCCGAACACAAGTATTATAACAAACAGCACGAGTTTCATCGGATACACTGAAGTAAGCGTTGATCAGCTTGTGGGAATTTTCATAAAAAAAGGTTCATCCAAAGTGGAAAAAGCAATGCGGATTGCTCCGTTGTATATAAAATATGCAAAAATATTTAATCTGCGGGCAGATATTGCCTGGGCACAGATGTGTCATGAGACAGGTTTTCTGGAATATACCGGAGATGTCAAACCTGAACAGAACAATTTTGCCGGTATAGGTGCAACAGGAGGCGGGGTTCCGGGTAATAGCTTTGCATCGGAAGAGCTTGGTATAATTGCCCACCTGGCCCATCTGGCATGGTACTACTATCCAAACCATGTTAACCAGTATTGCGGCACCACATATGACCCCCGTCATTTCGGGGGCACTCACTATAAATATACCGGAGATACATCCGTCGGGTTTTTAAATGGCAGGTGGGCGCCCGGTGCAACCTACACAAGCAAAATACTGCTGTTTGCAAACCAGATATACGGCAATTAACGGAAATTTTTATCCTCATAAAAATAAACTGTGATATAATTGTCGCATGAAAAAAGGTTCAACACTGAAGATAGCAAGACTTTTTATCTTTGACATATTTATAATCTTTTCATCGTTTGTCCTGTCATTCTTTCTCCGGGGAGTTATAAATATTTATGGCAGCGGAGGCATTTTTGAGCTGTACAGCAGGTACATAACTTACTACATACTTATCACTCTCGTTATCAAGCTTATATTTTTTGCAGTTTTCGGGATGTACAGACGTGTCTGGAAGTATGCTTCCGTAAAGGATATGCTGGCAATTGTTGAAGCCTGCGCCTTGAGCACAGTGGTTACAGGTGTGATATTTTACCTTTTCAGCCAGCCGATACCCTGGTTCGGGGGCAGAACCTTTTCCCTTCCGTATTTTCCAAGAAGTATTTTAATTGTGGATTTTCTTGTAACGGTTCTTCTTATTGTTGTTTCACGTTTTTCGGAAAGATTTTTCAACGAGCTGAGGTTCGGGCGCCCGAGGGAAAGAAAAAAAAGAGTACTTATATGCGGTGCAGGAGATGCCGGTGAGATGATGGTAAGGGAGATGATAAGGCAAAAAACAAGCCAGTATATACCCGTTGCCTTTCTTGATGACGATCCTTCAAAGCTGAGGCACCAGATCCATGGTGTGAAAGTGGTTGCGCCAATCTCACAGATGGAGGAAATAGTTCAGAAACTTTCAATCGATGAGATTATAATTGCAATCCCTTCTGCTCCGGGAAACTTAAGAAAAGAAATTGCCATTAGGGCAAAAGCCATACAGGTGCCGTGCAGGACGCTTCCGAGCATGTATGAAGTTATTGACGGAAAGACGTACCTTTACCAGGTAAGAGACATCAGTATTGAAGATATACTTGGCCGTGAGCCCATAAATATACACTCTTCTGAAATAGTTTCAGAAATTAAGGATAAAACAGTCCTTATAACAGGTGCGGGGGGCTCGATCGGTTCAGAGATTTGCAGGCAACTGCTCAGGTTTCATCCGGCAAAATTAATTCTTCTTGACCATTCGGAAAATAACCTCTTCCTGATAGAAAATGAACTGAAGACAAGATATGAATTTGAAAATGCTTTTCCCATTGTTGCAAGCATACAGGTTAAAAAAGTCATTGAGGACGTGTTTAAAAGATACAGGCCATCAATTGTTTTTCATTCCGCGGCTTATAAGCATGTGCCGCTCATGCAGCTTAATCCGGAAGCCGCCATTGAAAACAACTATATAGGTACAAAGATTTTAAGCAAGCTTGCTGCCGATGCAGGTGTGGAGAGGTTTGTGCTCCTTTCAACCGACAAAGCTGTAAAACCAAGCAACATGATGGGTATTTCAAAACTTCTGGCTGAGAGATACCTGCAGATACTAACAAGAAAATATGAAAATAAAAAAACAAGGTTTATAACGGTAAGATTTGGAAATGTTCTTGAAAGCAATGGCAGCGTTGTAAACATATTCAAACAGCAGATAGAAAGCGGAGGCCCGGTAAGCGTAACTCATCCAAAAATGGAAAGATATCTCATGACAATTCCTGAAGCCAGCCAGCTTGCCATTCAGGCCTGCACTATGGGAAGCAGCGGAGACATTTTTGTTTTGAATATGGGCCAGCCCATAAATATACTTGAACTTGCCAAAAGCATGATAAAGCTTTTTGGAATGAAACCTGAGACTGATATAGACATAATCTACACCGGCCCGAGAAACGGGGAAAAGCTCACCGAAGAGCTTATAAGGGATGATGAGGAAGAGCTTGTCCAGAGTTCATTTAAACATATTTTTAAAGCAAAGCAGAAAGCCGAACCCGATTATAAGGAGCTTGAAAATATACTGTTCAGTATTGAAAGGGAATTGCAGACAAATGACTATGACAACCTGTTTAAAGATATCAGAAGGGTAGTGCCCGAATTCAATGAAAAAGACATCTGGTACAGATCTCAGTAAGAACCATTTCAGGCTCTCCCTCAAGCGGATTACCGATGTGGTTTTCTCGCTTATTTTAATGGCCGTTTTTTTCCCGTTCTGGGTGGCAATTTCAATTTCAATTAAGATTGATTCATCCGGTCCCATTGTTTTCAAGCAGAAAAGAGTCGGGCTTTACAGCAATTATTTTAACATGTACAAGTTCAGGACAATGAAGCAGGGTACAGTTGATCTTCCCGCAGAGGAGCTTCCTGACCGGGAAAAAAAAGTCACGGTTGTTGGAAAGTTTTTAAGACGGTTCAGTATTGATGAGACTTTGCAGCTTGTAAACATCCTGAGGGGTGATATGAGTTTTGTGGGCCCCAGGCCGTCACACCTGGGACAGCTTGAACAGATTGCCATAAGAAAAAAAACACACACAGACAGGATAAAACCGGGGCTCACGGGTTATGCTGTGGTTAATGGCAGGGATGCAATATCAATAAAGGAAAAAGCCAAATTTGACAGCGTATATGTATTTAATTACCGGCCGTTTATGGACACTGTTATCATCTTTAAAACTTTGGGTGTTGTCCTGACGTTCCGTGGCGGAAATTAAGAAAATTTTCCTTGATTGCCATCATAAAATCTCAGGTGCTTCTTTTTTTAAGTTTTTATTTTAATTTTATAAAACATCTATTATACTTAAAACACGGACTGGAAATTAATTAAAAGGAGGTTTGCAATGAGATTTGGAGACGAACCGTTTAATTCCCCTGGTGACGAGAATTTGACCGGAGATGAAAGAGGTACCGGAGCATAATTCATCGCCTTATATGGAAGCTTACCGGATGAATTTATTTCTTCTGTAAACTGAACAACCTTGCAGATTGCGTTATTGTTGTTTTGCCGGAGTGTCAGGGAAAAATGAGTGAAACAATGTTAGATAAGAATATTTGCAATTTTTAACTAAAAAGAGGAGTGTTTAGAATGAAAATGGGAGACGAAGTTCCAAGATAATATAAATAATGCATTAACAGTTAAAATTTTAGCCAGTAAGATGTTTTTACTGGCTAAAATTATTTTAGAAGGCCATCTGACGGGGTAATATTGATTTGTTTTTATAAATATAATATTGTAACTTTACACATTTAATTATCCCGGTTAATAGATTTAAGGTAACGGCACCAGATGAAAAACCCGATTAAGAAATTTCTAAAAAAGATCCTTTATTCTTATCCCGGATACCAGGCTTATAATTTTTTACAAAAAATTTCTGGATACAGAACTGAAAAGAAACGGGTCCATAAACTGATAGGTTATTATCCTGACTTGAAAAACCCCGGGACCTTTAATGAAAAAGTTTTCTGGAAAAAAATTTATGACAGAAATCCCTTACTGCCGGTTGTTTCTGACAAATATGAAGTAAGAAAATACCTGGAGTCTGTGCTGGGAAAAGAAGAAGCGGAAGCTATTTCAGCCAAACTTATTTATATCACCGATAAACCTGAAACTATTCCGTTTGAAATATTTAAGGATGAATATGTTCTAAAACCAACTCATTGCTCCCACAGGTTTGCACTATCAGAAATTTTGAACGGTAAAAGAAATTATACGATTAGCAATGGCGGCAGCAAAAATACCACAGAAAACATTGAAGAGTTTAAAAAAGAAATTTTAAAAATTTGCAGACGCTGGCTTTCAAATCATTACGGGTTTTACAAACTCGAGTGGGCTTATCAGAATATAAAAAGAAAAATAATCATTGAAAAACTGTTAAAAGATGCTGCAGGAAATTTTCCCGTGGATTATAAATTTAATATTTTTAATGGAAAGTGCCAGCTGGTGCAGGTGTATTCAGACAGATTTACAGGCTTAAAAAAGGAATGGTATACTCCGGACTGGCATTTTATTGATATCAGGGGAATAAATATCGGAAATTATAGAAAAAAACCGGAAAGTTTTGAATACATGAAACAAATTGCAGAAAGGCTGGGAAAACCTTTTGACTATATCAGGGTTGATTTATATTTACTTGGAGATAAGGTTTATTTTGGAGAATTAACAAACTATCCCAACAGCGGCAGTGTCCCGTTTGATCCTGTCGAACTTGATCGGGAGTTTGGCCTTAAGTGGAAAATAATCAGAAATTACTGGAAACTTTCTCCACCGGAAATGTAATTGTGTCTTTATCTGAAACTTTAAAAAAAAACATTACTTGAGTATAATTACTAAGTTTGAGTTTTATAAAATTATCAATGAAAAAAGTTAGGAACTGAAAATGGCTGATAGCGGTGATAAATATCCAGAAGATTCGATAGATTTGAAAACACTTTTCAGATTATTTTTAAAAAGAAAATGGTGGTTTGTCGGCACCCTGATAATAGTATTGCTGGCTGGCATGTTTTATATTGTAAGAAAACCGGCCATTTATGAGGCAAGATATAAATTCAGCCTGCAGGATGACTTTGTGCAGGACAATTATCTGCAATACAGTGACGAACAGGAAAAATATATAGCCAACCAGACGGTTTTTATAGCTGCCGAAGATCTCCATCTTATATTAAAAACCGATCCTATCCTTCAATCCCTTAATGACCTTGAGGAAATCGAAGATTACAAAACTGAAATTAGCACATCGCTCATTAATCTTGAACTAGATGAGGGAACAAGTATTTTTTTGCTTAAAGTAAAAAACACAGACAGAGAACTTGCCGGAAAAATAGCGCTTAACCTGATTGAATCTCTAGGCAGGAAAATAGAAATTGAGGATAAAAAAGTATTTGACAATACGATAGAAATGATAAACGGAGATATAAGGGCTGTTGAAGATGAGATTGCTCTCTTCAATGGCAAAATTGCCGAACTGGAAGGGCAGGTGCAGGATCAGACCTCCGGAGGCGGGTTACAGTCTGGAGGTGAAATAAATTATGATATTCTCGAGAAAAATGGAGAAATTCTGATATACAGGGAAAAAGTTATAGATAATGAGTATAAAATTCAAAAACTTGCCGGACTGCTTGATAAGTTTCAGTCAGAGAAGGAAAATACCAAAAACCGAATTAAGATTCTCACAGAAAAACCAGGTTATGATGTTGAAAACAATATGCTTATAAATGCTATCATAGTGGTATTGTTAAGCATCCTGACAGGTATCATAGCAATTCTTGCTGTAAATTATATTTATAAACTAAAATCTTACAAAAACAACCGCAAGTGATTCTAATAAAAATTAAAAAAAGAAAAGGCATTAAAAATGTATGGAAAACCTGTTGCAATAGCAGAGATAGGATGTAACCACCAGGGCAGCCTGGAAACGGCAAAAAAAATGGTGCAGATAGCGGCAGACTTCTGCAATGCCGATGTAATAAAATTTCAGAAGAGAACTCCTTCAGAAATTCTGACTGAAGAAGAATATAATTCCCCGCACCCTGTTCCGTCAAATTCTTATGGCGAGACATACGGTCTCCACAGGGAATATCTGGAGCTGGATTTGACTCAGCACAAGCAGCTAATGGAAGAATGTGAAAAGTACGGCAAGGTTTATTCATGCTCAGTATGGGATCTGAGTTCAGCAAGAGACATTTGCAGTTTGAATCCCGAAATCATAAAAATACCCTCAGCATGCAGCAACTATTTTAAATTAATTGATTATCTATGTGGTAATTTCGGCGGAGAAATCCACCTTTCCATAGGAATGACGACACCATCAGAAATTGAAGAAATAGTAAAATATTTTCAGAAAAAACAAAGAAATAAGGACCTCGTTTTGTATCACTGTACATCAGGTTATCCCATAAGTTTTGAAGATGCATGTCTTCTCCACATTAAAATGTTAAGAGAAAAATATGGCGATACCGTAAAGGATATCGGTTTTTCGGGACACCATCTGGGTATAGCCATAGATATTGCCGCCTATACTCTTGGGGCTAAATACATTGAAAGGCATTTCACGCTTGACAGGACATGGAAAGGCACTGATCACGCGGCATCACTTGAACCGGATGGTTTAAGGAAACTGGTAAGAAATTTAAATGCAGCACATTCGGCACTCAAGTATAAAGCAAAGGACCTGCTTGATGTGGAAATCGAACAGAAGAAGAAATTAAGATGGAACAGAAACCAGCAGTAGCGGCGCTTGTACCGCTAAGGGGCGGCTCCAAGTCAATTCCGCTTAAAAATATTAAAAATATTGCCGGAAAACCGCTTTGCCTGTGGGTGCTGGAGGCGGCGTGCAATTCAAAATTAATTGACAGGGTGTATGTTTCAACTGATTCGGACACAATAGCCGGTGTTGTCAGAGAGTCACTCCCCTCTGTTGAAATAATTTCAAGAAAGGCAGATCTGGCAACAGATACGGCTTCAACTGAATCTGTCATGATGGATTTTATGGACAGGGTAAATTTTGATATTCTGATTACAATTCAGGCAACTTCACCCATGACAACGGCGCATGATCTGGATAATGCAATAAAATTTTACTCAAGCAACGGATATGATTCTCTGCTGACTGCTGTGAGGATAAAGAGATTTTTCTGGACTGATAAAAGCAAACCGGTAAATTATAATCCATTAAACAGGCCGATGAGGCAGCACTTTGACGGATATCTTATGGAGAACGGGGCCTTTTATATCACCGGAAAAGATATCTTAAAAAAAACCGGCTGCAGGCTTGGCGGCAAAATAGGCATATATGAAATGCCACAGGAAACCGGACTGGAAATAGATGAACCTTCAGACTGGAAGATAACCGAGAATTTGCTTATAGACAGGAAAATCAAATATTGTCTTGATAAAATAAGACAGGTAAAAATGCTTGCAATGGATGTTGATGGTGTGCTGACTGATTCTTTTGTTTACCTCACCAATGATGGAATTGAAATGAAAAGGTTCAGCGTAAGAGATGGCCACGGCATAGGTCTTATCAGAGAGATGGGTATAAAAACCGCTGTTATTACAAAAGAAAATACGGAAATTGCTGATTTCAGGGCAGCCAAGCTGAAAATAGATTATATATTTAAAGGCATTGAGAACAAAGTGGAAGCGCTGAAGGCAATATCTGATAAATATGAAATTTCCCTTAAAAATATAGCATATATTGGTGATGACTTAAATGACATAGAAGCCCTAAAAGCTGCAGGGTTTTCAGCGGCGCCATGCGATGCGCAGCATGAAGTAAAAAGCTCTGTTGATTATATATGTAAAAATCCCGGGGGGTGCGGCTGTGTACGGGAAATCTGTGAGATTTTAATAAATAATCATGTCTGACATTTGTTTAATCCGGAACAGATTATTATGAAAAATCCTAAAGTGCTAATGGTTATAGCTGTTTTCTATCCTTATATAGGCGGCGCTGAAAAACAGGCCGAGAAGCTGGCACATGAATTAATTAAAAAAGATATTGATGTAAAAGTAGTTACCGGCAGATGGAGCAATGCTTTAAGCAGCTATGAAACATTAAACGGTCTGAAAATTATAAGAAACCGTACAAATTTTTTGTTTTTCAGAAAGGCCGGGCCGGATACTTCAGCAGGCTTTTTTAAGGAAAGACCAGAGGCGGATAAATCAGGAATTGTCAGCAGATGGCTATTGCTGAAAAAAATATATGTCCGTTTAAGTGTTTACATCTATCAGTTAACTCTTTTTTTATATCTTTTATCAAGACGGAAATCTTATGATATCATTCACGTTCACCAGGTCCTGTATCCTGCTTTTATATCCTCACTTTGCGGATCAATCTTAAAAAAACCTGTTATTGCAAAAGTTGGAAGCAGCGGATTTAACAGTGATATCAATCATATAAAAAAACTGCCGGGCGGGAATGTCCAGTTAAAATACATATTTAAAAGGATAAGCCGGATAGTTTGCACCACAAAAAGAATGCGGCAGGATTTTATAAGTGAAGGAATGGATAAAAACAGGATAATGATTATCCGGAATGGTGTTAATATTGAAGAGCTTAGCCGCAGTTATGAAAAATGTGAAACATTTGCTTATCTGGGAAGATTTATCAAATCAAAGGATCTGGAAACTTTAATAAGAGCTTTTTTTAAAATAATCGATACCGGTAATAAAAATTTAAAACTCATTTTTATAGGGGACGGCCCAAAAAAAGACGACATGATAAAACTGGTAAAAAAGCTCAATATTGAAAAGAATATCAGTTTTGCCGGCATGGTTAAAAATCCTGCGGAAATACTGAAACAGTCAGATGCATTTGTATTTCCCTCATTGATTGAAGGCCTCTCCAATTCCCTGATTGAAGCCATGGCAAGCGGTCTGCCATGTATAGCCACAAATATTCCCGGAAATATCGAGGTTCTTGGAGACAGCAGGGATAATTTCGAAGTTAAGCAAGGCACATATCTGGCCACAAAGTTTGGGATACTTTTTAATCCTTCCGATGTTGAGGGGCTTACAGAGGCTATAAAATATATATTGAGCAGCAGCGATGCAAGAAAAATAACCGGTGAAAATGCATTTAAAAAAATAAAAGAAGAATTTGATATACATTCAATAGCTGACAATTATTTAAAATTATATGAGGATTTGACAGAATTTTGAAAATGAAAGTAATGATAATAAGTTCCCTTTATTATCCCAATATAATAGGGGGAGCCGAAAAATCTGTTCAGGTAATAGCAGAGAACCTGAAAAAATTCAATATTGAGCCTGTGGTAGTGTCAACCGGACAGAAGGATTCCGTTGATTATGTTAACGGCATCAAAGCCTATTATGTTTTTCATTCAAATACTTACTGGTCCTTTTATTCAAAAATACAGAATCCTTTTCTAAAATATTTGTGGCATTTGAAAAGTCTTTACAATTCTACAATTTTGAAAAAAGTCAGCAAGATAATTGAAACTGAAAAACCTGATGTAATAAATACGAATAATCTTTCTGAATTCTCGGTCGGGATATGGAGACTGGCAAAGAAAAAAAATATTCCCCTTGTGCACACATTACGGGACTTTTCATTGCTCTGTCCACGGGCAACATTATTCAGAAGAAAAGATATTTGCAGGAAAAAAAACCTGATATGTGTAGCAATGCTTTCTTTCAGAAGAATTTTTTCAAAATATCCTGATGCCGTTGTGGGCAACAGCAGGTTTGCCATTGATATTCATCTTGGAGCAGGATTTTTTAAAAGTTCAAAAAAATATGTGATTTATAACTCACTTGAATCAGAAAATATTATTAAAAAAATAAAAGATTCCGGAAGCATTAAATTCGGATATATCGGTTTGCTGTCATACCATAAAGGCACGGAATTTCTCCTTAATGCATTCAAGGAAAGCAATGCCGCAGATTTGCATTTATTCGGCAGAGGGATAACTACAGATTATGAAAATTATCTGAAGGAACGGTATAAATCAGAAAGGATAACATTTCACGGATTCGTAAAAACTGGAGAGGCTTTTAAAATTATTGATGTGCTTATTGTTCCGTCTCTTTGCTATGATTCACTTCCGCGCGTGATCTATGAGGCGTATTCCTCAGGCGTGCCTGTCATTGGCTCAAACAGGGGAGGAACGCCTGAAATAATTGACGCCGGAAAAACCGGTTATGTTTACAATCCGGATTCAGCAGAAGACCTTCTGGAAAAGGTTCAGATATTTTTAAATAAACCTGAGATAATTGAAGAAATGTCATTAAACTGTTTAAAAAAAGCTGAAGATTTCCTGCCGGACAGTGTGTTAAAGAAATATATAAGCATTTATAATGATGTCATCAAGAATAATAAGGATGCTGTGGTATAATATCCTATTATAAAAAACGCCAGCTTATTTGTTGCCGCAGCTCCGGTTATCGTTTTTGCAGGTGAAAATAAAATATTTTAAAGATAATATTTAAAGATTGAGTTAATATTGCAGGAAAAAATAGAGAAGTATCCTAACTTTATTTTTAAGGGTTTGCTGCTGCTATTGATATTATTTATAAGCAGTGATGTTTTTCTTGCAATCGATATTTCTGATGCCACGATCAGGTTTTCAAATATATTATTTTTAATTATATTTATTCTGTGGATAATTTATTCCGCTTTTAGGAAAAATTTTATAATTTCCCGCGACAGATCATTTTTGCCGTTGTTTCTCTTCTGTTTTTTGTCTTTTGTTTCAACAGTAAACTCAGTTTTTCCGGTTAAATCACTTATTTATGCGCTATGGACATCATTCAGTGCTCTGACCATATTGTTTCTTGTGTGGTTTGCCCAGGGGAACAAGTTATCAAACCTGGACTGGATGCTGAAGGTTTACTTATATTCTTATTTTGTTATTGCAGTTTTTGGAATTTACCAGATCTGCCTGGCATTTCTGGCAGGGGAAAAAATATTATTTGTGACACAGTGGCTGAAAACCGGCATAATCGCAAGAATCAGCGGTTTTTCTTTTGAGCCGTCCTACTTTGCAACTTATATGCTGATTGGCTCTTTTGTCTGGTTCATAATCTGGATCAGAAATAACGGGATTGTAAAATACAGGAGCATCATATTGTTTATAATATTTCTGGTTGTTTTGCTTTCCACTTCAAGGGTTGGCTGGATTGGCCTTGCCCTGATTATGGTTTACGGGTTCATTGAACTGGTTGTACACTATTTAAAAAACCGCAGTTTTACATTACATAAGGCAAGGTTCTTTATATCTGTCATACTTATCATATTGTTTTTAATAATTTTTATCCTTTTTATTTTTAACAGTCCGGAAAGTTGGTCCCGTTATCTCTTCAGAGGAACTGGCCTTTTTAATACTGCTGATTATTCTTACGCGACAAGAAGCGACAGGACAATTGACACATTGAAAGTTTTTATTGACAGGCCTCTCAATCTTTTCCTGGGAGTTGGTCCCGGCGGCGTGGGAGCCTATATGGCTGACAATCCCGCGAAATTTGAGGTTGCAGAAGTTCTTTCATCTCTATGGGCAGTCGAGCCCAACAGTATTTTTGCAGAAATGCTGGCAAGTGTAGGCATTATCGGTTTTACAGTTTTTATGTGGTTTATTATTCTTATTTTCAAGAGGTTATGGGATCTGTATAAAAATGCCAATGTTATTGAAAAATACCGCTCTATTTGTCTTGCCCTGTTCTGCGGACTGATTCTTGAGATTATTATCCTGCAGTTTAACCAGAATTATTTAAGGCCGTATCTCTGGCTTCATATTGGAATCTGTATTGCCACAATAAAAACTCTGGAAACCTCTTTAAAAGATAAAAAAGATGAAAATCAATAAAAGCAATGAACCGGCGATGCATATAGACGGCAGGATGCTTTATTCTTCGGGAATCGGCAGGTGCCTCAGGGAAATTCTGGCTGAAATAGTCAGTATCGACAAAGATCTTGTAATTTACCTCTACTGCAGCCTTCCGGATTACAGAAAGTATCTTGATGAATACTCCATTAATACCGGCCGGCTGTATTACAGAAAATATGAGAGCCGGATTTATTCATTCCGGGAACAGATTACCGGCAGTTTTTTAAATCTCAAAATCAGAAAAAGTGACATATTTTATTTTCCCCATTATAACCTCCCGTTTGTTGTTCACAAAAACAGCATTATAACAGTTCATGATTTTATTCAATTTAAATTTACTGAATATTTCGGAAATTTTAAAGTCAGGGTTGCAAAGCTGATACTGAACAATGCAGCAAGAAAAGCCCGAAAAATAATTCTTGTTTCAAAGTCAACTTATAATGATTTCTGCGAGTACTTTCCGGGTTATGAGGATAAGGCTCTTGTGATATATAACGGCATATCAGAAAAATTTAAAACCTTAAGAGAAGAAGAGAAGGAGAATTTTTACAGGAAAACAGGACTGGACAAATACCTGCTTTTTATCGGCAACAACAAACCGCACAAAAATATATCCGGACTTATTAATTCCTATGTTGAAATTAAAGAAAGGTTTCCTGAATATAAGCTGGTTATTATAAGCAGGGGCTTTGAGAAAGAAAGAATGCCCGGCGGCATCACTGTAATTGATGATGTTCCGGACGATGAGCTTGTATATTATTATAATTGTGCCAGCATGCTTGTAATGCCGTCTTTTTATGAAGGGTTCGGCCTGCCGGCTGCAGAGGCGATGGCATGCGGGTGTCCCGTAATTGCCTCGAATATTTCATCGCTTCCCGAAATCTGCGGGGAGGCAGGAATCCTGATTGACCCGTATAATAAAAGCAGCCTAACCGAAGCTATTGGCAGACTGATAACTGATAAAAATCTAAAGCAGACATTAGTTGATAGAGGAATCGGGAGAGCTAAATTATTTAACTGGAGGATCTCGGCCCAAAAATACCTGGAAGTTTTTAAAAATATTACTGGAGAATGATTTCATTCATAGAATTATCGGTTTAAATAATAGCGGTGCCATCTGAATGCTGTCTTTATTTGTTTAATATATTTTTTATGATAAAAATAAATGAAATAAAAATTAAACAAACTGATTCAAGGGTCAGGATTCAGTCTGAAGTCAGGTATGATGATATTAATGAATCTGAGCTAATCTGGTTTGAAACTGATAAGAAATATTCATCTTTCCTGACGACTGCGGCAGATCCATGGTTGACCTGCCTTACTCCTCTGGCTTTTAAACTTGGCCAGCAGTTGACAATCGGCCACTGTGTAGACGGGGGATTGCTAAAAAATATGAAAAGTGCCATGGATATTTTAAAACAATGGCATCCTTCCAGGGAAATTATAAGTATAAAAGCAGAACCATGTAAAGAGGCAGTCAAAATCAAAAAAGATAAAACTGCCGTCTTTTTTACTGCAGGGGTGGATTCTTTTTACACACTGCTTAAAGATTATGAAAAAGAAAACAATATAGAATATCTTATTTTTGTCATTGGTTTTGAAATCCCGGTAAAAAATGAAAATGCAGTCTTTGAAATGACCGGAAGATTGAAAGATATTGCCGGCCGGTTAAAAAAGGAATTGATAGTAATTTCAACAAATCTCAATGAAACAAGATTTAACAGCTTAAATTGGCCCGCATATTATGGATTCGCTCTGGCTTCTGCGGCCCAGGTGCTTCAGAATGTTTACTCGAAGGTTCTGATCGCCACCAATGCTGAAACCGAAAATTATAAAACAAGACTTTGGGGCGATGACCCGGTTCTGACGCCATTTTACTCCAGCCGGAGCCAGTCGTTTAATGTTGATTCTTTAGGGGTAACAAGGTTTGAAAAAATTAAATATATTTCCGGATTCGATAATGCTTTAAAAAATCTGAAAGTTTGCAACAAATCACAACTGAATGATAATTGTGGTAAATGTGAAAAATGTTACAGGACAATGGTATCATTATTTTTGCTTGGCAAACTTCAGGAATTTAATACTTCTGAAATATCTGCATTTGACATAAAAAAAGTGCAGAACATCTATTTTAAAAAAAAATCAACAATACCCTGGTGGATTGAAATCAGAGGTAATGCTGAAAATTCCGGGCAGAAAGATCTGGTGAAGTCAATAGATAAAAGTATCCGGAGAACACTGATAATAAAAAAATTTTATTCAATTATCCTTGTTAAATTAAAGAGAAGGAGAATGTTTCGAAAAACTGTTCATGGATTAGAAAAAATGTTGATGAGAAATAAGATAGATTAATTCTTGCTGAAGAATTTAGCTTTTTATAGTCTTTGTCAGCAGGCAATAAAATGATGACATCACCTTAAAAGTTAGGAATGAGTTAAGTGGTCGAAATTAAAAAAATAAAAGGATTTTTAAAAAAATATTTACCTGCTTTTTTTTAAAAACAATAAAATATTTATGTTATTTAAAATTTAATCCAAGGTTACTGAATATAGATATTATTGCTGATTACCGTAATACGGTTATAGTTTCAGGTACAGGCAGAAGTGGCACAACCTGGATAGCAAATATATTAAATTATAAAAATGAATACCGTTATATGTTTGAACCTTTCAGTTCTAGAAAAATAAATATATTTAAAAATGTGGGTTTGCTTCCTTATCTCCATTATAACAATAAAGATTTACATGTATACGAACTTGTAAAAAAAGTACTTTCAGGAAGGATAAGAAGCGCATGGATTAATAGAAATAACAGGAAATTCATAGCCAGAAAAAGATTGGTTAAAGATATAAGTATAAATACTCTTCTTAAATGGATTAAGACTTATTTTCCGGAAATACCTATTATATTAATCCTGCGGCATCCAATTGCAGTAGCCAGTTCAAGGACAAGGAGCAAAGGCTTTAATAATAATGTCGATAATACTATTAAAGCATTTTTAAACCAAAAAGATATTGTTACTGATTTCCTGGATGGAAAGATGGAAATAATTAAAAAATTGAAAGATAATTTCTTAAAATTTATCTTTATATGGTGCATTGAGAATATTATACCTTTGAGTCTTTTCAAAAATGGAGAGGTCCACCTGGCTTTTTATGAAAATTTTTGCAAGGATCCTCAAGCAGAAATAAAAAGAATGTTTGATTTCCTGGGAAAAAAAATTAATAAAGACGCATTAAATGTGGCAGCCAGACCATCTATCATGGCAAGAGATGATAGCGCTATAGTTAATGATAAAGACCTGGTGAGTGATTGGAAAAATAGAGTAACAGAAGATCAGATCAAGTCAGCGATGAAAATTTTAAAACTTTTTAAACTGGATAAAATATATTCAGAAGATACCATGCCTAATATAGTAGAGGCTTATAAATTTTTAAATAATAATTAGTTTTTTCAGCATAACCAGAATAAAAACAAATCTTTTTGAGTTTATAGTGTTTCTTTTTAGAAAAACATCAATAAAATTTTAGCTTACAGCGGTATTTGGCAATAGACCCAATTATTTATAGTCCCGCTTAAAGTATTTTCATTTCAGGAATTAATTCACTAAATTTATCTTTTAAATCCGGAACTGCAATTTTTTCGGTTTTGTAACCATATAGCACGTCACATAAATCCAAAATTTCATTGGTATCAAATTTTTCCACGAGTTTCATATAATCCCTGTCTTTCAACCATTCATAGCTTGAAATTATTTTATGGTTGTAATTCTGTAATGCGATACAGGGAGTTCCGGTTATGGCAGAAAACAGCATTCCATGCAGTCGGTCAGTTATGACTATTCTGGCCTGTTTAAAACTTTCCAGCAGTTCGTCAAATTTTACCTCTCTGTCTTTGAGTGTAATTTTATGATTCAGAACGGTATCACCAATAAATAATTGGTTTTTATACCTTTCTTTCAGTTTTACAAGAAGTTCAATTCTTTTTTTATAATCCACTATGCTTTCTGAATCATTACGAAGGCAGACAAAAACTTTTTGTTTTTTAATTTTTTTATCTTGCTGGTTTAAATACAGAACCATATCAGGAGCTAAAATTATTTTATTTTTACTGAAAGCGTTTTTCATAATATTAAAACTGAATGTTTCTCTTGCAGCAATTGTAAAATTTTTATGGTGATTGTATATTTTTTTACTTTTTTCAAATTCCATTGAACCGTTTCCAGAATCACTGAAGTAAATTGTCTGGGGGAAAGATATTATTTTATTTTCCGGAAAATATTCAATTATTTTTCTTCTAAATTTTTCGTGTTTCAGGTAATAATCACCTATGTTACCCCCACCTGAAAGGAAAATAATATCCGGGCTTTTAATGTTTTTCTTTATAACTTTTAAAGAGTTGATAGTATCATTTTTTAATACTTCTATTAAACCAAAATTTTTCAAATTGTCATTTATAAACTTATTTTCCGCTATAGCGATTGCCTGGTCACCAATATTTCCGTGTTTTGGCAACAGGAGTAAATATGCGATTGATTTGTTTTTACGTCTAATCTCATTAATTTTTTTTAAGAATGTTTTATTATAGGAAATTGTTGTTTTAATTTTTTTAAATTTTATTAAAACCCAAGAGTTATTTTTCAGTAATTTTTTTGCTATTTCTCTAAATATATTATTAAAATTCAGAACCTTCAGACTCATTCCAGGACTAAATTTAAATAATTTAATAAATATTTTTTCTTTTCCGATAAGTGGATTTGAGCAGAGTGAGTTAAAATTATCTGAAATATACTTTTTAATTTTATTGCTGTATTCTTTATTTTTATCAAGATCCTTGTTGGTTTCAAATTTATTCAACTTTCTTAAGATAAATGAAAACATCTTTTTCTGCGCAAGATTAAATAAATTATTGAAATTATTATGAATAAAATCCAGTCTTTCGATTTCTGCATTAAACCTGTCCGTTTTTTCCCGGTAGTCTTCTGATTGTGTGATGCTCTGCCTGCGGATTACCTGATAGTATTTAACTGCGTCGCAATGTACCAGTTTTTCTGCCCTGGCAAGAATTTTATATGTCCAGGCCGCATCTTCATTTATTTTATTGACAGGAAATTCTATATTATCCAGGAGTTTTCTTTTATAAATTTTATTATAAACGTTAACTTTAAGTTTTCTTGAGCTAATTAATGACTCTAAAGCTGAAGCAGTATCAAATTGCTCGATTGTCCCGGTGGTGTTTTCAATATCCTTTCTGCCGTCTATTACTTTATAAAAACGGCATTCAACAATATCGGCATCGTAAGAATAAAGAATACCGTACAGTATCTCGTACATGTCCTCTTCGATATAATCATCGGAATCAACAAAACCTATGTAACCGGCAGTTGCGGCTTTTATACCGGTATTTCTTGCTTCAGACACCCCTCCGTTTTCTTTATGAATCACTTTTATTCTTTTGTCTGTTTCAGCATACATATCGCATAATTTTCCGCTATTGTCCGTTGACCCGTCATCAACAAGAATTATTTCAAGGTTTTTATAGGTTTGTCCTGTTACGCTTTTTATGCACTCAGGGAGATATGCAGCCGAATTATAGACTGGTATTATTATGCTTATTTTTTCTTTCACGAAAATTCAATTATAGGATTTCAAATCAAAATTAAACTATAAGCCTCAATATATTTCAAAAGATTGATAATATAAAGTATTATATAAGTACATAATAATACCTGCAATTAATTTTTGATAAAATAAAATATTTAAAATTATGTGATTAGAAAAAAAGAAAATCTTAATGTTAAGAACAGATTAGTTCGTCATTGAATGTTTTTCTCCATTTAAAAAATGGAAATCTGATCCAAAAAACTGTTTTATAATGAAAAAAAATTATATAATAATTTAACATTTTAAGTGGTCAAAAATTTCAATATGCATGATAAAAATCTCTTTAAAGATCTCGTAAATAAAAAAAAGAAAATAGCAATAATCGGCCTCGGGTATGTGGGCATACCATTGCTTGTGAATCTTGACAGACATTTCAATGTCCTTGGCTTTGACATAAGCAGAGAAAAAATAAATGATATAATTAATAAAAAAAACCTGGACGACTTTCCCGAACTTGAAAGGTTTTCCGGTATCGGCACTAAAATAACCTCTGATGAAAAAGAATTAAACAGTGCCGGCTTTTTCATAGTGACGGTTCCCACTCCGGTGGATATTCATAACAATCCTGACCTGACACCTGTAATTGGCGCGACAGAGATCGTGGGAAGAAATATGCCAAAGGGTTCAATTATAGTGTATGAATCCACGGTATACCCGGGTCTGACTGAAGAAATATGCATACCTTTGCTTGAGAAGCATTCAGGATTTAAAAGTATGATTGATTTTAAAGTCGGTTATTCTCCCGAAAGAATAAATCCGGGTGACAGGTTACATGCGCTTGAAAATATCATCAAAATAGTTTCAGCACAGGATGAAGAGTCTTTAAAAACGGTTGAAGGCGTTTACTCAAAAATAATAAAAGCAGGTATATACAGGGCCGAAAGCATCAGGGTGGCAGAAGCTGCCAAAGTCATTGAAAATATCCAGAGGGATCTGAATATTGCGCTGGTCAATGAGCTTGCCATGATTTTTGAAAAAATGGGCATCGATTCTTCACAGGTTTTTAATGCCGCCAAAACAAAATGGAACTTTCTTGATTTTAAACCGGGGCTTGTTGGCGGGCACTGTATTGGCGTGGATCCCTTTTATCTTACTTATAAAGCAAGCGAAATGGGCTACCATCCGGAGATAATCCTTGCGGGCAGAAGAATAAATGAAAATATGAGCGCATATATAGGAACTGAGATAGTTAAAAATCTGCTTAAATATTCGGTCTCATCAGAAAAATTCAGGATAGCCCTGTTTGGAGTAACTTTTAAAGAGAATATAAAAGACATCAGAAATTCCAAGATAGTAGAATTATTTAACCATTTAAGTAAATTCGGGATTGAAACTTCAATATATGATCCGGTTGCAAATAAAGAAGAGGTCTATAAAGAATATAAAATAAAATTAATTGACTATAAAGACATAAACGACATTGATGGCGCAGTATTTTGTGTTGCCCATGATGAATTTAAGCAAATCAGCCTGGCTGAATTAAAAACAAGATTTAAAAATAACAATCCTTATATTTTTGATATAAAAGGAATTTTTAATAAGGAACTGGTTGAAAATAATGGTTACAGGTACTGGAGGTTATAATAATAGGCCTGGAACATTTAAAAATTGACACTGACACAAAAAAACTGAAGGTGCTGGTAACAGGAGCCGCCGGTTTTATAGGCTCCAATCTTATCGAATTTTTTTTGAGCAATGGCTTTAAAGTCAAGGGGATAGATAATTTTGAAACCGGATCAGAAGGAAACATTGAATCTGCATTAACGAATTCAAAAAAAATTTCCGGGGCTGAGTTTAATTTTATTGAAGGTGACATACGGAATTTTAAAGACTGTGTTGAGTGCACCCGGGATGTTGATGTTGTTTTCCATGAGGCAGCCCTCGGTTCCGTGCAGAGGTCAATTGATAAGCCCCTTCAATCCAATGAAACAAATGTCGGCGGTACGTTAAACCTCCTGAAGGCTTCAATTGATAACAGGGTAAAAAGGTTTATATATGCATCATCTTCATCTGTATACGGCGATTCTGAGGTTTTACCGAAGAATGAAGACATGATTCCTAATCCAAAATCAATATATGCCGTAAGCAAACTGGCGTCAGAATACTATGTACGGCTTTTTTATAAAATTTATGGATTGGAAACAGTTTCCCTGAGATATTTTAATGTTTTCGGCGGGCGCCAGAGCCCTGATTCTGTTTATTCTGCAGTAATACCATTGTTTCTGAAAAATTTTAAGTTAAATAAACCTTTGACTGTTTATGGAGACGGAAACCAGAGCAGGGATTTTACATATATAGATAATGTCGTTTATGCAAACTTTCTTGCCATGACCGGCGGGAATAATAAAATATTCGGAAATTTTTACAATGTTGGCTGTGGCAGGCAAATAAGGCTTAACGAAATCATCAATTTTCTGGAAGAAGAAAAAGGCAGGAAAATTGAAGTGGATTACAAAGAGCCAAGAACCGGTGACGTTAAAGACAGTCTTGCTTCTCTTGAAAAGATATGCTCGGATCTCGGATACAGGCCCCTGATTGATTTCTATGAAGGTATTGAGAATCTGATAAAACTTACTTTTAATAACTGCTGAGAATACCGGCAATTTGCCTGCCGTGCCCGGAAAAATCATAAATGGACCTGAAGAATTCATTGCCTGCTGTGGCTATTTTTAACCGTTCAGATTCGTTTTTCAGGTAATATGAGATTTTTTCCTCAAGGTCGTTAAAACCGCTAAAACTGGCAAAATGTTTGCCTTCTTCAGGTATGCCGCCGGGAAGCTGCAGATCAAGAATTGATGACGTTGAGAGCATAAATCCGCCGGTGTACCATATATCAAGATGCCTGAAGGTAAATGCACCTTTTCCATCCAGTGCAAGATTGATCCTGGATCCCGCAATTCTCTGCATATATAAAGACTTGCTTTCCATGGGGTGCCGGGGTCCGCTCCAGTCAAGGGCAAGACCACTGATATGGTCGTACAGGCCGCCATAAAAATTAACTGGAGATTTCGAAAGACTGGTAAGAATATTTTGCCGGATAATGCTGGTATTTGCCCCGACAAAGGCCACGTCATGTTCAAAATGCTGTTTTTCTTTAATAATAACAGGATTAATAATGACTTTTCTTGAAATTTTTGAAAAATATGCCCGGATAAGGGGACAGGCAAGCATTGTTACATGAAGTTTTTGTCTGGCTGAGGGTTTAATCCTGTACCTGTCCAGATCCTTTAAAAGTTCCCGTTTAAACACAACATCAAACAAATCAAGTATTTTTTCATCCGGCAAATAATTTGCATTTGCCTGGTCAATAAAAAGAGCTTTACGGCATTTATGCAATGATTTCAGCCATACAAGGTCCTGGCTGGCAAGCGAAACGTTTTTGCCATAACACTTCTCATTTACAATTACCCAGTCATATTTCCTCTCCAGTACCTGATGCATATCTGCCGCTTTTTCAACCGGCAACAGATCCAGATCAGGGAATGCCGTAAAAAGCGATCCCTCAAAAAAACCATCCTGGCCCTTCAGCGGAAAATATAAAAACTGTTCCTTTAAAAATTTTAACCAGGCTAAAGAACCTTTTCTAAGTTTACGGTAAACATATAGAACTTTCATGTCAGTTGTTCCCTGATGAATTTTAAAAAACCTATAATTACAATTTTGTGACAACAATTAAAGGAATTTTTTTAGGTCAGGATAGGCCATCTCACCTTCAAATGGTTTACTCTATAATCCATCCTGGCCCGTTAATCTTTATCTCAAAATTTTAAATGCCATTTAATTTAAATTAGCAAATGCAACTTATTTAATTTTAAAGTATAATCTTTCCTAAAAACTTGCAGGACCGAATTGATTTTTTAATTTTATATGAAATGATAATTAATTGGAATAATTATAAATTTAAATATTGGAGTACTGGTTAAAATCCGGATTTAAATAATTTTTGATAAAAATATTACAATGAATAAATTAAACAGCAATCTTTTTAAATACCAGACCAGGGTTGGCAGGAAAGAGAGAGAATCCCTTTTAAGTCAGAATTCTTTTGTAATCTGGTTCACCGGCCTGTCTGCATCCGGCAAATCATCAGTAGGAAACAATCTTGAGTATAATTTGCATAAAATGGGGTATCTGACTTTTATGCTTGACGGTGATAATGTAAGGTATGGGCTGAATATGGACCTGGGTTTTTCAGATAAAGACAGAAAGGAAAATATAAGAAGAATAGCCCATGTCTCGAAATTATTAATGGATGCCGGAATCATCGTAATTGTAACATTTATCAGTCCTTTTAAAGAAGACAGAAATTTTGTCAGGCAGCTTGTAGAAACTCAGAATTTTGTTGAAATCTTTGTGGACTGTCCGCTTGACGTATGTATGTCAAGAGATAAGAAGGGTTTATACCAGAAAGCCATAAAAAAGGAAATCAGTGATTTTACCGGGATTTCTTCACCATATGAAAAACCGGATAACCCTGAAATAAAAATAGATACCGGAAAGATGGGCGTTGAAGAAGCAACCAGTTATATATTAGAATATTTATTCAATAAAAATTTAATAAAAAAGGATATCAGAAAATAGAAGATTACAGACTTTCATATCTTGACCTGCTTGAATCGGAAAGCATTCACATCATAAGAGAAGTTGCAAGTGAATTTCAAAATCCGGTGCTGTTGTATTCCATCGGCAAAGACTCAAGTGTCATGCTCAGACTTGCCCAGAAAGCTTTTTATCCCGGTAAAATACCTTTTCCCATTATGCATATAGATACAAGTTACAAGTTCAGGGAAATGATTGATTTCAGGGATAACATAGCCAGGGAACTGGAGCTGAGGCTGATTGTATACAGCTTCGAGGAGCATATCGGCAGCATGCACCCTTCAAAATATGGTATGGAAAAATGCTGCAGGTTTTTAAAGACTCAGGCGCTTCTTAATGCCATTTCCGGATACGGCTTTGATGCAGCGATGGGCGGAGCAAGAAGGGAAGAAGAAAAATCCAGAGCAAAAGAGAGGGTGTTTTCATTCAGGGATGAATTCGGTTCCTGGAACCCCAAGAACCAGAGGCCTGAGCTGTGGAGCCTTTATAATACTAAAGTAAATAAAAATGAATCGGTGAGAGTGTTTCCCCTTTCAAACTGGACGGAGCTTGATATATGGCAGTACATCAGCAGGGAAAAAATCAGGGTTGTTCCACTATATTTTGCAAAAATAAGGAAAATAATAAGAAGAGGCAGCCTGATACTGCTTGCCGATGAGTTTAATTCACCCCAGCAGGGTGAAAAAACAGAGGATCTGCTTGTAAGGTTCAGGACGCTGGGCTGCTCACCCTGCAGCGGGGCGATTGAGTCAAATGCTGCAACTGTTGAAGATATAATAAACGAAATATTTGCCATAAGATATTCTGAACGGGAAAACAGGGCTATAGATCATGACAGCGACAGCTCTATGGAACAGAAAAAAATAGAAGGATATTTTTGATGTCTGAATTTGTAATGGACAAGGATCTGTTGAAATTCGTTACTGCAGGGAGCATAGATGACGGGAAATCAACGCTTATAGGTAAACTGTTGTATGAAACCAACGGTGTGTACCTTGACCAGTATACCGCAATCGAAAAGCTTGCCAGCAGAAAAGGGATGGAAAAACCCGAACTTGCGCTTATTGTTGATGGTTTAAAAGCTGAAAGGGAACAGGGCATAACGATTGATGTTGCATACAGGTATTTTTCAACTTCCAGAAGAAAGTTTATAATCGCAGATTCTCCCGGACATATCCAGTATACAAGGAACATGGTTACGGGCGCATCAAATGTCGATCTGGCAGTTATTTTAGTTGATGCAAGAAAAGGGGTCCTGGAACAGACCAGAAGGCATACATTCCTCGTCACACTATTAAGTATCCCGCATATTCTTGTTGTCATTAATAAAATGGATCTTGTTGACTATTCAGAAGAGGTTTTTGAAAAAATAAGGGAAGATTATTTGGGTTTTACCAGCAAGCTCCAAATCCATGATTTGCAATTTATGCCTATTTCGGCTTTAAACGGCGACATGATTGTTGAACGTGGAAGCAATATGGACTGGTACCAGGGCAGAACTTTTCTTAATTTTCTTGAAAACATCAATGTAGCATCTGACAGAAATCTTATAGATTTCAGGTTTCCTGTCCAGACTATCATACGCCCCAATCTGGACTACAGGGGTTATGCAGGTAAAATAGAATCAGGTGTAATTCATGCCGGAGATGATATACTTGTGCTTCCTGCAGGGATTAAAAGCAGAATAAAATCCATTGATACTTTTGGTGGAAGTTTAGAGTACGCATTTGCTCCACAATCGGTTGTTTTGACTCTTTATGATGAAATTGACATAAGCAGGGGAGACATCCTGGTCAGAACCCATAATTTGCCTGAAATTAAGAATGAGTTTGAGGCGGAAATCTGCTGGATGGTTGACACACCAATGGTTCCCGATAAGAAATATCTGCTTAAACATACTTCCAATACTACAATGGCATTGATTAAAGAGATAAGATACAGGATAAATATCAATACGCTTCACCGGGAAAATACAAAAACACTGGGACTTAATGAAATAGGAAGGGTTCTTGTGCAAACCCAAAAACCTATTGTTTTTGACACATATGACAGAAACAGGGCCCTCGGCTGCTTCATAATGATAGATGAGTATACAAACGACACCGTAGCTGCAGGTATAATCTGGCACACATCCGGAAGTTTGCCTGACGCCGGGCAAACCTGATTTTTAAAGAACCTTAGGAGACGGCATCAAAGGCAGACCTGACATAATTTTAAATGATAATGATAAGATAATAATTATTCATCACTGGGACTGCGACGGACTATGCTCAGCCGTAATGATTTTCAACTACCTGAAAGAATTAAACGGTAACATATGCCCGGGATTCTTTTTGCCTGAAATAGGCCATTATTATCTGAATGAAAAAGATTTTTTAAAAATCAAAAACAAAAAACCCGACTTAATATTTATAATAGATCTGGCCCTGCAGGAACAGGATGTGCTAACCTTAAGCAGCTTTTCGAAAAACCTCTTTATTTTTGACCATCATAAACAAAAAAAAATCGGTTCTGTGAACCATATTAATCCGCAAACCGATGAGAATAAAAAAAGTGCCGATTATCCTTCAGCCGGCTGGGTCATAAATGATTTTTTTAATAAAGAACAGAATGTTCTTTCAATGCTTGGGGCAATAGGGGACCAGGGTGAAAAAGTCAGGCATAATCCTGACATTATAAAGATACTGCACAGATTTGGTTCCAGTTTTGACGAATGCAGAGAAATCGTAAGGTATATTGATTCATGCTATATAGCAAACAACCGTGAAAATATTTACAGGGTCATGGATATACTGGGGAAAAAACCGGATGATATCAGGGATATATTGACAGACCCCGGAATTTTAAGAAATTTAGAAACAGTTAATAAAGAAATTGAAAGGATATTAAAAGAGCCTCACCAAAAAGATGGCAAAAAGAAAATAATACTGAAAAACATAAAAAGCAGTTTTCATATTATATCAGATGTCTGCAGGATATTATCAGAGCAATATCCTGACTTTCTTGTTATAATTATTAATTCGTCCGGTAAAGATATTGCCAATATTTATTTCAGGACCGGAAGCAACAGGACAGATTTAACACCTTTGCTTGAATATGCAAAGCAGAACGGTTATAATGCCGGCGGTAAAAATGAAGTGGTCGGTATATTTTGTCCCGTCAGGAAAGTTACGGATATAATTAATGATGCCAAAAATATTTTAAAATTATGATAATTTCCCATAAATATAAGTTTATTTTTATTAAATCAAGAAAAACAGGCGGTACAAGTGTGGAGGTTAGCCTTGCCATGCAATGCGGCAAGGATGATATAATTACAGGTATAACTGATTACTCCAAAAAAAGTGACGAAAATTTCTATGTTCATAGTT
>Ga0233425_10002893_pt1 | contig 32518 bp, 27 predicted proteins | sample Watercolumn_Towu_2_FD_181712 | JGI IMG/M metagenome (GOLD analysis project Ga0233425, IMG submission 181712) | Freshwater microbial communities from Lake Towuti, South Sulawesi, Indonesia - Watercolumn_Towuti2014_140_MG | ecosystem: Environmental > Aquatic > Freshwater > Lake | place... | reverse complement strand
GGCCGCGGCTCTCCGCCTTGCCCGACGCCGAGGACTCGACGGCGACTCTACCGCCCGTCGAGCACCTCGCGGACCTTCCGGGCCAGTTGGGCGAGCGTGAAGGGCTTGCTGATGAAGGGAATGCCGGGGTCCAGCACGCCTCGGTGGACGATGGCGTTGTCCGTGTACCCCGAGGCGTAAAGCACCCTCAGGCGAGGGTGGCTGAGCGCCAACTGATCGTACAGCTCCCGGCCGTTCATGCCGGGCATCACCACGTCGGTGAGCAGCAGGCTGACGTGCCCGTCGTGAGCCTCCAGGACGCCCCCCGCGTCGCGCGGGTCGCCCACCGCGAGCACCGTGTAGCCGAAGTGGGTCAGGATGCGTTCCGCCAGCTTGCGGACGGTCTCGTCGTCCTCCACGACCAGGATCGTCTCCGACCCGCCCTGCGTGGCTTCGGGTGCTGCCTGGTGCGCCTCGGCCGGGACCTCCGTCCGGGGGAGGTAGACCTTGAACGTCGTCCCGGACCCGAGCTCGCTGTAGACGGAGATGTGGCCCCCGTGCTGCTTCACGATCCCGTAGACCGTCGCGAGGCCCAGACCCGTGCCCTGGCCGACGCCCTTCGTGGTGAAGAAGGGCTCGAAGATGTGGCTGAGGGTCTCGGCATCCATCCCGTGCCCAGTGTCGCTGATCGCCAGCAGGACGTACTCGCCCGCCGACACTTCCAGATGCGCCCCGGCGTACGCCTCGTCGAGGGTCACGTTCTGCGTCTCGATGGTGAGGTGCCCGCCGTCGGGCATGGCATCGCGGGCATTGACGGCCAGGTTCATCACGACTTGCTCGATCTGCCCGGGATCCGCCAGAGTCACCCCCAGGTCGGCGGCGGGAACGAAGACCAAGTCCACATGTTCGCCGATCACCCGATGCAGCATCTTGGTCAGGTCCGCCACGACGTCGTTCAGCGTCAGTACCTGCGGCTGCAGGGCCTGCTTGCGGCCGAAGGCCAGAAGCTGGCGCGTCAGCCCGGCCGCCTTGTCGGAGAGGTCCACCACCTGCTGGAGGTCCTCGATCTGGGGCGAGCCCTCGGGCAGCCCGTCCCGTACGATCTGCGCGAATCCGCTGATCCCGGTCAGCAGGTTGTTGAAGTCATGCGCCACGCCTCCGGCCAGTTGCCCGATCGCCTCCAGCTTGGCCGACTGCCGCACCTGCTCCTCCAGGAGGTGCTGCTCTGTGACATCCTGCGCCAATGTGACGACGCGAACCGCCTCCGTCCCATCCGGCTCCGGCACCGTGAACCGATGCAGCGAGAGGGCGATGTGGCGAACCTCGTTCGGGCCCGCGCCGTGAGGCCGGTAGTGGACATCGGCCAGGTGGACTGGCCCCACCCCGTCCGCCACGTCCCGCACGAGCTGGGCGAGGTCATGGTCGGCGAGCACCTCGACGGGGTACCGCCAGCCCCCCGTGGCTGGGTCCCGCGCCTCCGGCAGCGCCAGCCGCTCGGCCCCGGCATTCATCAGGTGGACGTTCAGATCGCGGTCGACCACCACCACTGCCAGCGGCAGCGCCTGCAGCGTCGTGTCCGCGAACCGCCGCAGGGCTTCCCGTTCACGCTCCGCACGCTCCTTTGCCGCCCGCAGCTGCTGCAGTTGCATCGCCCGCTCCACGGCCGCCGGCAACCGGGTCGCGAGGTCGGCGTGCTTGGGGACGTAGTCCGCGGCCCCGGCATGGAGCGCGGCCACCGCTGTGTCCTCGCTGCCCCGGGCCGTTGTCACGATCACCACGACCCCCGGCCGGGTCTCCAGCAGCTCCGGCAGCAGGTCCAGGCCGTCTCGGCCGGGGAGGCGGTAATCAAGCACGACCGTGGTGATCGGGCGCTCCCGCAGCTCGCCCAACGCCGCGTCCGCGCCATCGGCCTCCGCCACCTCGACCACCTGGAAGTGCTGGGTCAAGGCATCGCGAATGACCTCGCGGTGATCGACCTCATCGTCCACAATGAGCACATACGGCGCCGCGTCAGACATATCTCTCTCAGTCCTGGACTTCGGGGACATGACCCAACTCAGTCGTACCGAACTCGGATCGTGTCCCCGAAGTCGCGCCTGTAGGGTAGCGGAATCCAGGCATCCGGAAAACCCGTACCGGTGAGGTGGTTTCAAAACCCCTCGTGATCCGGTCTGCTGAGGTGTTGGCGGTAGGCTGCTTGGCCTCCTCCGTCGGTTCGAGGGCCCCCGGAGGGCTTAGGGTGGGTCGGGGGGGCTGACGGAGGCGTGCGGTCCCCTCCGGGACCCCTTGCCGGGCTCGGGTGGCGCCTCTTCGTGCCGGCCGGCGGGCGTTGGCTCGCCGCCAGCTTGAGCAGTTGGTCGGCGAACAGCGTGATCACCCCGAACATCAGATGCAGGTGCACTTTGGCGTGACCGCGCACGCGGACGAAGCGGGCACCGAACGAGTCTTTCAAGCGGCTGTACGCCCGCTCCACCACCGTGCGCTCCCCCAGGCGGCAAGCCTGGGCAGGGCCCAGCGTGACGCCCTGCTTCTTCCGGGACCCGTGCAAGTCGATGATCGGCACATGCCCCAGTTCCCGCACGACCTGCTCGATCTCCCGCGCTGTCTCGCGCCACATGCCCCACCAACAACGACTGCACGTGCTGCGCCACCAACGCCGCAAGCACCCGATCCCCCAAGCCCTGCTTCGCCAACTCCCCAAACGCCCGTGGGAACGTCGTCTCGCTCGGCACCTCCCCCGCGGGGTCCCACCCGCAGATCCGACACAGGTTCCGGTCCGTGCGTAGACGCTCCAAGAACGCCACCGTCGTCGGAGCGTTGTACACCACCTTCGCGATGAACGCCCGCGCCAGCGGCCGGCGGTCGCACGGCGGACGACCCGTCCACGATCGCGCCCACCGCCCAACATGCTCCTCCGCCCGCACCACCTCCAGCACCGACATCAGCTTCCCGTGCAGCTCCGTCAGGCGCTCATCCAAACCCGCCGCCACACCGCGGAACAACAACCCTTGTACCCCATCCCACCAGCGTGCTAATCTGTTCATGCTCGCCTCCCGGAGCTCTGGTTGCTCTCACAACCCAAGTTCTCCGGCGAGGCGAGCACCCCCTACCCAAGGGGTTTTGAAGCCACCTCCGGTTACTCAGTTTCCGCCGCCGTCTGGCGGAAACTGGTAGCTGGTACTGATTTCCCTACCCCACCGCCCCCCGCTCCCCCGGCGTGCGGTTCACCAGGACCCAATAGCCCTTCAGCTTCCGCACCGTCTCCTGGAACTCATCGAAGGCCACGGGTTTGACCACGTAGCTGTTGGCGCCGTGGCTGTAGGCCCGCACCATCTCCGCCTCCTGGCTGGAGGTGGTGAGGATCACGATGGGCACGGCCGTGAATTGGTCGTCCTGACGCACCCGTTCGAGCATGTCGAGCCCATCCATCCCCGGCAGACGCAGGTCCAGGAGGACGAGCGCCGGGTGGCCCGGCTGGCGGTCGGCGTAGGCGCCGCGGCAGTACAGGTAGTCCAGGCCGGCCTCGGCATCCTCAACCCAAGCGCACGGGTTGGCAGTCTTGCCTTGGCGGATGGCGTCGGTAGTCAGCTCGGCATGGTCCGGGTTGTCCTCCACCAGCAGGATCGGACCGACGGAAGCCATCATGTTCTCCCCGCCTTCGGTAGAGTGAAGCGGAAGGTAGTGCCCGCGCCGGGCCGGGATTCGACCCACACCTTGCCGCCGTGGAACTCGACCGCCTTCTTCACGATCGCCAGCCCCATCCCCGTGCCCGCGGTGCCGGCAGCCGCCGCGAGGCGGTGGAAGGGCCGGAAGATGCGCTCCTGGTGCTCCGGCGGAATGCCGGGGCCGTGGTCGGAGACCCAGACCTCGACCATGTCGCCCCGGTCCGCCCACCCGACCTCGATGCGAGGCCCGGAGGCGCCTCGCCCGTACTTCACGGCGTTGCCGATGAGGTTCTGCATGACCTGAGTCAGCCGCCGAGCGTTGGCCTGGACCGGCAGCCCGGGTGCTCCTGCCACCACGACCTGCGCTCCGGCCGCCGCGATCTCACCTTCCAGAAGCTCCAGCACCTCCTGCGTGACGCGAGACAGGTCGGCGGCCGTCGTGGTGGTGTCCATGCGACCGACCCGCGACAGCTCCAGCAGATCATTGAGCAGCCCCTGCAGCCGTTCCACATTGACGCGGATGCGCTCCAGCCGCCGCAGGCCCTCGGGCCCCAACTGGCCGCCGCAGTCACGAACCAGCATACCGGCCATGCCCTCCACCGATACGAGGGGAGCCGCCAAGTCGTGCGAGACGGAGTAGAGGAACGCCTCCATCTCCTCGTTCGCCTGCGCCAACTCCTGGACCTGCGCGGCGAGCTCCCGGTTCAGCAAGGCGACAGCCTCCTCGCTTCGCTTGCGCTCGGTGACGTCCATCGTGAGCGCGAAGACCCCCTCTGGGATGGGGTGTATGCTCAGGTCGAAGGTGACCGTCGAGCCGTCCGGGAAGGCAAACCCGCTCTCCAGCCGCTGCGTCACGCGGTCCACCATGGACGTCCGCAGCGCGGCAAAGATGCCCGTCTCCTCGATGCCGGGGAACGCCTCCTCCATCGTGTGCCCCACCAACTCGCCGACCGTCCGCCGCCCTTGTGCCGCCGCCGTCGGGTTCACATAGAGATAGCGCCAGTCGGGCCCGATGATGAGGCAGCCCTCCATGAGGGTGTCCAGGGCCCCGTGGTAGCGCGCCTCGGCTTGGCGGAGGTGCTCAAGGGCCTCGAGGCGCCGCTCCTGGGCCTCGTCGAGACGGCGGCCGACGACGCGGGCGGTCTGGGTGCTTAGCAGAGCCACGGCCGCCGCGAGCACAAGCGCCGACATGGCCGACAGGAGGGCGGGGTTCAGGTTCGCGATGTGGTCGTAGGCCAGTCGGTATGCCACGCCGTGGACGGCCACCGCCGCCACCGCCGTCGGCACGAAGGCGCGCAAGAGCATGGCCTGCACGGAGTCCCCGTGGAAGCCGCGGAACGGCAACGCCTCCGGTCCCGCCAGGGACACGGCCGCGGCAGACGCCGCCAGGAACGCCAGTCCGGTGGGCAGGGCGACAGGCACGATGCCGCGGAAGTAGAGCAGGGGCGTGGCGTAGAGATAGCCGAGGCAGACGACGACCGCGACCGCCAAGATCGCTGTGGCGAGCAGTCCGCTGACATGCGTCAGCCACCGGGAGCCGGGCCGGGACGGGCGGGCTAGGATGGCCAAGCCGAGGAGCGTCAGCGCCCCTGCCGTCAGCGGAGACATATGGCCGATCAGCCGGCCATCAACGCGCGCCGGGTCCGGTATCAGGAGCCGGTCCAGCCAGAACGAGCCCGTCTGGGAGAACGAGAACGAGGCGCAGGCCCCGATCCCGGCGATCAGGGCGCTCGCGCCGACCAGGACCCACCTCGACCACCTGGAAGCCGGGGCCAGGCCGCGGATGAGCAGGCTCGACCCGAGGATGAGGAGCAGCAGCGCGGTGCTGGGCGCCATCGGCTGCCAGTCGGTGCCGAAACTGCCGAGTGCCACCGGTCCAGATACCCAGCCGACCAGTCCCAGGAGCGCCAGGAGCAGGATGGCGGAAGCGAACGCCACCAGCGCCAGAGAGGGGCGACGGGGAGGACTGACTGGCTCCTCGGCCTCGGTCAGCGACATGTCGCAGTCACACCCGCCGACGAAGTAGGCGTCAGGACAGCAACGGAGTCAGTGGACGGCGTCGTCGCACAGCACGCGGCCGGTGAGCATTTCGCCGTGTGCAACAGGGCTCCTTCTCTGGAAGCGCAAACCCCGTCACACAACGAGGGACGGCGCTCGACGGACGGTGCGTGGAACGCTACTGGCGGAAGTAGAAGGAACCACCGAGGATGAGGATGCTGGGGTCGTCCCAACGGGCCAGGGTGAGCCGCGACGCCGTGCCGTCGCCGGCCGTGAAGACGAGCTCCAGACCGCGGATCTCCACCCTGCCCGACGCCGAGGACTCGCCGGCAGCGCTGACATCCTCGAGGGAGGCGCTTGTCTGCCCGTCCCAGCGGTAGGAGCCGTCGGCTGCCACGCTGAACCGGTTGATCTGCGTCACCGCGTCCCCCGAGCCGAGGTTCAGCCACATCGTACTGTTGGTTCCTTCCCACGTGCCGGTGAGGTGCTTCAGGTCGACGGGGCGCGCGGCGCCGTAGGATTTCCCCATGAACCGCATCCCTGTCTCGGTGGGCTCCAGCGGCCCTTCCCATACGTTCCCGTCATTCCACTGGATGCGCAGCACGCCGGCCTCCACGGTCCACCGGCCGCACAGTTCGTGCTTCTCGGCCGACACGCGGGCCCAGTCGATGGCGTTCAGGCTGCCCGGCGGGAAGCCGTGGAACACCCGCCCCTCGTCCAGGAACAGCAGCGCGGCGGGACGCCCGCTCAGCACGCTCACGCCCACGAACAGGCCCTGAGGCTTCCCCTCCACCAGGCCCGCCGCCGGGGCCGGCTCTCCCTGGCCCTCGGGGGCCGGCGCTCCCCCCACAAAGCCCAGGCCGCCGATGAGCGCCTGGAGCGCTTTGCGTATTACAGTACCCCAACGGCCGAACGGCCCCTCCGGCCTCCCTCCCCCTTGCCGTCACTCAATGACCCGGCCGTGCAGGCGGACCGTGTCCAGGCGGAGGTCGGCGAGCGCCGTCGGCTCGGGCACGATCCGCACCGTGGCTGTCCCCGCCACCCTCACCGGCGCTGTGGGCCGAATCACGAGGCTGTCCCAGCCCGTGATGGCGCACTCGCCGAGGTCGAGGGCGCCCAACGGCTCGACCCGGAGGCGCCGGAGCGCGCTGCCCTGGCGGCGCCAGAGACGCAGGTCGAGGGCGGTCAGTTCGAGCCTCTGGGTCGGGTCGACCGGGGTCACAGCTACAGAGAACGCGGCGTCCGGGGAGGTCTGCGGAAGTGCGTGATATGCGAGGCAGAGGCCCCGGACCCCATCAGAACCCCTCGTAGTGGGTGCTGAGAAGGCCAGGAAAGGCACTCCGAAAGCGCTTACAGCCGAATCAGGGGCGTTTTCGGCGCTCTGAAGCGTGAAGACTCGGTCCCCAAAGGTGAAGCAGGCGAGGATTCCTCCGTCCCGCGCGCGCTCCCCCGGCGGCGCCCACGCCGCCAGAGTTTTCGATACTTCGTCGATCTGCCGGGTATTCGGCGCGTAGTCGGGCGGGTCGCCCATGAGCGGGCAGAGAAAGCCGCCCTCGGAGTGCTCGTTCCAGGCGTACATCAGCACGGTGTTGGCGGGGCACTTCGCGGGGTGCTCGGCGACGTAGTCGAGCCCCGCGGCGAGGTGCGCGCCGAGCTCGCCCGCCTCGGGTTCGAGCCAGTTCCAGTTGGGGAAGATCTGCGGCATCACGCGGACACGCGGCACCCAGTTCGCCCCGGACATCAGCGGCGGCACGATCGGCACGTTGTCCCCCGCGAAGCGCCGGTCGAGCACGTCGCGCCGGATTGCGGGCCACAGGTCGCGATAGGGCAGCTCACGGCCGACGGGGCCGTAGCGGTAGTGGTAGAGGGTGACCGCGTCGGCCACGCCGGCCTGCAGCAGCGCGCGGTGCTGGTCGCCCTCCATCATGCACACGACGTAGGGGTTCCCCACGCCGGCCGCCTGAGCCGTCTCGCGGAGGTGCGCGACGGCGGCGGCGAGTGGGGCCCAGTCGCCGGAATCGCCCAGACGCCGCGCGAGCCCCTCGGGGTGGTAGAGGTAGAGCAGCGGCCGGTCGCCGAGCACCCGTTGGTAGCCGGGCTCGCGCATCAGCGCCACAAACTCGCGGACGTACCCGCGCCATTCATCGAACACGAAGGCCGGGTCGTAGACGGTGTCGGGCGGCTCCCAGCGCTGCAGGTTGCCGACCTGCGGCCCGTTGGCGATCACGCAGAAACCGATCTCGCCCTTCAGGCGACTGCGCAGGTAGGCGTCGAGGTTGTAGCGGAGGCCCCAGTTCCGGTCGCTGCGCTCGAAGCCGAAGGCCCAGTAGTCGATCCCGCACGAGGCCGCGAACTCGATCTCCTGGTCCATCGCCGCCTGCAGCACGTCGAGCGACAGGTCGGGGTTGAAGGCCAGAGGGCGCTCCGGGTCGCCGGTTCGCCGCACGAAGAACGGCGCCCGCCACCAGTACGCCTCAGGCTTCAGGAACCCGAACTCCTGCTTCTGGGTGATCGCGGCGTCCCCGCTGTACATGTCCCAGCGGGTGACGCCGAGGAGCGGCCGCGGCGCGGCCCGGGCGGAGGTCGCGAAGGCGAGGCATGCGGCGAGCAGCATCGGTTCAGGCTCCCGGCGGGGGTGTCAGCCGCGGATGAGGCGGTCAAGCTGGTGGATGAGGACCTGGAAGGCGACGACGGCCAGGAGGGCGTCCTCCCGAGGTATGGGCCCGCGAAGGGCGTCGTGGGCGGTGCCGGACAGGAGCGCGTAGGCCATCTGCAGGCGGTCGTCCTGGCGGGTGAGGTCGCGGACGCTCCCGGCGGCGCTCTCCGGGGGCAGGACGGGCAGCGCCAGCTTCAGCGTTCGGGTGCCGACGTGGAGCAGCACGCGCAGCGTGGCGCCGTAGTCGTCCCGGACGAAGGCGTCGAAGGCTTCGCCGAGTTCGCGTTCGGCATACCGGAGGTCGGCGCGGCTCATGCCCCGGAGGTGCGCGAGCCGCCGGCGGCAGCGTCGCAAGACGCGCTCGACGGTCTCGTCCTGGCGCATCAGGTCCATCTGCAGGAGCTTGTAGAGGCGGCCCGGGCGGCTGATGAGGTCACCCAGCGCCGTGGCCAGCTCGCGGCGGGCGATGTCGCTCTCGCTGCGCTTGAGCAGCTCGCGGAGCGGCGCCAGCGCGTCGCGACCGGCGGTTCGTCCCAGGGCGCGTGCCGCAGCGAGCGCCACGGTTGGGTGGGTCTCGCGGTCGACGAGTCGGCGGAGCGGCTCCCCGGCGTCGTGGGCGCCCATGACCCCGAGCGCCACGGCGGCGACTTCCCTGATCGCGGGCTGCTCGGAGTCGAGCTGCCGGATCAGGTAGTCGCGGCTGTTCACCGTGGGGATGTGCCCGAGGGCCTCCAGGGCCTCGAGCGAGATGCCGCTCGTCTCATCCTGGGCCTTCCCGATCAGGGGCCGTACGGCCTGCGGGTCACCGATCTCGCCCAGCGCCCGGGCCGCCTCCCGCCGCACGTCGCGGTCGCTGTCCTCCAGGGAGTTGATAAGCTCCTCGACGGGCAGCCGGCTGTGGGCGCTGCCCAGGGCGCGGACGGAGTGCGCCTTCGTGGTCGCGTCCCGCGAGTGGGCCATGCGGTACAGCCCCCAGGCCGTGGCGAGCGTGTGCCCGCTGCTGACCCGGTCGAGCAGCACGCGCGCCGAGGCGGCCCGCTCCTCGCGGATGCGCCCGAGCAGCGCCAGGCAGCCGAACCGGCCGATGGCGGAGACGGCGAAGACGAGGTGGAGGTTGGTGAGCTGCAGGCCATGGAACTCAAGCGGCCCGACGTGCTCGAAGAGGTCGCCCAGCGCGCCCCCCATCATGGCCCCGAGCGCCGAGGCCGCGCTGACGACCGCCGAGTGGAAGCCGACGTACACCGACCGATGCTCCTCCGGCGCAACCTTCACCAGCAGGTTGAACTGGGCCAGGATGACGCCAGCCGCCATGACCCCTGCCCAGAGCATCAGGACGGGGGTGAGGACCATGTAGTTGCCTTTCGTAGTGAAGAACCAGGTGGCGGGAACGAAGGCGAGGCCGAAGGCGGAGATGTGGAGCACGGGCCGGTAGCCGAACTTGTCGGCCAGATAGGCCCAGATCGGGTTGGCGGCGATCATGGCGATGGTCGAGGCGCCGGACAGCAGGGCGATGAGGCTGTAGGGGATGCCGAGGTGCTTCAGCATGTACACGATGAAGAACGGCGCCGCGACCATCACCGAGGCGGTGCGCGCGCCGACAAAGATGGTCAGGTTGCGCACCGCCCGGTTACGCCACGGAAGAGCGAGCAGCCGCAGAGGCGACTCCCCGCCGGCGGACCCGGCGGGCGGCTCGGGCACCCGGGCCCAGGCGCCGATGGCGGCGACCCCGAAGAGCACGGCGACGAGGAAGATCACGGTGAAGCCGATCTGCTCGCCGCCGGAGGGGAAGGCGTCCATGTAGCGGCCGGCGACGATCGAGGCGGCGAGACCGACAGCCGCCATCGCCATCTGCTGGCGCGACACGAAGCGGGCCCGCATTCGCACGGGGACGAGGTCGCCCAGCCACGACGTGCTCGCGGGCGCGGCGACGGCGGCGGCGGCCCCCGAGAGAGCCAGCAGCACAATCATCGCAGCCGGTCGCCAGCCCGAGGGTGTGAACCACGGGATCAGCGCGACCGGTAGCCATAGGCCATAGCTGAGGAGGTACGCGGCGAGGCACAGCCGGCGGCGCTGCGGGAGGCGCTCAATGAGCAGGGGTGAGAGGAGCTGGAGCGTCTGGCCCCAGGAGGCAGCCGCCGACAGCAGCCCGACCTGGGCGGTGGTGGCGCCCAGGTGCAGCGCATACCCGGTGTTGTAAGCGCCGAGGGTGATGGCGCTGTAGACGGCGGCGAGGGCGCTGCTGAGGGTCCAGGAGCGCATGCCCCGGAGCATCGCCAGGTTCGTGATGCCCCGGCTCTCCTCGGCGCCGGAAGCGGGCGACTCGGTTCGCGGCGGGGTCTCAGACATGCTCGGCGCGTTCGATGTTCAGCACGAAGATCTGGGCGCCGCCGACGCTGAGCGTCAGAGGGGCGCCGGAGGTGTCGGCGTACAGACGGGTGTCCGGCGGGGCAATCCCAACCACCTCTTCGCGAGACCGGCAGGCGCCGCGGATCAGGTCGAGCGCCTCCTCCACCTGCTGGGCCTCGACCCCCATCAGCAGCGTCACATTCCCGCTGCCCAGCAGGCCGCCCGTGCTGCCGATCTCGGTGAACCGGTACCCGGCGGCGGTCAGCGAGTCGTGCAGCCCCCGAGCATCGCGGCGATGGACGACGGCGACGATCAGCTTCATCCGCGCGGCGCCTCCTCTCCGGCCTGTGGCCGCCGAGGCTCTGCGGCGGGCCGGTGTGGGCCGGTCACTCAGCGTCCTCGCGTGCCGGATCGCGGCCCTCGGCAGAGCGGCGGCGGTCCTTCTCGAACGCCTGTCGGGCACGCTCCACGGCCTCCTCGGCCTCCCAGGGCTCCCACTGGCCGCACACCCCTTCGCCGCAGCGGTGGAAGTCGAAGAGCCGCACCACCAGGGCCTCGCAGGCGATGTGGCACATCTCGGCGGTCAGGCGGCCCCCGTACTCATCGACCTCCACGCCGAAGCTCAGGTGTCGGCAGGGGTGCTCCGCCAGGATGCCGGGCACCCGACACGTGGCGCATGCCAGCGGCACCACCTCGATGGTCGTATACCGGCGCTCGTCGATCGCCAGGTAGCAGAAGGTGCGCCCGCGTTGCACGTACCGGTACGGGCAGGGCGTATCCACTGGCTGGGACCTCCGAGGGGATGAGGGGGTGGGGTGGGGACGGCAAGGCAACGGCGACGACGGCGGACCACAGACCACAGACCACAGACCACAGACTACGGACCACAGACTACGGACCACAGACTACGGACCACAGACTACGGACCACAGACTACGGACCACGGACTACGGACCACGGACTACGGACCACGGACTACGGACCACGGACGACGGACCACGGACGACGGCAACGACGTGGCCACGGCAGCCACCGGGACGGTGGCGGTCCCGGAATACGTCAACGGCACGGCCCCTGGTCGGCTTCTTCGCTTCGGTGGGGGCTTTCCCTTCCGGGAAGGGGGGGACACCATACTCAGTTCGCGGACGTCACGCGGATTGAGTATGGTGTCCCCTCTTCTCCGCCCCCTCTTTCCGGGGAGGTGCTGAGGGGTAGGGCGGGAACTGGGATTGGCGCCGGACTGATGGAACAAAGCCGAGGCAGGGAACGCCTGATACCCAATGAGTGCGACGAGTCCATCCGCCCCACAGGTGCTGGTGATCGGCCTGGATGGGGGCACGTTCGATCTGATCGAGCCTTGGGTCGAGGCGGGACGGCTGCCGAATATCGGTCGTCTGATGCGCGACGGCACCTGGGGGGCGCTGCGGTCCACCATCCACCCGCTTACGCCGACCGCCTGGACGACGTTCGCCACGGGCTGTCAGCCCGGCAAGCACGGGGTCTACGACTTCGCGCTCTTTCGGCCGGGTTCGTATGAGCCGATCCTGACCGACGCCGCGTGCTCGCGGGCGCCCAGCGTCTTCCAGTTGCTCAGCGAGGCGGGTCGGCGCGTCGTGGCCTACAACATCCCGTGGACCTACCCGCCGGAGCCGGTGAACGGGGTGATGATCGCGGGCTTCGGCGCGCCGCGCTTCGACCGGCGGCTCGCGTGCCCGGCGACGGCCTTCGAAGGGCTGCAAGAGCGGGTGGACCGCGTGTCCTTCGAGATCCCCCCGCGCAACGACGACGGCGTGATCGTGGAGGCGGTGGAGGCGCAGGTCGAACAGGTCGGCGCGATGGCGCGTTTCCTGATCGAGTCGCAGCGGCCGGACTTCGCGTGCGTCGTGTTCATGGCCACCGATCAGGTGGGGCACGTCGCGTGGACGCAGCGCCGGGCGACGCGGGCGAACGGGCAGGTCATCGCGGACGTGCTGCTGCACACGTATGAGCTGGTGGACGCGCAGATCGGGCAGCTGCTGGGCGTGGTCGGGGAGGAGACGACAGTCATTCTGATGTCCGACCACGGCTTTGGCGACCGGCGCGGGGTCGTGGACCTGGGAGGAGCGCTGCATCGGGCCGGCATCGTGGCCTACCAGGGCCGCGGGCCGGTGCCGGCGCCGCGGGTGCGGAAGCACGGTCGGGCCGGGGGCGTGTTGGGGATGGTGGAGGCCGGGCTGAAGGCCATCCTCCCCAAGGAACTGCGCGGGCGCATCCGGCAGTCCATGACGCCGAGCCTCGACTTCGCCGCGACGAAGGCGTGGGTCTGGGGCCGGTACCCGAAGCTGCGGTTCAACGTGCGGGGCCGCGAGGCGCAGGGCGTCGTTGAGCCCGGGGCCGAACTCGACGCGTTGCGAAAGGCGACGTGCGAGTGCCTGCTGGGCGTGACCGACCCGGCCGATGGAAGGCCCGTAATCGAGACCGTCTGGCGCGGGGACGAGATCTACCCCGGCGCGCCGCCGGGGGATGCGCCCGACCTGGTGGCGGCCACTCGGGACTTCGCCTACATCTCCCGCGATATCGCCACCGGGGGGACGCGCGCGTTCCTGACCGAGGAGGCCCGCCAGGCGGTCGGCTGGCGCCACGAGCAGGGAGGCATCCACCGGATGGCCGGCGTTCTCGTCGCATACGGGCCCGGCGTTCCGGCGGGGGAGCGGATCGAGGGGGCCACGCTGGCGGACCTGGCGCCGACCATCCTGCACCTACTGCAGGCGCCGATCCCGCGGAGCATGGATGGCCGCCCGCTGCTCGGGACCGCCGTCGAGCCGCAGTACACGGACCGCGAGACGCCGCCTCAGCCGCGCAGCGCAGCCGAGGCGACCGAGTCGGACCTGCAGCAGGTGACCGACCGGCTGCAGGATCTAGGCTACATTGACTGAGCCTGGCGGCCGAGGCACCGGCTGAGCCGCCAGGGAATCGCGGGTTACGGACCACCATGCACCCCAGGGTCCTTGTCATCGGGTTGGACGGCGGCACCTTCGCCATCGCCGATCCCCTTCTGGAGAGCGGACGCCTGCCGAACCTCCGGCGCCTGATCGACTCAGGCGTGCGCGGCAGCCTCCTGTCGACGCGTCCTCCGCTCACCCCGGTAGCCTGGGGCGCTTTCATGACGGGCTGCGGGCCCGGGAAGCATGGGACCTTCGCGTTCGTGCGCGTGCGGCCGGAGGACTACGGGGTCGAGTTCCTGAACGGCAGCCACCTACGGGTACCGACGATCTGGGAGCTGGTCAGCCGCCAAGGCCTGCGCTGCGGGGCCCACAACGTCCCGTGGACGTACCCGCCGCGCCCGGTGAACGGCTTCATGCTCTCGGGGCTTGATGCGCCGGGCTTCGACGGCGACATCGCGTACCCCCGCGGGTTGTTTGAGCGGGTCGTCTCGGCCAACGGCCCGTATTTCGAGAAGTTCGTGCCGCCGGCGACGGTCGCGGCGGACGTGGGGCGCTTGGGCCGGCAAGTCGCCCAGTCGGGCAACGTGGCCCGATGGCTGCTGCAGGCGGAGCCGGTCGACGTGTTCATGACCGTGTTCAGCACGACCGACCATGTGCAGCACAACTTCTGGCAGGCGCGTCGCCAGGGGCCGCGCGGAGCGGTGGTGGAGGACGTGATCGAGTACACCTACGAGCGGATCGACGAGGAGATCGGTCGGCTCCTCGACGCCCATGCGGATGCGGACACGACGGTGCTGGTGGTCTCGGACCACGGGGCCGGTCCGTGCCGGGGCGCGATCAACCTGGACCGGTGGTTCGAGGCGAACGGTTGGCTGAGCTTCCGGAGCTACCGCGTGGGTGTGCTGGACCGGCTGCGGCGGGCGGCGCTGGGGGCCGCACGACGGCTTTCGTCACCAGCGCTGAGAGCCCGGTTGCAGCGGCACGCCCCGGCGGCGCGGGAGCGGCTGGCCTCAGCGCGGATGGTGGAGGGCATCGACTGGTCGCAGACACGGGCGTACACGTGGAGCGACTACGGGAACGTGCAGCTGAACGTGCGCGGCCGGCAGGGGCTAGGCGTCGTGGACGCGGACGGGGAGTACGCGGCGGTGCGCGAGGAGCTGCGGGCGGCGCTGCTGGAGCTGCGGCACCCGAGCGATGACCGGCCGATCATCGAGTCGGTCTGCACCGCTGAGGAGCTGTACCGGGGCCCCCACGTCGGTACGGCCCCCGACCTGCTGGTCGAGACGCGGGACTACGAGTACGAGATCATCACCCACCTGACGCCCGGCGGGCCGGTTGGCGCGTCCCACGACGGGGAGCTGTTCCCGCCCGCTCTCCGCGGGGGGACGCACCGGGCGGAGGGGATGCTGATCGCCAGCGGCCCGGGAATCAGGGCCGGGGCGCAGATCGGCGACACGCCCCTGGAGAACATGGCGCCGACGATCCTGCACCTGCTCGGGCTGCCGGTGCCGGGCTACATGGACGGCGTCGTGGCGGAGGAGCTGCTGACGGCGGAGGCGCTGTCGCGCGGCGCGCCCACGTACCTGGACGAGGCACTGCCCGACGTGGCGGGGGATGCGCCCTACTCCGAGGACGAGGCGGAGGCGGTGGAGCAGCACCTGCGCGACCTCGGGTATGTATGAGGGCTAGGCCGGCCGCTCGCCCAACAGCTCCCGATAGAGCCGCAGCACGTCGCGGAGGAGGCGGTCGTAGCCGAACCGTGCCGCGTGCGCGCGGCCGGCCTCGCCCATCCGACGGCGCTCCTCATCGTCCCCCAACAGACGCAGGATTCGCTCAGCGACCAACTCGGGCTGCTTCGGCGGCACGATGAATCCCGTCTGCCCGTCCAGGACCGTCTCCGCCGCGCCGCCCGCCTCCGTCCCCACGACCGGCACCCCCATCGCGAGGGCCTCCAGGTAGCAGATCGGGAACCCCTCCCACAGGGAAGTCATCGCGAACACATCGATGGCCGCCAGGATCTCGGGGATGTCCCACCGCGCGCCGAGCAGCCGAACCGCGTGACCGATGCCGTGCTCCTGGATACGGGCCTGCGTGGCGCCCAGCAGGGGCCCATCGCCGACGAGGATCGCCTGGACTTGCGGGCGCTGCCGCAGCACCGCCGCCAGCGCGTCGATGAGGTCGAGCGGCGCCTTCTGATCGGAGAGCCGGGTGATCGAGCCCACGACGGGCCGGGCCGGGTCGAGTCCGAGGCGAGCCTTGGCCTCGGTCGGCGGCAGCGGGCGCGTTGCGAAGCGATCCAGCTCGACGGCCTCGTAGATGACGCGGTAGTCCGCCTCGGCGCCGATCCCCCAGCGCAACCCGTCCTGCTTCGTGGCCTCCGAGACGGCGATGATGCGGCTGACCGTCGGCCGCAGCCAGCGATGCACCCACACGATCGGTACGCGGGAGAGAGCCGACGAGTGATCGTGGAAGCCCCAGCCGTGGATGTGCCACAGGGTGACCGCCGCGCCGGCTCGGCGACCGGCCCAGGCCCCCAGCAAGCAGCCCTTGGTGCCGTGGCCGTGAACGACGTCGAACCGCCGGTCCCGAAATAGCGCGGTGAGCTCCCCCAGGGCGCGCCGGTCCTTCACGGGATGCGGCGCGCGGCTAAAGGATGGCACGGTGTGGATCGGTACGCCGAGTTCCTCGGCGAAGGGGCTCATGCTGACGCCGGCCTCGGTCGCGGGGCCGGTGACGATCTCCACCGCGTGCCCCTCGCTCAGCAGGCGCTCGGTCAGCCGGATGAGCAGACCGGTTGCGCCGCCCAAGGACAACCACGGGATCACCTGGGCTACGCGCAACGGACGAAGGGCCATGCCTGTGAGGCTCCGCGTCGAAGGAAGCGGGACACACCCGGCGACAGTGCGGGCTCGTTCCGGCTACTTGATGAGGATGACGGCGAAGTCCTTCCCCGGCACGGTGACGGAGACCTGCCCGTCGGCGGAGAGCGGTAGCGCCGCATCGGTCATGGCGTCGGTCGCCGCCCCCCCAGCGGGTGTCACCCCAAGGTCGGCGAGTCCGGGGTTGGCCGTGACGGTGGCCGGCGTGGCCCCGAGGTTGCTGAGGATGAGCAGGGCGCTATCGGCACGGGTGTAGAGCGCCGCGTAGAGGCCCGGCGAGGCGGGCTCGAGGCGGACCGGGCTGCGCCAGAACGGATGGAAGGCGCAGTCGTCGCCCAGGGGGCCGAACTTCGCCTTGGCCGCCGAGAAGGCCTGGAGGACATCGGTGTCGGCGTTCGTGAGCCAGATCGCGTGGATGTCGCAGGCCGCCGCGATCGCGATCATGTTGCGCGTGTAGGCGGTCTCTTCCTCCGGATGCGCCTGGAAGTAGGGCTTGTTCTGCTTGGTGACCTCGGGGATCAGCACCGGGAACTCGGCGACGTCGCGCGCCCACTCGGCCGCGTACCACTCCGGAGCGAGGGCCTCGATGTAGTCGGGCTCATACCAGCGCTGGTTCGCGAGCTGCCGCGCGGCCTGGCCGGCGCTGGTGCCACTCGTGTTGAACAGGTCCTGGAGACCCTCGCCCTGGACGTTCGCGTCGATGAAGGAACTGCACATCGCCGGAAGCATCCCATGCACGATGGTCAGGAAGCCGGGCTTCTCGCCCTCCGTCACGACGTAGAGACGCTGGTACAGCTCCCGGAGAGCGAAGAGGGGCGCGTAGTAGATGCCTTCGTCGGCGAGACGGCCCTCAGGACGCAAGGGGTTGATGGGGTTCAGGCCCGGCGCCCCGAAGTCGAAGTACAGCCCGTCAATCCCGTACTGCCGGACCATCTCGGAGTAGGTGTGAACCAGGAAGTCCTGGTAGGAGGGTACGGAGATGTCGACCGAACTGCCTTGGCTCTCTGCATTCCGACGGGACTTCCAGCCGCCCAGGGTCCGGCCCCCCGACCATTCCGCGCCGTAGGCCTGCCACTCGGGGATCGAGGTGTCGATCTTGAACAGTGAGCCATAGGGCACATACAGGATGTTCCGCCGCGCGAGGTCCGCGCGCGCCGCCTGGTAGGCGGTGGGGTCATCGGGCCACGGCATGCCGGGGTACGCGAGGGCGAGGCCGTTCGGCTCGTTGATCCAGAAGATGCCGAACACCTCATGGGTGGCGGGGTCGACCTCCACCGGCGGGCCGTCCATCCGGCCGCCCCAGCGGTAGCTCCGCCAGTTCGGCACCCGCGGCCGGTTCGGCGTCGGGCTCAGCCCAAAGGTGACCTCCCACGTATCACCCTCGCGGAGCGCCACAGGCTGGGTGATCATGCGCGCAGCCAGGACGACCTCCGTCTCGGTGTGGGTCAGGGCGAGGGCGTCGGGACGCCCCCACGGTCGCCAGGAGCGGTCGCTCTCGCAGAACCACTCCAGCCCCGCCTCGGGCGCCCCGAGCCACACATACGGGGTGAAGGGGATGGCCCAGCCGCCCTTGGTGGAGCCCCCAGCGTGAGCCAGGTCCTCCCGATCCACCTTCATCGTGTCGAAGTCGTACACGTAGAACCTGCGGAAGAGCTCGGCCGCCTCGGCGCGCACGGGGACCTCCAGAGTGAGGTCCTGAAGCTGGATCCCCCGTCGGGCCGTGAGCTTCGCGTCGATTCGGATCATCCCATCGAACTCGACGGTGCTCGTGCTCTCGATGGCGAGGGTCGGGGCGGTCGAGGAGCCGGTCAGCTGCACCGAGGCACCGGTCGCCGCGCCCGGAGTCACCGCCTCATCGGCGAGGTTCACCGGCCCGTCGGCGACCCGCAGGCTGAAGCCGACGGGACGGCTCAGCAGATCGAGCCCCTGGCTCACGATCCGCTCCGGCAGCCCCGAGCCGGCGAAGTCGATGCGCCCGCCCCAGTACGCCACCGTGTTCCCGCTCTGCTCGAGGGGCGCCCAGGGCGCCGGGACCGCGTCGGTGACGCCGAGCGTGTTGCCGGCCCAAGGCGCATCGGGCCCGGCTCCCGCGGCGCGGACGGTATCGCGACGACAGGCGGCCGTGCTCAGCAGCGCCAGGAGCAGGGCGACGACGGGAAGGCGGCGGGTCTGCATGGCTCTCACTTCCCGAGCGGGCACGAGGCCCGCTGCGGCGGGATGGCGAACTCCGACCTGACTGCGTCTGCTCACGGCTCTGCTAGGCAAGAACACCGGCGTCTGCCGAATGATCGGCGGGCGGAGCGTTGCGCACGTCACGTTTGGGGGACGCGCCATCTGCAAGATGCCCTGCTTCTGCGTGGTCTCGACGACTGAGCACGACCGGGACCTGGCGCGCGCCGAGCTCTGGGCCCTGTCCGGGGTGAACTCGTTCGCTCGCGTCGTGACGGTGCCGCGGGCCGTCGACGTGGAGCACGCGGCGTATGTGACCGTGTGCGCGGAGGAGCTGGCGGCGGGACCGAGCCTGTCGGCGCTGTCGGAAGCGCTGGCCCAGCGGCGTCCGCACTTCGAGCGGTTCCACATCACCCTAGTGACGCTGCCCCCGCGGCCCCAGGTCGGCTCCCACGCGGCAATCGTCGAGGCGGCGCGCTTCGTGACCGGCACCGTCGACGCGGAGCATCCGCTGATCGAGCTGCTGTTGGTGGGTCAGGAGGGCGAGTGGCGGCTGGGGCAGATCGTGAGCCGAGCCTCGAAGACCTACTTCGCTCATGAGCAGAAGCCGCACGGCTTCTCCAGCGCCCTCCCGGCCCGGGTGGCCCGAGCGATGGTGAACCTGGGCGCGAAGCCGGGTGACACGGTCATCGACCCTTGCTGCGGGGTCGGCACCATCCTCCTGGAGGCGTGGGCCGCCGGGGCGCGCGCCGTAGGGGGGGAGCTGAACCGGAAGCTCGCCGGGCTGACGCAGGCCAATCTGCGGCACTTCGGCCGCCCGCCTTGGGTCTGCATCGCCGACGCCTGTCGCCCGTGGGCGCGCGCGGATGTGGTGGTGACCGACTTCCCGTATGGCCGCCAGTGCGCGCGCGATCCGCAGCTCTATGAGCGTCTGCTGGCCGCCCTGCCCGGGTTCGCTCCGCGGCTGGTCGTCGTGACGGCCGAGGACCTCGGCGAGCGGCTGGAACAGGCCGGCTATGAGGTGCTGCAGGCGGCGGATGTCGTAAAGTCCCATGGATTCAGGCGCCGGGTAACCCTGGCACAGGTGCGCTGACATGGCTCGCCGTAGACTCCCCGCCGAATGGACGACGCTCGCGCCGCACTTCGACGAGATCAACGCCCAGTTCATCGACTACGAGGGGCAGGTCGGCTTCCTGCTGGAATGCGCCGAGCGCCTTCGCCCCAGGCTGCGGTCGGCGCTCGACCTGGGGTGCGCCACCGGGCTCCACGCGCGGGCCCTCGCGGACCGCGGGACGCGTGTGGTTGGGGTCGACCTCTCTCCTCGCCTGCTGGCCCAGGGCCGCAGGGCCGCTTCCAGGCCTGGCCGACCGCACCTCGTCTGTGGGGACCTCGCCGCTCTGCCGCTGCGCGGACGGTTCGACCTCGCCTATGCCCTGAACTTCGTGATGAGCTTCCTGCACACGAACGAGGCGCTGCTGACGGCGCTCGCCGAGGTCCGCCGGATGCTGGCGCCGGGCGGCCTGTTTGTGATGGACTACCACTACTACTTCCCCCCCGAGGCGGACGCCGGGCTCCGGGAGGGCTGGCGGGAGACGTGCGTCGTCAACGGCCGGCGGCTGGTGGTGGGCCATGACCCGACGGTCGACTGGGCCACCCAGCTCTGCACCGATGAGATGGCCTACCGCTTCATGGATGGACGCCGCGTGGCACGGGAGATCCGGACCCGCGAGGTCCGCCGGATCAGCCTGCCGCAGGACCTCGTTGGGCTCGTGCAAGCCTCCGGCTTCGAGCTCCTCGCCCACTGCCGGCGCTTCGACCTGGACGCAGAGCCTGAGGAGACGGGCGTTCTCGTGGGGAGGAGAGGGAGGAGTCAGGCGTCCGGTGGTGCGGCGAGAGGGCCGAGGTAGGCCTCGGCTTCATCCACGAACCGGCGGGCAGTCGCGATGGCGACCAAGCGTCCCTCCGTCACAAACTGCGGGTCGAGTGCGTAGTCCGCATCGCTCCGCACTCCAAACGCGTCGATGATGGCTCTGTGGTAGGCCGGGTCCAGCTTCTCTGTCCGGGCGAAGGCCTTCCCGTAGGCCGCGATGACTGCCGAGTGCTTCGCGTAGTACGTGCGCGAGGCGGGGATGTCGGTGTCGCCCGCGTCGAGCAGGCGCTCGGCGGCGCCGAGGTCCCGGCGGACCTTGGCCAGGAGCCCGTGAATGGACTCCGTCATGCCGGGACCCCTTCGCGTTGGATGTTCATGTGAAGAGGCTGCCCCGGACGCTCTACATCGCGAGGCTGCAGGAAGATGGTCTGAATCACGAGGTCGTTGTCGAAGGACAGCTCGTAGCTCAGGTCTCCCGTTCGGTCCCGCTCGGCGGGTACGTTGTCCAGACCCTCGAGCACGATCGCGACGTCGATGTCGGAGCCGTCCTCGGCCTCACCGCGGGCGTAGGAGCCGAAGAGGAGGACCTGCTTGAGGCGGGGGCCGTAGATCGCCTCGAGGCCGGCCCTGAGCTTATCGAGGATCGGTTGGATGTCGGCCTTGCCCAGACCCTTGCGCATGGCGGCGCTCCGTCACTCGTCCGGCTCCAGCTTGTGTTTGCCATGGCACTCGGTGCAGGCCCGTTCGGGTTCGTCGTCGGCGGGCGGCTGCGCGTGGGGGCAGGCGGCGGCGATGTCGGTGTGGCAGGTGCGGCAGAACTTCGCGACCTTGTGGTGGGCGATCATCCTATCGGGCGCGGTCTTACGGTCCTCATCGTCGATGTGGAGCTTGCTCTCCCCGTGGCAGGTTGCGCAGGAGACCCCCTGCTCCTGGTGGGTGAGGGTGAGCGGCTCCTCGGTGTAGTCGACGTGGCACACGAAGCACTGCCGGTTCACGGCCGACGCTTGGGCTTCGGCCTCGCTGAGGACTCGCCGGAGCTTGCACTCCTTCACCATGATCCGCATCGGAGCGTAGTGATCGCCGGCGTGGACCTGGAACCCGATGCGGCCCGTCGCGAACTGCTCATCCGTTAGGTTCGCCGTCTCGTGGCCGTTGAGGGTTACCCGCAGGCGAGGCCCGTCGCAGAGGATGACGACCGTGTTCCAGTCGTTCAGGTTGACGATGGACTCATCCTCATTCCGGGACAGGAACCCGTTCGCGTAGATGGTCCCGACTGTGACGCCGTACTCCTGCTTGTCGAGGATGTCCATCTGATAGCCCGGCTGCTTGCCCGGGCAACGGAACCAGATGCCGCTGTTCCCGGGCCACACCATCCTGAAGGTGACGCTCAGCTCGAAGTTGTCGTACTCCTCGGCAGTCCACAGGTCACCAGGTTGGCCCTGGTTCTGCTCTCCGATGAGAACGCCGTCCTGCACGGTCCACTTGGCATTCCCGGTGGGCTCCCAGCCCGTCAGGTCCACACCGTTGAACAGCGGCGTCCAGGTCGGCTCGGTGGCCGGGGGCTCGGGCTGTGAGAGACACAGCCCGACGGTCGCGGCCCCCAGCGGAAGCAGAACGGCAAGTAGCAGGCGAGATCGAGGCGTACGCATTGATCGGCGGTCTCCCTATACGGCGTGGACCCACTCCCGCAGGAACTGGTATTCCGGCGGGAGGCTGGCGAAGGCGTGGCCATAGGCGGCGCCCAGCCGCTCATGCTCGGTGTCCGAAAGCCGGCGCGGTTGGCTGCGCACGGTGAGGTTGTTCTCCAGCTCCTCGATGGTCGTCATGCCGAGCACGGTGCAGGTGAGGTGCTCGTTCTGGATGATCTTCTTCACGCTGAGCGCGGCGATCTCCATATTGTCGAGCACCTCGCCCTTACGCTTCGCGGCGCGGAAGACGGCGCCCCCGGCGAAAGGCTTGATGGTGACGATCCCCACGTCCTTCTGCCGCGCCATCGGGAAGACGCCGTGCAGCTCATCCGGCTCGGAGATGGGCGTGTAGGGGAAGATGAGCATCTCGAACTCCGGCCACCTCTCCATCACCCGCATGTGGAACTCGCGGCTGTGGGACGACATCCCCAGGTGCCGGATCTTGCCCTGCTCCTTCGCCTTCATCGCGGTCTCAATGACCGTCTCGATCTCCGCGTCGGTATGGTTGCCATCGGTCAGGGCCTGAGGCCGGAAGATGTCCATGCAGTCCATCTTCAGCCGGCGCAGGCCCTCGTCGATCTCAAGCATGATCTTGTCGGGCGTGCGGTTGTTCGGGTCGCGGATGCAGAGGATGTAGTCCGAGTAGCCGATGTACATCCGCTCGCCCAGCGCCTTCAGCACGGTGCCGTAGACCGTCGCCTCGGCTGGCGTGGTGATGTCCACGTAGTTGACGCCCAAGTCGATGGCGCGACCAACGACGTCCTCCCGGTCGCGCTGCACATCCGGCGGAGGCACGTCGCCGGGGAAGTCCCCCCAGTACCGGGCGCCCTCACGCGTGCGCCAGTGTCCGCCGAGGCTGATCTCGGAGATCATCAGCCCCGTCTTCCCCAGCCGCCGGTACCGCATTCCGGGCTCGTAGTTGAGGGTGTCGGCGGCCGAGGGCTCAGCCGCCAACACCGGCAGCGCGGCGGCTCCGACGGTCGCAGCCGCGGCGGCCGTCGCGGTGGTCAAGAGGAAGTCACGTCGAGAGAGACTGTGGTCGCGCATGACGGCCTCCGGAAGGTGAGGAGTCTGATGGGGTGCCGTTCAGTTCGCTCAGCGGGGCGCCCGGTCCTGCCTCGAGCGTCAGGCTGAGCCTTCCGCGGGGGGGGCCTTCGCCACCGGCGCCTGACAGGAGGGGCACTCGGTGTCCTCGGCCGAGAGGGGCTCCAAGCAGCCGGCGCAGACCGGCAGCTTCCGACCGCAGCTCTCGCAGAACTCGGTCAGCTCCACGATCGCCGTCCCGCAGCCCGGGCAGCGTCGGACACGCTTGCCTTGCCGCAGGCCGCGGACGGACTCCTGCATCGCGAGGATCTTCTCTTCGAGCTTCTCGGCTTGGCTCACGAGTGTCGCCAGCTCCTGGTCCTGCACCCGGCCGAGCTTCAGCAGAACCTGGGCGCGCCGGCCGGCGGCCGCCCAGTCCTCGGCCGCCCGGTTGCTGAGGTCGGCGATCTCGGACTCCAGCCGCAGGGCCTCGGCGCCCTTCGACACCTCATCCGCCGCCTTGCCAAACGCCTTGCGCGCGCTATCGAAGATGTCCATGTAAGTCCCCCATACCGGTCAGCAAGCGCCCCACGGCGTGTGCTCGCCCCAAGAGTATGCCTGCCGACGCGGGAAGTCAAGACGCCGAAAACGACGACCCCCGCGAGCGCTCGGTCTGCCCCGAGCGTTGCGGGGGCCGCAACGGCTGCCCTGGTTGACCGTGCCCTGCCTCCCTTTTGCGAGTGGTGTGGTGTGGGGTGCGATGTCAGGAACTACTATGCAGTATAGTGGATTGATCTACTACCGTCAATAGTGATTGCTGTCACGGGGGGCGGCGGACGGAACGGACGGCCCCGATCCGGCGGAGAGGCAGGGGATCGGGGCCGACGTGAGCTCGAGAGCTACCAGGGCGGCAGGGCCATGGTGCCGCCATCCAGCAGCAAGGATGTGGCATCGATATAGCCCGCGTCGTCGCTGAGGAGGAAGGCGACCGCCTTGGCCACATCGAGCGGCGTGCCCAGTCGGCGGACCGGGATGCGACGCGCCACGTCCGCGTAGAGCTCCTCAAGCGGCTGGGTCCAGCCCGCGGCGCTGGCGGCGAGCATCGGGGTATCGATGGTGCCCGGGCACACGCCCACGACCCGCACCTTCCCCGCGTGATCGGTGGCCAGGCAGCGGATCAGGGCCTCCAACGCGGCCTTGGACGCGCAATACAGCGCGTGCTCGGGAAAGCCCACGAACGCCGCGACGGACGTGGTAATCACGATGACCCCCTGCCCCTGGGTCTCCATGACGGGCACCACGTGCTTCGCGAGCCAGAGGTTGCCCATCACGTTGACGCCCATCACCAGGTTCCAGTCCTCGACGGTGAAGTCGGTGACCTTCCCCTGACGCCAGACTCCCGCGTTGCTGACCAAGGCGTCGATGCGGCCGTGGAGCTCCACTGCGCGGGCCACCAGGGCCTTCACGCTGTCCTCGCTCGACACGTCCACCTCCACGAAGGTCGCCGCATGGCCTGCATCACACAGCTCGCCCGCCAGCGCGGCCCCGGCGTCGGTTTGGTTGGAGGCGATCACCACCTTCGCGCCCTGCTCGGCGAAGTGCCGACTGCATCCCTCGCCAATCCCCGACGTGCCGCCCGTAACGACGATGACCCGATCCCGTATCACTTGCCTCGGCCTCCTTTGACTGCATCCCGCGAACTGGGTATAATCAGGCTACGTCGTAAGCGGAGGTGACGGCCATGAGCGACAACTCCAAGCGCCCTGCGGCGGACCCACCGTCGGCCACACCGAGTGGAGAGCCTGCGCCCCCTACCTCCGGCGACGTTGCGCCGGGCCCGCCCTCAACCCGTCCAGCCGATCCCGCGCGGGAGACGGTGCCGCAGAGCCTGTCCAAGGGCTATGACCTGAACCCGGCGGCACACACCAGACCGCAGGAGGTCGCGGCGACAGACGGGCGGTGATCACTCGCCGATCCCTGGGAGGAGCAAGCGGAAGATCACCGCGGCAACTGCGGGGGCCAGCAGCAGCCATGCGGCCCAGTTGAACAACGCGTGGGCCCGTTGGATGAGTTCAGACTTGACGTCGGACACCACGCGCGCACCCTCGAATGCCGCCCACGTTTGTAGCGCAAAGCGGGCCTGAGCTGCCTCCTTAGGGTACGCCTCGGCGTACGCGCGGGCGCGCTCGGCGCTGGGCGGGAAGGGCTGGGGGCATGGCGACACAGCCTGCACCGCCTGGGAGATGGCCATCAGGGCCAGAACCAGTGTCGGCAGGAACGAAGCGCCGATGACCCAGTGCACCGTCGCCGCCTGGTACGCGAACGTGACGGCTGACACCCCGGCGAAGGCACCCACGTAGGTGATGATCTTCGAAGCCTTGTCGTCCAGGGCGGCGATGCCCTCCTCCATCTGCCGGAACTGCTCATTCGCGTGATCGACGACCCACGAGTAGTCGCAGCCCTCCGTCGGCACGTGCGTCTGGGCGAACTCGACCGCCTTCCGGTACTCCGGGTCGCTGTTCACCCGTTCCTGAAGCCAGTGCCGGGGGCGTCGGCGCCAGCGCATGGGGCACCACCTTCGCGGGTTGCAGAGCGCAGCCATCGGCTGGCGCTCCGGCTTAGGCGTACTTCATGTACTCGAACACGGCGCCGTCACGCAGGATGAAGGCGACGGTGAGCCCGGGCATGGGCACGAAGGGCTCGCAGATGACCTCCTGCCCCGCGAGTTCGCGGTCGAGGTCGTCGGTCTCGAAGGCGATGTGGGGCAGGTCGCGCAACGGGCCGGTGACAGGCGTGTCCGGCTCGAAGCGCAGGTACTCGATCTTGTACGGGTGGTTGGCAAAGTCGGTCACGTGGACCTTGGTCGCGGGTACATACGTCTCGTCGGGCTGCGGGTCGTCGGTGATGACGCCGACATGTGAGAACTTGAGCATGGGGGCCTCCTGCCTCTATCGTTGCGCCTCGAGCGCGCTATCTGCGATGCGCTGGAAGTCGTACTGTGGGTCATAGCCCAGGACCGACCGGGCCTTGGTGATGTTGATCGAGAACGAATGGTACCCGGCGCAGACCAGTTCAATGGTCGGGATGCCGGTCTGCTGCGAGAGATAACCGGCGGCGGGTCGGTAGTTGAACGCGGCGGGCGCCGCGATGTTGAATGACTCCCCGACGGCTGCCGGATTGCCGAGGATCAGGCCGAAGGCCTGCAGCACGTCGTCGATGTGCACGATGTGCCGGTTGTAGGGCACCCCGGCTTCGTTGGTGAGGATGGGGAGGCGCTCCTCTCCCGCGCGGACGAGGGCCATGATCTCATCGGGCTGCGCACCGAAGCCATGCCCGGGCTCGGCGGGATCGACGTTCTTCAGCAACGAGAAGTGGTTCAGCAGGTCATCCTGCTCGAAGATCCACGACGACCGGAGGATGGAGACCGGCACACCGTACTGGTAGCCGTACTGCTGGGCCATTGTCTCCTCGAGCACCTTGGTGAAGGCGTAGTACCCCGGGTAGGCCGTGAGCGGGTGGTTCTCATCGATGGGGATCGGTTGGGGGTGGAACCAGATGCCGAAGACCGCATCCCCTCCGAGGAGCACGAGCTGCCGGGTCCCGATCGAGCGGCAGGCTTCGAGGAGATTCAGCGTCCCCCGAACGCTGACGTCGAAGAAGGTGTCGGGGTCCTCCTTCGTCGTCGCCAGCTGCACGACGGCGTCCGTGCCCTCGATCACCTGGGCCACCGCGGCGGGGTCGGTGATGCTCCCGCGGACGCACGCGACGCCCTCGCCCTCGATGGGGGTCTGATGGACGAGCGCCCGTACCCGAACTCCCTGCTCCAGCAGGTAGGGGATCACCCGCCTGCCGACCTTGCCTGACCCGCCGAACACCGCGACCGACTGGATGGTCACTGGCAGCACTCCCTCCGTCGCGCGCTCCCGCGCGACGCTCAGCCCATTCGCTGCCTGCCGCGGGCACTCCTTCGATCGGCAGGCTCGTAGGGAAGGAAGGCGGCCCTCCGTCCCGGAACCTCACAGCATGTCAGCACTCATCTGCCTCGCGCTGTTGGCTGAGCGCCTCCCGGCGCAGGGGGGGACGCCTGTGGAGTACGTCAGCGACATCCTCGGCGAGCGCCTGCTGCTCCGCACCCAGGGCTTCGGGAACCTGGGGATCGACACCTGCGCCTGGGTGGAAGGGCGCCCGCGCATCCCATTGCGGGTCGGGGACCGGGAGTACGCGAAGGGGCTCGGGCACCACGCGAACGGCGAGATCGTGCTACTGCTGGAGGGTCGGTACGCGCGTTTCGAGGCGGAGGTGGGGGTGCAGTGGGAGCGCGGCGACACGGGCAGCGTCGTGTTCCAGGTGCATGTCGACGGGGAGAAGCGCTTCGACAGTGGCGTGGTGCGGGAGGCCGATGAGCCTCGTCCGCTGAGTGTCTCGGTGGAGGGGGCGCAGGTCCTCACGCTCCGGGCGATGGACGCCGGAGACGGGATCACCTGCGATTGCGCGGACTGGCTGAACGCGCGGCTGATGGTGGATCCCGAGGCGAAGCCCCCGGCAACGGCGGCCGTCGACATTGCCCCGTTCGGGACCGTCTGCAGTTGGGACCCCAACCGGATGGAGGGGACGCGCGCGGGTCGAGTCGATGAGTTCCCGGCGGAGGATGTGTACCTGCACCGGCCCCTGCAGGCAGAGGATGACGGTACGTGCGGCATCCCGGTTTGGGAGGGGGTGGGTTGCATCGGCCTGCAGTGGGTCGAGCGGCGGCTGCTGAGGGAGCTGCGTCTGCAGTTCGATGGCCCTCCGCCGCCTGAGGAGGGCGTGCAGGTGCAGTACTGGTCAGGCGAGTCCTGGTGGCAGGGGCGTTGGGAGACGCTGCCGGGAGAGCTGGCGACCGAGGGACCCGGGTGGATGCATCGAGCCGACTGGGCGGGCGCGGGAGGCCCGTTCGCCCGTAGCACACAGAAGGTGCGGTGGCTTCTGCCGGGCTGCCCGGAGGGAGTGCGCGCGAGGCTGGAGGCCCACACGCGGTCAGTGTGGGACGAAGTGGCGCTGATGATCGAGCCCCTACCCGGCGACTCCCCGCAGGAGGGGACCGAGGTGGAGGTCTACAACGGTGAGCTGTTGGGCGGGCCGGACCCTTGCCGGCGCGAGTGGGACAGGAAGACCCCGCTCCGTCTTCGGGTCCGATACAGTCGTCCGATGTCGATCAAGTCCGACCGCACGATGCTGCGTTTCTCACCCCCGAAGAGCGGTGCCGGGTCGCCGCGCGACTTCGCGGTGGCGGTCGAGGACGTGCTGGGCCACGGCGCGGTGTACCTACCGAGCGCGGGTGTGTTCGTCACGACAGCCTCGGGCCCGACCCTTGAGGCCTACCAGCGCACCATCGCCGGACGCCGAACGGTCCTCGACGAGGTGCGGCAGGCGCCGGACCAGACCTTCGAGCAGGCGCTGGCGAAGGTGCATCGGCCGGTGCAGAACCTGGGCCCGATGCTCTTGTCTCTCGCCTGCGACAACCGCAAGTTCCAGGCGGAGCGCGACGGCACCATCCAGTGGAGCACGCAGCCGGATGTGGCCTCGCACGGAGCCATCCGCTACCCCGCTGAGCTACGGCCGACCTTCGGCTCGGGGGCGAATGAGGGCCTGACGCGTCATCTGCAGGGCGGGTGGCTACCGATCCCGGCCATCGAGGTGGAGGAGGGCGGCGTCGGGTACCGGCAGCGCACGTTCGTTGCGCCCTACCCCGCCGCTGGGGAGGGCGCGAGCGTGTGCATCGCGGACCTCACGGCCGAGAACCGAGGCGACGCGCCGGCGACGGCGTCGCTGGCGCTACGGTTCCTCGCGGATCGGTTCGAGGGCCGGGCGGCGGAAGTCCTTCGCGCGGTCGGGGGCCACACGGTCTGTGACGGTGAGCGGCTGCTCGCCTACGTCGAGACCGAGGCTGCCGCGCCATTGGAGGCTCAGATCGAGGGGGGACAGCTTCGCCTGGCAGGGGAAGTCCCGCCGGGGGCGCACGGACGGGTCATCGTCTACCTGCCGACCTGGGATGTGGCGCCCGACGGGTACGCACAGCTCAAGGGGGGTGCGGGCTTGGCGTCGGCGGTCGAGGCGTACTGGCACGCGGAACTCGCTCGCGCCGCGCAGATCGACATCCCCGATCCGCTGCTGGCCGATGTGATCCGGGCCTCGCGGGTGCACTGTCTCCTGGCGGCCCGCAGCGAGGCCGAGGGCGCGCGGATCGCGCCCTGGATCTCCTCGGACCGCTATGGCCCGCTGGAGAGCGAGGCGCACTCGATCATCCTGGGCATGGGCCTGCTGGGGCATGAGGCGTTCGCGCGGAAGTCCCTCGACTTCTTCGTGGCGCGGTACAACCCTCAGGGCTATCTGACCACCGGCTACACGGTGATGGGCACCGGCTGGCACCTATGGACCCTCGCCGAGCACTACCGGCTGACCCGTGACGAGGCGTGGCTGCGCGGGATCGCACCGGAGATCGCGCGCGTGTGCGAGTGGATCGTCGCGCAGCGGCGGAAGACGCGCTCGCCCTGGAACGCTCCGGAGTCGGGCCTGCTGCCCCCAGGCGTCGTCGCCGACTGGGGCCTGTACGCCAACCGGTTCTTCGGCGAGGCCCACATATGTGCGGGCCTGCGGGACGCCGCGAGTGTGCTGGCCGAGATCGACTACCCGGGCGCGGGGGCGTGGGTGAAGGAGGCGGAGGGCTACCGGCGGGACATCCTGCGGGCGTACACGCAGACACAGCGGTTCACGCCGGCGCGGCCGCTGCGGGATGGGACCTGGACGCCCGCCTGCCCGGCGATGGTGCAGTGCTTCGGCAAGGTGGGGGACTCGTTCCCCGGCGAGGACTGGGGCCGCACGTGGGCGGGGGATGTGGAGATCGGGCCTCAGCACCTCGTGGCCCTGGGCCTCATGCCCGCCGACGCCCCCGACGCGGCATGGATGATGGGCTACCTGGAGGACTACTGGTGCCTGCAGAGCGGCATGGGCGAGTACCCCGGCGAGGAGAGCGAGGCGGACCCGTACAACCTCGGCGGCTTCACCAAGGTGCAGCCCTATTACACGCGGATGACGGACGTGTACGCCCGGCAGGATGAGGTGAAGCCCTTCATCCGCGCCTACCTCAACGCCATCCCCAGCCTGCTGAGCCTGGAGACGCTCTCCTTGTGGGAGCACTTCCACAACACGGGCGGCTGGAACAAGACGCACGAGACAGGCTGGTTCCTGCAGCAGACGCGAACGCTGCTGCTCATGGAGCGCGGGAACGAGCTGTGGCTCGCGCCCTTCGTGCCGAATCACTGGCTGAGGGAAGGCCTGACGGTCGGCGTGTCCAAGGCGCCGACCCACTTCGGCGAGGTCGGCTACTCGATCCGGTCGCACGTGGCGGAGGGCGCCATCGAGGCGCGCATCGAGCCCCCGCGGCGCTCGCAGCCCAAAGCCATCGTGCTCCGGCTCCGGCACCCGGAGGGCAAGCCGATGGGCAGCGTGACCATCAACGGCCGACCGGACAGCGACTTCGACCGCGAGGGCGAGTGCATCCGGCTTGCGCCGACGACCGGGACGATCATCGTCAGGGCAACCTACTGAGAGGGGAGCGCCCTTCCATGCGCGTCATGGCCTTCGAGGCTCATCCAGACGACATCGAGCACTTCTGCGCAGGGACGCTGGCGAAGTACTCCGCGCAGGGGCACGCGGTCGCCATCGTGTGCCTGACCGACGGCGGCTGCGGCTCGCCGACGCTGCCGAAGGAGGAGATCGCCCGGATCCGTGAGCGGGAGGCCCGCGACGCGGCGGCAATCATTGGGGCGGAGTTCCACTGGATGGGCTACCCCGACGGGTTCCTGTTCAACTCCGAGGAGCTGCGGCTGCGGGTGATCGAGGTCATCCGGCAGTTCCGGCCCGATCTAGTCCTCACCCTGGACAAGGACAACGACTACCATCCCGACCACACGATGGCGGGGCAGGTGGTGTGGGATACGCATGTCCTGATGACCGTGCCGAACATCAAGACCGAGACGCCGCCCTGCGACGCCATTCCCGACGTGTACTTCATGGACACCCCCGCGGGGATCAACTTCGCCCCCGAGTTGTACGTGGACATCACCGACCACATCGACACGAAGCTCGCGATGGTTCGCTGCCATGCGAGCCAGGAGACCTGGTGCATGGACCAGTACGGGGTCTCGTTGGCCGACAACGCCCAGGTGCAGAGCCGCTTTCGGGGCTACCAGGCGGGCTGCAAGTACGCCGAGGCCTTCCGCAAGCCGCGCTTCTTCCCGCAGCACACGACACGGGAGGGGCTCCTGGGGTAACGAAAGCTGGAAGAATGGAAGATGGGAAGAACGACCAAAGACGGCAACGTTGACTACGACACGGCAAGGCAGCGGGCGGGATTCTCGTGGTCGGTGGGTGGATCGCAGGATGCGCTGCGGAGGTTGGCGGGCATCCCCATCCGTGAGTTCAACCTGGAGCCCGCGGCCTGCATCGAAGCCTATCGACACGGGCGTCCGCTGCTGCGGGAGATGTTCGGTGACGAAGTGGGGCCGCCGGGTCTGAGCACCCCGGCGGTTAGCTATGGGCATGTGAACTGCCTCGGTTCGGAGCTGCTCTTCCCCGAGGGGGGAGAGGTCGCGCACACGCACGTGTACGACTCGTTGGAGGAGGGCATCGGGCGGCTGGCGCAGCCCGTGGACTGGGCGACGGCCGGCATGGCGCCGTTCTTCCTGGAGTTCCGCGGGAAGCTGCGGGAGGCCTTCCCCGACGAGCGCGTCGGGTTCGCGTTTGGGGGCGAGGGGCCGATCACGACCGCCTACGAGCTACGCGGCGAGGGGTTCTTCACCGACATCTACGATGACCCCCCGCGAGCAAAGGAGCTCCTGCGCGCGCAGACCGAGAGCGTCCTCGATTTCGACCGTTTCCACGCGGACGTGAATGAGACGCCCATGCCCAACCCGAGCGCCGGCGGGCTCTGCGACGACCTCGCCAGCCTCATCCCGGCGCGCCTGATGCCCGAGTTCGTGCTGCCGTACTGGGAGCAGCACTTCCGCGGCGTCACCACGGGGGCGCGCTACGCGCACGTGGAGGACCTGCGGGCGGAGCAGCTCTTCTGCCTCGAGGCGATCGGGCTGACCCAGTTCGACCCGTCAATCTCCCCGAAGCTGACGCCGCGCATCCTGACCCAGCACACGCGAGTTCCGTTCACCTGGCGGCTCGGGTCCTTCCACTATCGGGAGATGAGCGTGCAGGAGGTGGAGGACTTCGTCTTCCAGTCCGCCGTCGACGGGGCCAACGGCGTCATCACCTACATCGAAGCGGTGATGT
>Ga0233425_10002892_pt1 | contig 32533 bp, 29 predicted proteins | sample Watercolumn_Towu_2_FD_181712 | JGI IMG/M metagenome (GOLD analysis project Ga0233425, IMG submission 181712) | Freshwater microbial communities from Lake Towuti, South Sulawesi, Indonesia - Watercolumn_Towuti2014_140_MG | ecosystem: Environmental > Aquatic > Freshwater > Lake | place... | reverse complement strand
GTTCGCTGTCGCCGATCACCCGTGGGTAGATTCAGCGGAGGGTGCAGCCGTTCGTGTGGCTATGACCGCTGCATGTAACGCCGTGGTCTCCCCTCGCCTTGTCACAGTGATTGAGGAGGACGGAGGCGCCGACGATGTGGCGAACCGGCTGAGTGACCGCGTGGTCCGTCGCATTAGTGCGTCGCTTGAGGCTGGCGTGCAAGCCACCGTTGGCGAGTGTAATGCACTGACGGCGAACAAGGACATCTGCCTCCAGGGCTGCAAGCTCGTTGGAGACGGCTTTATCGTGACCCCGGAAGAACGAGCGCAGCTGACGCGGACGCAGTCGCAGGCGGGCGAGATTCTGCGACAGTACATCGCTGGGAGCGACATAACGCGAGGCCCACAAGGGCGGTGGGTGATTGACTTCTTTGGGCTTGATGAGTCACAGGCGCGGAAGCGGGCGCCCGAAGCTTTTCAGATTGTTCTCGACCGAGTAAAGCCAGAACGTGACCATAACAACCGCGAGGTGCGACGTAGGAATTGGTGGCTATTCGGTGAGAATGCACCAAAGCTACGCCGCGCCTGCGAGGGACTCCGCCGTTTCATCGGAACGTCGGAGGTCGCGAAACACCGGGTGTTTGTTTTCTTCGATTTGCCAGAGTGTCTGGCGGATGGTTCGCTCGCTGCCATCGCGTGTGACGACGCGTACTTTCTCGGTGTCCTGAGTAGCAAACTCCATGTCGCGTGGGCACTAAGCGCCGGCGGTACGCTGGAGGACCGCCCTCGCTATCAGAACGGGCCGTGCTTTCTCCCTTTCCCATTCCCCGACGCGACCGACGCCCAGCGCCAAAAGATTCGCGAGATCGGCGAAGCCCTCGACGCCCATCGCAAGGCACAACAGGCGGCGCATCCGGGGCTGACGATCACGGGGATGTACAACGTCCTCGAGAAGCTACGGTCGGGCGAAGCGCTCACGGCCAAGGAGAAGAAGATTCACGATGACGGGCTCGTGAGTGTGCTGAAGAGGATCCACGACGATCTCGATGCGGCGGTGTTTGACGCCTACGGGTGGCCGGCGACGCTCACGGACGACGAGATTCTGGAGCGGCTGGTAGCGCTCAATCACGAGCGGGCCGAGGAGGAGAAGCGCGGGCTCGTCCGTTGGCTGCGGCCGGAGTTTCAGAACAAGGCGGGTGCGGTGCCGCTCGGGCTCGGGGCGAGCGACGAGCCGGAGGATTCCGAGCCGGACGACGACGAACCCGCGGAGGCCCCGAAGCGAGGCCGCGGCAAGGCGGTGGCGAAGGCGGTGCGGAAGAAGGCCGCTCGGAAGGCGGTCAGGAAGGTGGCGACGCGGCCGTGGCCGAAGGAACTGGCCGATCAGGCGAAGCTCGTGCGGTCGCTCATGAATGCCACCGGCGACGTGATGTCGGCGGCGGACGTAGCCCGATACTTCACCGGCGCCCGGACTCCGCAGGTGGAAAAGATTCTCGACACGCTCGTGGCGCTCGGCCAGGCCCGGCGCACGTCATCGGGCTACGCTTCGGCGTGAGGCGGTCTGCGGATGCGCACGGAGTCCGGGGCGATGACCGTGAAGGCCGTCGCCAGCTCGTTCGCGTGTGATCCGAGTACGGAAACGACGGCATCGCAACGGGCCGAGATCGAGAGGCCGGCCTGACGCAGCAGGATCACGCCGCAGTGCGCCAACCGTTGGCGGTACACCAACTCGCCGAAATCCTTGTCCGCCGTGAGGAGCAGCGTGTCCATCCCGCTTGCGTGTTTCAGGACCCATTCATCCGCCACGCCAGGGGCGGCGTCCGCGATGGACACGACCTCATGTCCGGCGAGTCGAACGCGGTCGATGATCCGCTGATCAACGCTTTCGTCGGCGACGATCTTCATGCCGACTGGCGTGGCGTCGGGTAGACCGTGTCGGCCCGCAGGACACCGGCCGCGAACGCCAAGGCGGCGGAGACCGCCTCGGGCGTGAGGGCGGGATGGCCTGTGACGAGGTCGTCCACAGTCGCTCCTGCCGCCAGTTCCTCCAGGATCAGCTCGACGGTAATGCGGGTGCCTGACACGACGGGCTTCCCCATCATCACGTTCGGATCCGACGAAATGAGCGCTACGGGCATGGCGAACTCCTTGGCGACATTATCGCCAGCCGCGAAACCGTCCGCCAACACGAGGCACGGCGGCGGTCGAGCCATTCGCCAAGCCGTACCGCCGCGAGCGAGGTGGTTCCGCGAGGGATCGCCCGTGTCCTGTCGCCGGCGTTGGGAGGCCGAGCGGAGCCGATGATCTGGGAGCCGTGCGCGACACGGCGACCGTAAGCCGGAGCCGACGCCGGGACGGCGGCGACGGCGCGAAAATCGATAGGCGGAGCGAGGGCTCCCGCGAGTGAGCGGCGGGCACGAAGCCCGCCGTGAACGTCCGGCGACAGGATACGGGCGACCCCGAGCTCCCCGGACGTCACGTCCCGGAAGGTGCGTTGTCGGACGACATCGGGATGAAGCGGCCGGCGTCCCGGGCGGCCCGGATCCGGTCGAGCCGTCGGCGAACCTCGGCCCAGCCGGCGTCGGCGTCGGTCGTGCCGAGATCGGCGAGTGCCGCGGCGTGCATCCGCGCGAAGGCCTGAGTGGTGAGCGACGAGATCTCCGCCACCCGCTCGTTGGGCGTCATGGCGCGAGCGCGGGCGATCTTGGCCAGCCAGATCTCACGCTGCAGGGCGTCGAGTTCGGAGCAGTCGGTCGTGGCGGAGGAGACGGGATGCATGCGGCAAAGCATATCGGACGCCCCGATTCAGCCCCTCTCCCCAACGTCCGATAATGTCTCTTATGTCCGGTCCGGGCCTAGCGTTCGGCCCTTGTTTTCCAGGCCAAATCGCTCGCCTGCCCCGCGAGGCGACGGCTTCGCCCCGCTGGCCGTCGGAGTGGTCACTGCACTCGCAATCTGGCGTCCGCCCCCGTCCTCAGGCAACTCGCCGAGCGTCGCTTGGTGAGTCGATCAGCGGATAGGGATGGGTGTCTGGGCGCCGATCGGGAACTGGCCGGGCGGGGGAGGTGCGGGGCGATATGGTGCCCGATTCGGAAAGCCGCTCGTGGCCGCCGGTGCCGGTTGTGACGGCGGCTGACCGAACCAGGCAGCCGGCGCGGCGAACCCGGCCGGTGGTGCGGGGGCGATCCCCTGCCCCGGCGCCGCTCCGCCCGTCCAGGCCGATGTCGTGGTGACGCTGTCCCACATCGCCTTGAACGCCGACGGTTGCGCCACGCCGCCTGCCGCGGGGATCGGGGGCGTCGTCCCCGAGTCGAGGAACTGATCCTCGAACTGCTTGACGAACGGGTGCACCGGCTCGGCGATCGCCGGAGGAAGCATCTCGTCGGCCCGCACGATGATCTCGGCGACGAGACGGCCGCTGCGGCTGCCTACGATCTGGTGTCGGTAGGCCGGAGCCAGGGTGACGGCGAAGAAGGTCACCACGATGCAGATGAGGGCGCCCTTGGCCAGCCCGAACACGAGGCCGAGCTGATGGTCGAACGCCGAGAGGTGAACCGCGTTGATCGCTCCGGACACCACGCGAAATGCCAGCCAGACGGCCAAGGATGTTCCCACGTAGATCGCGAGCATCGCGATGAGGCGGTTCCACGGGGCCTGCTGGCCGAAGAAGGGAGCCACCTGCGCACTGAATCGCAGCGCGAGAAAACTGCTGGCCGCGATCCCTGCGATCCACGCCAGCTGCCAGACGATGCCCTTGAAATAGCCGAGCACTGCGGCTGCGGCGAGGATGCCGAGCATGACGAGGTCGTAGCCTTCGATCGCCATCATCGTCTCCTGCAGGGCGTTCGGGGCCGCGGAGTGTAGGCCGGCGGGCGACCTGCAACGAGGCCAGTCGCGGACGTCGAAGGGCCTACGATCAATCGATGCCATTGCTGCAGCTTGCCCAGGCGTCGCGAACTTCGTGGTCGCGCCGGTCCGGTGTCAGGCAGGATCTCGCTTGCTTCTCCATTTGCCGCCAAGTTTGCAGCTTTCCCGTTCTGTGGCAGGTGTCCTGGTTTCGCTCGCTTCGTGCCGCGCCCGACCGTTCGTTTTCGGCGGTGCAGGGGATGCGCCGGCCGGTCCGCTGACGGTTTTGTGGCCGACTGACGATAGGGATCGAGAGTCTGCGCCGTCCGGAAAGGAAGTCCGGCAGTATGCAGGCCGGTCGCCGTGCCGGGGCTTCGGCCCTCGGCTCGTGGCCGCATTCATGGGGAATTGCCGTGCCCGGGTTCCACGTGCACATCACCGGCTCGTCCGTCGTGGGCGTGGCCTACGGCGCTGCCGCGTGGTACTTCGGCGACATGCACCCCACCACCTGCGCGCTGGGCGCCGGGCTGTGTTCGATGGCCGGCATGCTCCCCGATCTCGATAGCGGGCCGGGTATTCCGCTGAGGGAGAGCGTGGCGTTCGCAGCCGCGGTCGTGCCGATGCTGATGATTCACCGCTTCCACCAGATGGGCATGCCGCTCGAGGGCATGATCCTCGCCGGGGCGGCGATCTACGCGGTCATCCGCTTCGGCCTCACCTGGCTCCTGCACCACTACTCGCACCATCGCGGCATGTTCCACAGCCTTCCCGCGGCGGCGGTCGCCGGACAGGTGACGTTCCTGGCGTTCGGATCCGAGGAGCCCCTGCGGCGCTACTTTGTGTGCAGCGCCGTGGTCCTCGGGTTTCTCTCGCACCTGATCCTCGATGAGATCTGGGCCGTGCGGATGGGATGGTTCGGACCGAAGGTGAAGAAGTCGTTCGGCACGGCGCTCAAGTTCAACGGTCCCGATCTGTGGCCGAACCTGCTCACCTACGGGCTGGCCATCGCCCTTGGCGGAATCGCGGCGGCGGACGCGTCGTGGACGGAGCGGGCGGCGACGCAGCGACAGCAGGTGGAAACGGCCGCCCGCACCTACCAGCAGCCGATGCCGCCGCAGTATCAGCAGTATCAGCCCTACCAGCAGCAGGCCCCGCAGCCTCAATGGCAGTTCCGGCGATAGCCGGCCGTGTACCGCGACGCTGGTGATCGTGACCGCGAGGGCGCATTCGCCCGCGGGAACGAGTCCGCCGTCCAGGCGTCGGGGGGCCGGGGCTGGCGGAACCGGCCGTCACGCGTGGCGGTGCTCCGTCGCACGAACTGCGGTGGCGATCCAGATGCCGTCCTTGGCCTTTGTCCGTTCGGCCCCTTGTTTCGCCGGTGGGGCGGCGCGATCATGGCCCATCCGCCACCGGATCCCGTTGCCATGTGCCCCCTCGTGATCGCCACCTCCGTCGCCCAGCAGGCTGCGCTCCCGGTGCTCGCCGTCTATCTCGCGGCGATCGCCGCGGCCGCGTACGCGGGAGGGTCGTCGCTCTCGTTTCTGCGGCTCGGGCACCGTCCGATGCAGGTGCTGCTGTCGCTGACCGGTGGCGTGCTCCTCGGTGTCGGGCTGCTCCACCTGTTGCCGCATGCGTACCTCCAACTCGGCCGTGACCTCGACACGACGATGATCTGGGTGCTTGTCGGTTTCTTCGCGATGTTTCTCCTCGAGCGTGCGTTTCACGGCCACTCCCATCACGCCCCCGAGGATGCCTGCGACCACGGCCCGGCCGATCACGGTCACGCCCACCACGATCACGGACACCCGCCGCCCCGGCGCTGGGCTTGGTGCGGCGCCTTCGCGGGGCTGGCACTTCACAGCCTCGCCGATGGTGCGGCGCTCGCCGCTGCCGTGGGCGCCGACGTGAGGCACGGCGCCGGCTATCTCGCGGGCTTCGCCACGTTTCTCGCCATCCTCCTCCACAAGCCGTTCGACGCCGGAATGATCGCCACGCTCATGATCGACTCGGCCGCGCCTCCACGGACGAGGGTCGTCGTCAACGCGCTCTATGCGGCGGTGGTGCCGGTCGGTGCCGTTGCTTTTCTTCTCAGCATGCCGCTCTTCGGTGGCCGTGAGGACGCGGTGCTCGGGGGTGCCATGGCCCTGGCGGCCGGTGCATTCCTGTGCATCGCCGCAGCCGACCTCCTGCCGGAAGTCCAGTTCCACAGTCATGATCGCGTGCTGCTCACCACGTCCCTCGCGATGGGCCTGGCCCTCGCCTGGGGCATCACGGCGCTGGAGCGGACATCGCACGCGCACGCGCAGCACGGGCACGGGGAGCACGGCCACGTCGAGCCATCGGCCGCCGATCAGGCCCGCTGACCGGCGTCGGCGGCGTGCTCGACGTCGAGGCCCCGGGCAAGTCGCTCGCGGCGGACGAGTTCCATGACCTCGTCGATCAGGTCGTGCTGCCGGCGGATGCCAGGGAGTTGCGACTGGAAGCACCACGCGATCAACGCCCCCAGGCCGATTCCACCGACGAGGTGGGGCGTCACCCAGTGGCTGGTACCCTTGCGGCCCGAGGCCGGGTCGGCGGCCCCGCCGAGGGCCACGATCGCGACCACGGCCAACATCCCACCGAGCGCGAAGGGAAACGCCGCACGCTTGAGTCGGGCGCTGCGGGCCACGATCTCCGGATCGAGCCCGTAGGCCTCCACGACCTCGCGGCACCAGCGGCCCGTGCCGATGAAGTAGGTGACGGTGAGGCTGTTGACGAGCACCACGACGAGCGCCGTCAGCACGCCGGTGAGGCGATGCACCGTGCCCCAGCGCAGCACGGCGGGATCGGTCACGCCGTGCAGGTCGCCGATCCAGAGGCCGAGGGCGGCGGTCGCGACGAGAAGCGTGACGGCGAAGAGGGCCGCCCGCGTAAAGACCCGTTCCATGCTCGTTCGTTGCTCCTGCCACCGTCACGAGAGAGCCGCCCGGGGCATCGTGCGGCGATCGCCCGGTCGTTATAGGCTGGTCGTGGCTCGCGACGCCATGGACCCCCGGTTATGACGCCCACCCCCCTGCCCTCCCCCGTGATCGCGTTGACCTGTGGCGACCCCGCCGGGATCGGCCCCGAGATCGCCTGCCTCTCGTGGACCGCCGCCCCCCACGACCGGGCGCGGCTCCGAGTGTTTGCCGACGCGTCGCTGGTCACCGACGTCCTTGCGCGACGTCGCGGCATGCCGTCGCTCGCCGTGGAAGTGATCGAAGCGGCCGATCCGCGGCCGTCCGACGCCCGCACGCTCCTCGTGGTGGAAGGTGGCGCAGGCGGCGCCGCGTGCGAACCGGTGGCGATGGGCGTGATCTCCGCGGCGGGTGGCCGCGCCGCGGTGCGTGCGGTCGAGGCGGCGTTCGCCGCCACCCGGCAAGGGCACGCCGATGCGATCGTCACCGGGCCGCTCCACAAGGAGGCCCTCCATGCCGCCGGCTACGACGTGCCCGGGCATACGGAACTCCTGGCACGGGCCTGTGGTCTGCCCGACGCCTCCGCATCGATGATGCTGTGGCTGCCGGGCGTCTCTGCCGACGGTCACGGCCTCGGTGTGGTGCACGCCACGCTCCACGAATCGCTGCGGTCGGCCGTCGCACGACTTTCGACGTCGGGAATCGAAGCGGCCGGGCTTCGGCTCGCCGATGGACTCGCCGCGTTGCTCGGCCGCGATCCTCGTCTCGCCGTCGCGGCACTCAATCCGCATGGCGGCGAGGGAGGACTCTTCGGCGACGAGGAGGCTCGGATCGTGGCGCCGGCGGTGGCCCGGCTCGCCGAAGCGGGCCTCGCCGTCACCGGGCCGCTTCCGGCCGACACCCTGTTCCTTCGCGCCAGTCGCGGCGAGTTCGACGGCGTCGTCGCGCTCTATCACGATCAGGGCCACATCCCGGTGAAACTCCTCGGTATGCACCGCGCCGTGAACGTCACGCTCGGCCTGCCCCTCGTGCGCACGAGCGTGGCCCACGGAACGGCGTTTGACATCGTGGGCCGCGGCCTCGCCGACCCGGCGAGCATGCTGGCGGCAGTCGACGCGGCCTGTCGACTCGTGGCGACGCGGGCGTCCGCGGCTACCGCATGAGGCTGACCGCCCCCACGTACATGTCGGTCACATCGACGAGACCTTCGGCGGCCGGTTGGTAGAAGAAGGCCGTGGCGTCCACGTGGCCGTTGAGTTCCACGTCGATGAGTTCCATCACCGCGATCGGCTCGAGAGGGGCGTCGGCGACTGGCCGCCGTCCCGGAATTGCGAGCCACTCGATGCGGTGTGGAACCAAGTCGCTCCTCCCGATCGCCATCCGGATGCTCCAGGGTACGCCGTCAGGAAGATCCGCAGGCGTGATGCCACCGGGCACCGTCACGCGGTCCTTGAGCTCCGGCAGCACGATCCCGAGATAGGTTGCGGCCCACGCGCCGTCGACGTTCCACACGGGCACGCCGCCGAGGTCGCCGGGCGTCGCTCGGGTGAAACGAAACCAGTGTCGCAGGAGCCGAAGCGACCGCTGCAGTCCGCCGAGGTACGCGGCGCCGTCGGCCGCATCCGGCGCCCCAAGCTGGGCCAGCCGCGCGCGAACGCGGCGCACGTCGATCCGTTCGAGGTGCGGCTGTTCCTCGGCGTTGTGCCGATGCGTCCAGCAGAACAGCCCGTCGGAGACCTCCGTCAGTTCGAACGTCTCCGTGTCCCCCTTGAGAATCGTGTCGAACCGAAACCGCTGATCTTCCCCCTGGCCTGACTGCAGGTAACGACCCGTGCCCACGAGCACGCGGTCACCCACCCGCACCTTCTGGCGGAGCTTGAGCGACACCGCTTCGGCGCGGGCGATCACCGCGATCGAACTTGCCACGATCCGCTCGGCCTGGGCGGCCGCATCCTCCGTCGTGACCGTCGGTTCGGCGGGGCTCGTCACGGCCGGCTCGGCGGGATTCGGATCGGCATCGGCCCGGCGGCTGTAGACGCTCGCGGCCGCGGGCTGCTCGGCGGTGCGGGCGGGGAGCCCCACCCAGGAGAAGCCGAAGGCCGTCGCGACCACCGCCGTCACGGCCCGACTGCGGAAGACGGGCGCTCTGGATGGTGGTCGGGGCGTCACGATCACGTCGACTCTGAGGATTTTGCCAAAGAAACGAGCGGCGGAGCGTCGAAACAACCTGCGTGGACGGCACTCTCGAAGGGCCGTCCCACGGTGCGACACCGGTCGTGAGTTTACGGAAACGGTCCTTGCCGGCCCATGCCGGAAAAGGCCCTCCGCAGCGGCCGCGAACGTCGTTTTCGGAACGGATCCCGGAGGAACGGCAATGCTCAACCGACGTGTTCAGGGCTGCGGCGGGCTGGTGTTGGCGGCGACGCTGACTGGCTGCACGATCCCGGCGAACTCGCCCTTCACCGGCCTGGCGCAGATCCGTCCGATCGCGACGCCGCATACCAACGTCCTACCGCCGGCGGCGATGCTCCATCACCCCGGCCCGGGCGTCGAGGGCCCAGGCCCCGGCATCATCACGCCCGCCTCCTACGAAGCCGCGCTGGAGGCCTCCGGGGCCGGCGGCGGCATGGGGGGTGGCGTCGCCATGGGGGCTGCCTACGGCGTGGCCCCGACCTCGCAGATCGGCTTCGTCGGTCCCGACGGTATGCAGGTCCGTTGGGATATCTCGATGGCCGGCGGATTCGACTCCGAGCCGCTCGTGGCGCCGGGCCGCTACGACTTCCCCCAGGGCGCCATCTACCGGCTCAAGGTCACCGACATCCCGGGCCGCGAGGGCGTCGAGCTCTACCCGTCGCTCGAGGTCGCGCCCGTCACGCCACGGACCGCCGCGTATCTGGCGCACAACGCGGTGCCGTTCCAGCTCACCGAGGAGGATCTCGATCAGGTCACGACGGGCAACTTCGTGACCAAGGTCGTCTACCTGCCCGATGCCGAGTATCAGGAACTCGCCGTCGCGGGCGTGGAGACGCTCGTGAGCACGCGGCTCGATCCAGGCTGCGATCCGGTGGTCGAGGCCGATCGTCGCGGGTCGATCCTGGCGATCATCCGCATCGGTAACAAGGATCTCGAGTCTCCGGGAACCGCGGCCGCCGCTGCGGCCCTCGCCGGCGGAGGCGCCGGCACGGCCACACCCGCAGGCCTTGCCGCGCCTCTCGGCATGCCCTGTGGTGGCGATCCATCGCAACTCCCGCCGGCATTCGTCGCCGGCATGACCGCGCCGCAGTACGGCATGCCGCACGTCGGTACGCCCATCGGGCTCCCCGGTCCCGCGCACATCCCGCTCGGGATCCCGGCCGGCCTCCAGAAGCACTCGATCACGAACCACACGAAGATGCACATCCCGCCTCCGTCGCGGTCGGTCGGACTGCACGTGCAGGAGTATCCCGGCCTGAGCTACCCGAAGCCGGCCCGCCACGCCTACGTGCTCGAGCGTCACGACGTCCCCAAGATCCATCTCAAGCAGCCGGTCGAGGACCGCACGCGATGGGTCGACAACGGTGGCATGGATCCCGACACGCTCGAAGCCGGGGCCCGGATCGTGCACGGTCATGGCGTGGGCGGCGAGCCGCCCTGCCCGCCCGAGCCGATCGAGTGATCGATCGCCGGGGCTTCGGGCTCCGGCCGAACGCTCCTCACGCGACTCGCCGCCCCAGCGCTCCGATCACGGCCCAGGATCGATCCATGTTCCGCACCGCCAACCTCGTCGAGACCCGCTCGCCGGTGCGGCATCCCAGGTTCCCCACCCAGACACGCAGGAGAACGAACGAGGCATTCCGGACACGGTCCGTGCTGCGGCTTGCCCGCGGGCTGTTGGCGACCGCCGCTCTCGTCACGGCACCTTCGTTGGGCGTTTCCCACGAGGCTGCCGCGTCGAGTCCGGCGGAGGCACTCGCCAGCACCTCATTACCGGGAGCGATTGGCGCCCCACGGCGGCCGCAGCCCGGTCCCTGTCCGGAATCGTTCGTGCCCGACCGCGTGCAGCCGGTCGAGATCCGCGGCCCGCGTGGCACGCAGCTCGCGATCGAGACCGCCGAGGGCTGGACGCCGCTGCGTGCTGGCCCGCTGCGGATCGGGCTCGTCGTGGGCCAGCCCTACCGCCTCCGCGTCGCGGGGATTCGCGGCCGCGAGGGAGAGGAGCTCTACCCGTCGATCCGGGTGCTCGCTCGGATGGTCACGCCGCCGGGGATGGCCTGGCGATTCCCCGTCGAGGTCGTGATCGACGAGGACGACCTCGAGGCGGCGGCGAGTGGCGGCCACGTCCGCCGCGTCGTCTACGCCTCGTGCGAATCGGAACAGCCCGATCCAGTGCCGGCCGGCTGGTTCGACGTCAAGCCGGGCGACGACGCCCTCGAGGTCGCCGGCACGCTCGGTGATCCGGTGGTCGAGGTGGTGATCGGCAACCGCCTTCCCGCGCCGGGGTTCGTACGATGACCGGCCGCCGCTGGGTTCGCATCGTCGCCATCGCCATCACTGCGGTGACGCTCGCGTCGTGCCGCGGGATGCCGTCATCGGCGTTCCTGTCGTCGGCTATGGTCGCGGCCGACCGCGAGATGATCGACGGTCCCGCCGTGACGCCGCCGTCACCCGCCGTCGCGGCTGCGCCCCGTGCGGCCATCGAACCATCCGTCATCGCACCAGCGGACGACGATCGCTCAGTCGAGCCGCTGCCGCCGCCGGTCGCGGATGCGGCGGTCGCCGGCTGGCAGGCCGAGGTCCGTCCTGCATCTGCGACCGTCAACGACGATGCGATCGTTCGCACGGGGCTCGAGGCCCCCTGCCCTCCCCTGCCCCGCGTCGGCCGTCGCCTGTGTGGGCCCGGCGGATGCCGGGGAGCATGCGGGGACGCCCCCTGTTCGCCCGGCGCCTGTTCACCCAGCGCATGTGTCGCCTGCGAGCCACCGCTTCCGCTCGTGGGGCCGTACCTCGTCTGTGACGGCGGCGACGCCTGCCGGCCTGCACAGGCCGTTGGGGAAGACGGTCTCAAGCATCTCACCGCAGGCGACACGGTGGCCCGGTTCCGGCCGGCCGACGCGATGCCCGACTCGACCGAGGTGCGGCTCGTGACGTCGAACTGCGCGTGCGTGTTCGCGCCGCGGTTCGGCGCCGTGCGCGAGGTCACGCGGCCGCTGGAGCGCGCCCGGCCGGAAGGCCCGCGCGGTCTCGCCGCCGACGCGTCGTTGGAGCTCGAGGCGCGTCTCGAACCCGTCTGCGGCAAGACGCAGAGCCTCTCGCTGGAGGCCGCGCGCACGGCGCTGCCGGGCGTCGCCGTGGAAGATCGGATCGGTCCGCTCGCCGTCGATCAGGGCGACATGCCCCACGAGGACGATGGCTTCGAGGGCCCCGTCGAGCGGATCGCCGACCAGACGCCGGAGCTCGAGCGACGCCGGCAGCGTCCGCTCGTGCAGGTGGGCTTCGACGTGCCGATCGCCTGGACGTGCATCAAGGCCGCCAACGTGCTCCTGAACACGCAGTCGGCGCAGGTGGTGGCGGTGGATCGCGGCACGGCCACGCTCCGCTTCGAGCAGCCGGGACGGGCCGAACTCACGCTCTGCAAGCGCGCCGGCTCCGACACCGCGCGGCCCGGGGAAGAACTCGACTTCACGATCGTGATGCTCAACTCGGGTGACCGTCCGCTGACGGGGATCGTGCTCGCCGATGCCGTTCCGGCCCGCCTTTCCTACATCCCCGATTCGGCCGCCTCGAGCCTCCCGGCAGACATCACCACCGAGACCGGTGACGATGGCTCCGTGGTCGTGAAGTGGAGGCTGCGGGAGACACTCCGGCCCGGCGAGAGCGGATTCGTGCGGTTTCGCACGACGGTGAAGTAGCCGGCCTGCCCGGTTGCCCCGGGCAGCCGACGGCGGGTACGCTCCGGGCTCATCCGGGAGCCGCTCGGCTCCCGCGTTCCACCATCCGAGGTCGCCATGTCTCACCGTGCCGTCGCGTTCCGTCCGTCCCTCGCCGTGCTCGTTCCTTCGCTGGTGGTCGTCGCGGTGGCGATCGTGATCCTCTCCGGCCCGGCGGCGGCCCGGCAGCCCGGCGGCGCGACTGCGGAGCGCGAGGCGACGGATGGGCTCGTCGTGCCCCCGCTCCCCGAGGGCACGCCCGAGCAGCTCCTGGAGTTCATCGACGGGCTCATGCCGCCGAAGGTCCAGCCTCGATCGCGCCGCGAAATGATGAAGTACATCACCGACGTCGCGAAGGCGTCGGTCCAGGCGGCGGACGCGATCCTTCCGCGGGTCAAGGCCGGCGATCCGATCTATGCCAAGGCCGCGACGCTCAAGCTCGAGAACCTGATGCGGCTCGGGCAGCTCGGCGACGAACAGGCTGCCAAGGACATGGCCGTGTTCGCCGCGACGCTCGTCGACAGCCCCGTGGCGAACCTCGCGATGGAGGCGAAGCGGCTGCTCATCGTGGCGGACGCCCAGCGAATGTTCACCGAGGAAAAATATGATCTCGCGCCGGCCCTCGTGAAGCAGACCGCGGCGCTGCTCGCCGCGGCCCCCGAGGACCAGCAGACCGCCGGGCTCGTGATGCAGCTCTGCGGGGCCCTCGAGCAGATCCCCGACGGCGAGGCGGTGGCGGCCGACGCCCTCAAGACGTTCGGTCCGATCCTGGCCGGCAGCAAGGACGAACGGATCCGCGAACTCGGCGAGAGTTTCGCCGGCAAACTCCGTCTCCTCTCGCTCCCGGGCAAGCCGATGGAGATCAAGGGTGACCTCCTCGACGGCAAGGCGTTCGACCCCAAGTCGCTGGCCGGCAAGGTGGTGCTCGTCGACTTCTGGGCGACGTGGTGCGGCCCGTGCGTCGCTGAGATCCCCAACGTTCTCGCGCAGTACGAGAAGTACCACGACAAGGGTTTCGAAGTGATCGGGATCAGCCTCGACGAGGAGAAGGACAAGGTCGATGCCTTCGTGGCTGAACACAAGATTCCCTGGCCGATCATCTATGCCGGCAAGGGCTGGAACGATCCCGTGGCCCAGTTCTACGGCATCTCGGGGATCCCGCAGCTGATCCTCATCGGCCGCGACGGCAACGTGATCACGCTCAACGCCCGCGGCGAGAAGCTGGCCGAGCGGCTCGCGGCCCTGTTCAAGGACGCCGGCTGAACGGCCGCGCACGTGACGCCCATGATCGTGCCTGAAGCCGAGGCGCGGCCGCGGTGGACCGTGTCGAAGCGGGCGGCCGCGTTCGACTCCTCGGGTATCCGCAAGGCCTTTGACCTCGCAGCCCGCCTCGATGACCCCATCAATCTGTCGATCGGCCAGCCCGACTTCGCGATGCCGGAAGCGGCGCGTGCTGCGGCGAAGGCGGCGATCGACGCCGGCAAGAACGGCTACACGCCGACGCAGGGGATTCCCGCACTCCGCGAACGTCTCGAGGCGGAGGCCCGCCGCGAGACGGGCCAGCCCGACCGTCGGCTGTGCGTGACGAGCGGGTCGAGCGGCGCCCTCGTGCTCGCGCTCATGGCGCTCGTCGATCCGGGCGACGAGGTGATCGTCTTCGAGCCGGCGTTCGTGATGTACAGGCCACTGGTCGAGTTTCTCGGCGGCCGCGTCGTGTCGATCGACACGTCTCCCTCCTTCCGCATCGACGTCGACCGCGTGGCGGCGGCGATCGGGCCGAAGTGCCGGGCGATCCTCCTCAACACGCCGGCCAACCCGACCGGTTTCGTGTCCGACGCGGACACCGTTCGCGAACTCGCGATGCTCGCGGAGAAGCGAGGCGTCACGCTCGTCTCCGACGAGCTTTACCGGTCGTACTGCTACGACGCCCCGTTCCACTCCCCCGCCCGGCACTCCGAACAGGTCGTCGTCATCGACGGCTTCTCGAAGTCGCACGCGATGACCGGCTGGCGGGTCGGCTGGGTGCACGGGCCCCGAGCCGTCATCGATGCCTGCACGATGATGCAGCAGTACACGTTCGTCTGTGCTCCGCAGGTGGGCCAGTGGGCGGCGATCGCGGCGATGGACTGCCCGATGGACGCGCCCCTGGCGGAATGCCGGCGCAAGCGGGACAAACTCATGGACGGCCTCCGCGGCCTCTACGACTTCGTGCAGCCCGGCGGCGCGTTCTACCTTTACCCGCGGGCGCCGGGGGGATCCGGTCAGGCGTTTGCCGATCGGGCCGTGGCGGAGGAGAAGTTGATCGTGGTTCCGGGAAGCGTGTTCGGCGCAGCCGATACGCACTTCCGGCTCGCGTACACCGTGAGCGAGCGGACGCTCGACCGCGGCATCGCCGCCCTGCGCCGACTCGCCGGCGCGTAGGTCCCGGTCGGAGCACCGTATGAGCGGCCGCACCGTCGCCGACGTCGCGCGAAGGCTCGATCACGCGGTCCTCAAGCCGGAGTACGGCCGCGACGATCTCGCGAAGCACGCCGCGATGTGCGTGGCCCGTGGGGTCGGCTGCCTCTGCGTGCGGTCGATCGACGTCGCCGACGCCGTGCGGCTCGTCGCGGGCAGCCCGGTGGTGGTGGCGGCCGTGATCGGCTTCCCGCACGGCGCCCAGCGATCCGAAGTGAAGGCCCTCGAGGCGCGGCTCGCGATCGCCGACGGGGCCCGAGAGCTCGACATGGTGATGAACGTGGGCGCACTCGTCTCCGGCGACGAAGCGGTTGTCCGCGCCGACATCGCCGCGGTGGTGGCTGAGGCGAAGCCGAAAGGCGTGATCATGAAGGTGATCCTCGAGACCTGCTACCTCACGCTGGCCCAGATCGCCACGGCCTGCCGGCTCGCCGAGGCGGCGGGGGCCGACTTCGTGAAGACGTCCACGGGCTTCGGCGTGAAGTCGGGCGGCCCCAGCGGTGCGACGCCCGAGGCTGTGCGGGTGATGCTCGACACGGTGGGCGGCCGGCTTCAGGTGAAGGCGTCGGGCGGCATCCGCACCTGGGACGACGCGGTGCGGTATCTCGAGATGGGGTGCACGCGGATCGGTGTCGGCGACGCGGCCGCGATCCTCGACGGCCGTCCCGCCGCCGGCGCGTACTGACGTCTCGAACGAGATGGATCTCTCCGTTTTTCGGGCGGACCGCGGCGAGTCACCCCCGAGCCCGCGCGACATGTGTCATCGGCGCGCCCCGCCGCCGCAGCACGCCTACAATCCGGTCATCTCCGAGGAGGACCCCATGCCCCATGCCCCGCGCCCCACGACGCTCGCCGCCCTCCGGGCCTCGGGCTGGACGAGTCGCAGCGTGAAAGAGGAGGTTCGCGAGAACTTCCTGCGGATGCTGGCCGCCGGTGACGAACTCTTCCCCGGGATCGTCGGCTACGACGACACGGTGATCCCCGAGATCAACATCGCGCTCCTCGCCGGCCACGACATGCTGTTCCTCGGCGAGAAGGGGCAGGCGAAGAGCCGGCTGATGCGGCTGCTGGTGCGGTTCCTCGACGAGTCTCTGCCCTATCTCGACGACCCCTCGATTCCGCTCCACGACGATCCGTTCGCGCCGATCACGTCGGCCGGTCGCCGGCTCGTGGCCTCGCGCGATCCGGCCGACGTGCCGATCGCCTGGTGGCCGCGGGCCGAACGCTACGCCGAGCGGCTCGCACCGGGCACCAAGTTCGCCGACATCATCGGTGAGATCGATCCGGCGAAGCTGGCCGGCGGCACGAGCATGGCCAGCGAGGAGGCGTTGCACCTCGGGCTCATTCCCCGGATGCACCGCGGCATCTTCGCGATGAACGAGCTTCCCGAGCTCGACGAGCTCGTGCAGGTGGGGATGTTCAACATCCTCGAGGAACGGGACGTCCAGATCCGTGGCTATCCCGTGAAGTTCGACATCGACGTGATGCTGCTCTTCTCGGCCAATCCCTCCACCTACAACCGCTCGGGCAAGGTGATCCCCCAGCTCAAGGACCGCATCGGCACGGTCATCCACACCCACTATCCCCGCGATCGCGACCTCGGCATCCGGATGGTCGAACAGGAGGCCGGGGTCGAATTCGGCGGCGATTGGCCCGTGGTCGTGCCCTGGTTCATGAAGCAGGTGGTGGAACAGGTCACGATCGCGGCGCGGAAGAGCAAGTTCATCGACCAGCAGTCGGGCGTGAGCGCCCGATTCTCGATCGCCAACTACGAGACGATGGTGGCCAGCGCCCGGCAGCGCGGCGTGCGGCTCGGCGAGCGGCCCGCCGTGCCGCGGATCAGCGACCTGGGGCATCTCTACGCCTCGAGCCTCGGCAAGCTCGAACTCGACCTGATGGGCAGCCACCAGATGACGGAGCGGCAGGTGCTCGACGCTGTGATCGCCGAGGCGATCGCGACCGTGTTCGAGGAGTACGTCGAGGCCCACGGACTCGACGAGATCGCCCGGGTGTTCGGGCAGGGCGTGAAGATCGAGGTGGGCGACACCGTGCCGAGCGCCGCCTACGAGCGGATCGTGGCGGAGGTGCCGGCGGTGTGGGACAAGGCCTTCGAGGTCAACGCCGCGCGGGATCCGGCGGTGCGGGCCAGCTGCATCGAGTTCGTGCTCGCCGGGCTCTACGCCACGGAGCGGATCAGCCGGATCCAGTCGCACGGCCGCACGGTGTACGACACGGGGAGCTTCCGCTGACCCATGCCCACGCGTGATTCGCTCGGCGGGATCGTCCACACGTACCAGCGGTACGATCCCGTCCGCATTCCGCCGCCGCGGTCTCCTGCGGCCGACCTGCTGACGCCGGCGATGGAGCACCTGCTCGAGTTCGGCGACATGGAGGAGCTCACGGCGGAACAGCTCGCCGACGCGGTCGTCCTCGATCCGGAGCAGATCAAGGGCCTGGTGGTGTCGCTCGACTCGGTCCGCCGGCGACTCGAGGAGGCGCGGCGGCGGATCCTCGAGCGGTACGAGACCGACACCGTGCGGAAGAAGGCGCGGAGCGAGTTCCGCCGGGAGGCCCAGGGGCTCGAGCCTCCGGCGAGGTTTCGCGACGGCTTCGCGAAGGCGGTGCGCGAGGAGCAGCTGCGGCAGCTCGAGCGGCTGTGGTACGCGCAGGATGACGACCAGTCGCCATTCGCCGGCCGGCTCGCCGGCCTGATCGAGACGCTCGGCTCGGTCTATCGGGTGGACGAGCTGGCGGCGAAGTGGACGTTCACCGGGCGGGAGAAGCTCACGGTGCCGGCGGCCCTCGAGGTGAAGGAGCGGCTCGAGCAGATCGAGCAGCTCCTCCGCGATATCGAGGAAGCGCGGAAGAACGCCCGGGTGGCGCTCATCGACATGGAGGCGCTCGCGGAGTTTGTCGAGCGCGACGAGCTCGATGAACTCGACACACTGCGGCGTCGGATTCGCGAGCTCGTCGAGCAGCAGGCGGCCGAGCAGGGCCTCCAACGGACCAAGCGAGGCTACGAGCTCACGCCGCAGGCCCTGCGGATCTTCCAGGGGAAGCTGCTCGAGCAGATCTTCTCGGCGCTCGATCCGTCGCGGACCGGTCGCCACGAGGCGGGCGTGATGGGCGACGGGGCGGTCGAGCTCGTGCCCACGCGGCCCTATGAGTTCGGCGACTCGGTCGCACACATGGACATTCCCGGATCACTGGTCAACGCGATGCTGAGGACCGCCGGCGAACGCGCCGAGGGACGGCCCGGGGGTGGCCCGCTCCGGCTGGCCCCTCGCGACATCGAGGTGCACCGCACGCGGAACACGCCGAAGTGCGCCACGACCGTCGTCCTCGACATGAGCGGCTCGATGCGGTACGGCGGGCTGTACGTGAGCGTGAAGCGGATGGCGCTCGCGCTGCAGGGGCTCGTGCTCCGGGAGTATCCCGGCGACTACCTCCAGTTCATCGAGATGTCGTCATTCGCGAAGCCCCGGGCTGCGGGGGAAGTCGTGACGCTCCTGCCGAAGCCGGTGACGATCTTCGACTCGGTCGTGCGTCTGCGTGCCGACATGTCGGATCCGCGGATCGCCGAGAGCGACATCCCGCCCCACTTCACGAACATCCAGCACGCGCTGGCGCTCTCGCGGCAGCACCTCGCCCGGCAGGACACGCCGAACCGGCAGGTGATCATCATCACCGACGGGCTGCCAACCGCGCACTTCGAGGGCAGCGAGCTCTACCTCCTCTATCCCCCGCACCGACGGACCGAGGAGGCGACTCTTCGGGAGGCCGAGGCCTGCCGCCGCGAGGGCATCACCGTGAACGTGTTTCTGCTCACGGGATGGTCTCAGTCCCGCGAGGACATCCAGTTCGCCTACCGGCTTGCAGAGGCCGCGCACGGACGCGTGTTCTTCACGGCGGGCAAGGACCTCGCACGGTTCGTGGTCTGGGACTATCGCGCCCGCCGCCGGTCGATCATCGGCTGACGGGCCCCGGCTCGCGCGCCAGCCGCTCGCGGGCGAGCATGGCGAGCGACGCCACCGTGGCGGCAGCGGATGCGGCGGTGAGCGTCCAGAGGGGCACGATCCGCCGCGGGGCCACTGCGTCGCGCTCCCTGGCCGAATCGGCGAGATCAACGGGCGACAGGCCCGCGGCCCGTCGTTGCCGCTCCTCGTGGGCGAGTTGCCGGCCGTGAAACCGGCCCTCGACTTGGCGCTGACGGACCTCAAACTTGCCGGCGATGAGGCCGGTGGCGACCAGCGCCATCCCCGAGAAGAGAGCTCCCCAGAACCAGCCACTGTCGGTGATCGGTGGCTTCATGGCGGAGCACGCGGTGAAGGGTCGTTGTGGCGGACTGGCGGCCGCAAAAGTCTATGATCGTGTTGCAGGGCCGGCCGGAGTCATCTTTTTCGCAAATAGTGTTGTCAAAAATCACGACGGGCTTATAGTGGTGGCATGAGCGATTCATCCGGTGAGTTTCGCGATTCCGACGCCGCCGTGGTGGAACTCCTCCGGGGGGACGCCGCGCTGGAGATCGGCCAGTTGGCCGATCAACTCGGTGTCACGGCGACGGCCGTGCGTCAGCGACTCGACCGACTGATGAGGGCGGGCCTCGTCGAGCGTCGGACGGTCAGCCGGCCGCGTGGCCGTCCGGCCCATGCCTACAGTCTGACGGCTGCCGGGCGCCGTCTGGGAGGCGACAACTTCCGTGACCTCGCCATCGTTCTGTGGCGAGAAATTCGGGCGATTCGTGACGCGGAGGTTCGTCAGGGGCTACTCACGCGAATCGCCATGGCTCTGGCCGACGTGTACCGCGACCGGGTCACGGGCGACACGCCGAACGAGCGGCTTGCGAGCATCGCCGGCATCCTCGGGGAGCGTGAGATCTCCTGCACGGTGGGGGGAGACGCCCTGCCGGTGCTCACCACGTATTCATGCCCGTATCCCGAACTCGCCGAGCAGGACCGGGCCGTGTGTGCGGCCGAGCGACTCATGCTCCAGGAACTCGTGGGCACGGCCGTGCAACTCTCCGAGTGCCGGCTCGATGGCGCGTCGTGCTGCCGATTCACCGCGGAGGCGTCCCCGCCGAGCCCCGTCGATGCCGCAAGGACTTGAAAGTATGGCTGGTCCATCATCGCATGCCCGCGGTCGCCTGACGGCCGCCCGACGCTCGATCCCCGTTTGTGGAGCCACCCCATGACCATGACCGCCGCCACCCCGTCCAAGCCGTGGATCGAGGGTCGTTTCGAGGAAAACCTCGTCCTCACCACGGTCGAGCAGGCCATCAACTGGGCCCGTCAGTCGAGCATCTGGCCGATGACGTTCGGCCTGGCGTGCTGTGCCATCGAGATGATGGCGGCCGGCGCGAGCCGCTACGACCTCGATCGGTTCGGCGCGGGGGCGTTCCGGGCCACGCCTCGGCAGGCCGACCTCATGATCGTCGCCGGCACCGTCACCTACAAGATGGCCAGCCGTGTCCGTCGCCTCTACAACCTCATGCCCGATCCGAAGTATGTGATCGCGATGGGCGCGTGCACGACGGGTGGTGGCCCGTACTTCAAGTGGGGCTACCACGTGGTCAAGGGCGTTGATCTCGTGGTGCCGGTCGATGTCTATGTGCCGGGATGCCCGCCGCGTCCCGAGAGCCTCCTCGAGGGGCTGATGCGGATTCAAGACAAGATCCTCGGCCAGCGGATCGCCAAGCAGAAGGGCGCCGCCGGCAAGATCGCCGACGAACTCCCCGTGCCGCATCACTCGGGCTACGTCGCCCCGGCCGTCGCGGCCGACGCGCTCGTGTTCGATCACCAGAAGGTCCAGTCCTGATCGTTGGGTTCCCGTTCGTCTCCCCTTCCCTCCCGCCATCCTTCGTGACACCATCCATGAACGCGGCCTCTCGTGAATCGCTCGTCATTTCCGACCTCCACGTCTCGGTCGAGGGGCAGGAAATCCTCAAGGGGGTCGATCTCGAGATCGGCCGCGGCGAGGTGCACGCGCTCATGGGCCCCAACGGCTCCGGCAAGAGCACGCTCGGCTACGCGATCATGGGGCATCCGTCGTACGAGGTCACGGCGGGCTCGATCGAGCTCGTGGAAGCCGACGGCACGCGGCACGATCTCCTCGCCATGGAGCCCGACCAGCGGGCTCGCACCGGGGTGTTTCTCGCGTTTCAGCGGCCCATGTCGATTCCCGGCGTGCGGCTCGCCGACTTCCTGCGTCACGCCGTCACCAACGTCCGCAACCCCGACCGCAAGGAGGGGCAGGAACTCATGCCGATGCGGGACTTCCGCAGCGAACTCAAGGCGAAGATGGGCGAGTTGTCCATGGACACCGAGTTCGCCCGGCGCTACGTGAATGACGGCTTCTCCGGTGGCGAGATGAAGCGGGCCGAGATCCTCCAGCTCGCGATGCTTCGGCCCAAGTTCGCGATCCTCGACGAGACCGACAGCGGGCTCGATGCCGACGCCGTCCGCCTCGCCAGTGAGAGCATCGCCCGCATCGGCGGGGCGGAGATGGGAATCCTCATCATCACGCACCACGAGCAGCTTCTCGAGCACAACATCCCGCTGCGGACGCACGTGATGCTCGGCGGCAGGATCGTCGAGTCGGGTGGCCCGGAGCTCGCCCAGGAGCTTCACAAGCGGGGCTACGAGCGGATCCGCGCGGCCTACCCGGAGGCGGCCGCGGCGGAGCGGGCGATGGAGGAATCGGCCCGGGCGGTCACGGCCTAGTCACGCGAAGGAAGGAACCCATCATGTCCACCGGACTCGACGCATCCGCGACGCTGGCCGCCGCCGACCTGAAGTCGGTGGAGATCAATAAGTACGACTTCCGCACCGATGCCCCCGCCGTCTTCAAGGCGCGGCGCGGCATCGACGCGGAGATCGTCTCGCAGATTTCCGAGATGAAGAGGGAGCCCGCGTGGATGCGAGACTTCCGTCTCCAGTCGCTCGAGATCTTCAACGCCAAGCCGATGCCTCACTGGGGCGGGCACGTCGGCGTCGATTTCCAGGACATCTTCTATTACCTCAAGCCCGCCGAGCAGCAGGGCAAGACGTGGGAAGAGGTTCCCGATGCGATCAAGAAGACGTTCGACCGCCTGGGCATCCCGGAGGCGGAGCGGAAGTTTCTGGCGGGCGTGAAGGCCCAGTTCGAGAGCGAGGTAGTCTACGGCTCGCTGCAGGAGGACCTCGCCAAGAAGGGCGTGATCTTCACCGACACCGACACGGCGGTCCGCGAGCACCCCGACCTGCTGCGGGAGTACTTCGGGAAGATCATCCCGCCCACCGACAACAAGTTCGCCGCCCTCAACTCGGCCGTCTGGTCGGGGGGCTCGTTCATTTACGTGCCGAAGGGCGTGTCGATCGAGTTCCCGCTCCAGGCCTACTTCCGCATCAACGCCGAGAGTATGGGGCAGTTCGAGCGGACGCTGATCATCGTCGACGAGGGCGCCCACGTGCACTACGTCGAGGGCTGCACCGCCCCGATGTACTCGACCGAGAGCCTCCACTCGGCGGTCGTCGAGATCGTGGTCAAGAAGCACGGACGCTGTCGCTACACCACGATCCAGAACTGGGCGAACAACATCTACAACCTCGTCACCAAGCGGGCCATGGCCTACGAGGGGGCGATGATGGAGTGGATCGACGGCAACCTCGGCAGCCACCTGACGATGAAGTACCCGGCCGTCTACATGATGGAGCCGGGGGCCCGCGGCGAGATCCTCTCGATCGCGTTCGCGTCGGCCGGTCAGCATCAGGACGCTGGCGCGAAGCTCGTCCATGCCGCCCCGCACACGAGCGGTCGGATCGTGTCGAAGAGCATCTCGAAGAACGGCGGCCGGGCGAGCTACCGCGGCCTCGTGAAGGTCGAGCCGGGGGCGCGGAAGAGCAAGTCGAGCGTGGTCTGCGACGCACTAATCCTCGACGACAAGAGCCGCAGCGACACCTATCCGTATATCGAGATCGAGGAGCAGGACGTCTCCATCGGTCACGAGGCGAGCGTGTCGAAGATCGGCGAGGAGCAGCTCTTCTATCTCATGAGTCGAGGGCTCTCCGAGGCCGAGGCGAGCACGATGATCGTCGGCGGGTTCATCGAGCCGCTCGTGAAGGAACTGCCGATGGAATACGCCGTCGAGATGAACCGGCTCATCGAGCTGCAGATGGAAGGCTCGGTGGGGTGACACGACCATGAGCCCGGCCACCGCCACACCATCCGCGGCCTCGTTCGACGCGGCCGCCCTCGACCGCCTCGTCGCCTCGTCGCCGCTGCCCGACTGGGCCACCGCCCTGCGGCGCGACGCCTTCGACCGGCTCGCGACGCTCGGTCTGCCCGATCGCCGTGACGAGAACTGGATGCGGACCGACCTGCGGCTCTTCAAGCCGAAGAGTTGGGAGCTCAGGCATGCGGCGCCGGATGCCGTCGCGTCCGAGGGCCTTCTCGCGCCGGCCATCCTCTCCCCTGACCTCGCCGCGGAGTCGTACGCCGACTTCGAGGCCGGCGCCGCCGTGTCCGGGCGTGCTGTGCTTTCCGGACGGTTCGCCTCGGTGGATGGTCACGTGGTCCGTTCGGAACTGGATCCGGCGGTCGCGGCCAAGGGCGTCGTGTTCGGCGCGGCCGAGGCCGTGCTCGCGTCCCATGGCGACGTGCTGCGGCCCCACTGGTTCCGCGTCATCGACTCGGGATCCGACTGGTTCGCGGCGGCCCATGCCGCGTTCCATTCGGCGAGCACGATCCTCTACGTGCCACCCCGGATTCGGATCTCCGATCCGCTTCACGTGGTGTCCGGGATCACGGAGGGGGGCGTCGACACCTCGCACGTGCTCGTGGTGCTCGGCGAGGGCGCCGAGGCCACCGTGCTCACGGAGACGGCCGGCGGCGGCCCCGCGGGCTCGGCCGGTGGTCTCCACTGCGGCGGCACCGAGATCGTCGTGGGCGCCGGCGCGTTTCTGCGGATGGTGAACCTCCAGAACTGGAACACGGGCGTCTGGCATTTCGCCCGGCAGAAGGCGGTGGTTCACGCCGGCGGCCGGCTCCAGTGGACGCTCGGTGCCCTCGGCAGCCGGCTCTCGCAGGTGGCCCAGGACGTCGCCCTTGTCGGCCGTGGTGCCGACGCCCAGGTCAACGGCGTGATGTTCACGGAGGGCCGCCAGCACCTCGTCTACAACACGCTGCAGCACCACGAGGCCCCGTCCTGCAAGAGCGATCTGCTCTACAAGGGGGCACTCCAGGACAAGAGTCGCCTCGTGTGGCGTGGCATGATCAAGGTCGACCAGGCCGCGCAGAAGACCGACGGCTACCAGCGGAACGACAACCTCATGCTTTCGAACGAGGCCCGGGCCGACTCGATCCCGGGGCTCGAGATCGAAGCGGACGACGTCCGCTGCACGCATGGCGCGACGAGCGGACGCGTCGATGCGGAGCAGATCTTCTACGCCCAGGCCCGCGGCCTCTCGGCCGACGAGGCGGCGCGGCTGGTGGTGGCCGGCTTCTTCCAGCAGGTCTTCGACCGGATCACGATCCCCCCGGTGCGCGAGGCCCTGGCCCGTGCCATCGGCAGCCGCATCCGGCGCGTGTCGTGAGCCCCGCCATGCCAGAGTTCTCCAGAGTCGCCGACGTCGCGGAGATTCCCGATCCGGGCAAGACGCTCGTGGAGGTCGAAGGCGACATGGTCGCGCTCTTTCACGTGGGCGGTGTGTTCTATGCCATCGACGACGTGTGCACGCACGACGGCGGTCCGCTCGCGGATGGCGAACTCCGCGACCACAAGATCGCCTGTCCGCGACACGGTGCGAAGTTCGACATCCGCACCGGGGCCGCCCTGTCGATGCCCGCCGTTCGCGGCACCCGGGCCCACGACGTGAAGGTGGCCGAGGGCGGCGTGTGGGTGAGGCTGCGTGACGAGGCGGCCGGTGGCGGCCCGCCGCAACACGGGATCGCCGAGGTCGCCGCCCCCGCCTCGACCTGCTGCAATCCGCCCGCGGCCAAGGAGTCGTCGGCCGGCACTGCCGAGGCCCCGGCCGCCGCCGGCGGCCCGCTCTGCGAGGACCGCGTCCGCGAGATGCTCAAGGAGGTCAAGGATCCCGAGCTGTTCGTGAACATCGTCGATCTCGGACTGATCTACGGCGTCACGCTCGCACCGTCGGCCGACGTGCCCGGCAAGCAGCACGTCGCCATCGACATGACGATGACGAGCCCCGCCTGCCCGGCCGGGCCGCAGCTGATCGCCGACACGAAGCGGGCGGTGGGCGCGAGCCCCGATGTGTCTGCCGTCGAGGTGCGGATCGTGATGGATCCGCCCTGGACGCCCGACCGCATGACCGACGCCGCCCGGGACCAGTTGGGCATCTTCTGACCGTGCCGCGGGCCGGATGGCCGTGCGGCCACGACGGGTGACCATGCGACTGGTCGTCTACGAGTGGTGCTGCTCCGGCGGCCTCGCGGGAGACGATGCCTCCGCCGTGGTGCCGTCAGGGCACGATGTCGAGTCGATCGTCCCGGAAGGTCGCGCGATGCTTCGTGCGCTCGTCGCCGACGCGCTCCGCGACGGGGGCTTCGAGGTGACCGTGCTCGTCGATGCCGCGCGGGGTTGCGGCCTGCCGTCCGGGGCGGCGATCGTGCCCGTGGCCTCGGGCGCCGAGATCCACGCGCTCGTCCGCGAGGCGAGGTCGGCGGATGCGGTGGTGATCGTGGCCCCGGAGACGGCCGGCGTCCTCGCGGCGCGTGTGGCCATGGTCCGCGCCGCCGGAGGGCTCGTGCTCGCGCCGTCGGACGCCATCACGGCGCTCGCGGCCGACAAGCAGGCGACGATCGACGTGCTCGCCGCGGCCGGCGTGGCCGTGCCCGCGGGCAGGTCGCTCGCGGCCGGTGCCGCGTGGCCGCAGGGCTTCCGGCTGCCGGCCGTCCGCAAGGCCCGTACGAGCACGGCGTGCGACGGGCTCGTGGTCGTGCAGCGCGACGGGCCGCTGCCACCGCCCGCCGACCAGGCCACGCGGCTCGAGGCATGGTGCGCGGGCGAATCGGTCGGCGTGGCATGCGTGATCGGCCCGATGGGCGCCGTGCCGTTGCCAGCCATGACGCACCGGTTCGCCGCCGGCCCCGGCGGCGCCCGCTCGTACATCGGTGGCGAGCTGCTCGCGGACCCAGCCGCCGCCGCCCGGGCCGAGGCCCTCGCGGTGCGGGCCGTGCGTTCGATCCTGCGCCGCGACCGCGATGCACCGGCTGCTGGATGGATGGGAGTCGATATGATCCTCGGCAGCCGCACCGACGGTCTGGACGACCGCGTGCTCGAGGTGAATCCGCGACTGACGACGTCGTTCGTGGGACTGGCAGCCGCGTCGTCACGGAGCCTCGTGCGGCTCATGGTCGATGCTGCCGCGGGAGCCCCCGTCGCGCGGCCGACCTTCAGCCGCTCACCATCCTTCTCACTCGCCGATGACCCGAGCGCTCACCGATAGCCGCGACGTGATCGCCCTCGACATCGGTGGCGCCGCCATCAAGGCGGCCGACGGCACGGGCTGGACGCACGCGGTGCCCTTCCCGATGTGGCGGTCGTGGCGCTCCCTCCCCGCGGCGCTCGCGGAGATGATCGCCGGCCGCGCGGGGCAGGCGGTCGTGGCCACCATGACGGGCGAGATCGCCGACTGCTTTTCCGACCGGGCGGCCGGCGTGGCCCACATCGTCGCGGCAGTCGAGGCGGCGACCGTGGACGGCGCTCCGGCTCCGCGGTACTACCGCACAGACGGCCGGCTGGTGACGGCCGCGGAGGCGCTCGCCGAGCCGCTCGCCGTCGCGGCGTCGAACTGGCACGCCGTCGCGCGGCTGGCGGCCGCACGGATCGGCACCTCGCAAGGCGTTGTGATCGACATCGGTTCGACCACGACCGACATCGTCCCGCTCGCCGGCGGCCGCCCCGTGCCGCGGGCGTTCACCGATGCCGACCGCATGGCCTTGGGAGAGCTTGTCTACACGGGCGTCGAACGCACGCCGCTGCCGGCGATCGTGCGCCGGCTGCCGCACGGCCCCCTGCTCCGGCCGATCGCGAGCGAGCGGTTTGCCGAGTCGCGTGACGCGTGGCTCATGCTCGGGGCGGTTGCCGAGGAGCCCGCGTCGTGCGATACGGCCGACGGTGCGCCGTTCACACGCGAGGCCTCGCGTGTGCGGCTCGCCCGGTCGGTCCTCGTCGAGCCCGACACGTTCTCCTGGCCCGACGCCGTGCGGGCCGCCACGTGGGTCGCCGAGGCGCAGGCCCGTCAGGTGGCCCGCGGCCTCCACCGCGTGACGCGGGGGTGCGGCTGGCGGCCGGACGTGATCGTGTTCTCAGGCCATGGCGAGCCGCTCGCCCGCCGCGCGCTCGAGCGGCTCGGCTGGCGGGGCGAGGAGGTTTCGCTTCCCGACGTGCTCGGCCGCGACGTGTCGCGATCGGCTCCGGCGCACGCGCTGGCTCTCATTGCCTGTGGAGAGCTGCCGTGAGTGACTCGTGGCGCGACGGAGTGATCCGCGAGGCCCCCGCGGGAGGCGTCCGCGGCACCGTGATCAAGTTCGGCGGCAGCCTGTTCGTGAGGCCGCGCTGGGCCGACGAACTCCTTAGCCTCGTGTCGCGGGCCGACGGTCCGGTGAGCGTGATCGTGGGAGGGGGCGGTCTTGTGGACGGCCTGCGGGCCATCGATGCCGCGAGCCCACTCCCGGCGACGCTCACGCACCGCCTCGCGATCGATGCCCTCGCCCTCACGGCCCGGCTCGCGGCCGTGGCCACGGGACTGCAACTTGTGTCAGAGCCTGGCGTCGCAGACGCCGCAGTCCTCGACGTGCCGGCCTGGCTCAGCGTCGGTCATCGACTCGCGAAGCTGCCCGTGGGCTGGCACGTGACGAGCGACTCGATCGCGGCCGAGGTCGCGGCGGCGAGCGGCGCGGTGCTCATGCTCGCCAAGAGCCTGCCGCCACCGACAACCGACGTCGATGTGGCTGCGGCGGCTGGCTGGGTCGATCCCTGGTTCCCGACGGCAGCGCGCGGCGTGCCCTCGATCCGCTGGGCGGCGCCGGAGGCCGCGGGCTGACCGCGGGTCAGTCCCACGAGCAGCCGGCGACGTCGGCGGGCCGGGCCGCAAGCACCTTCGTGCGGGCGGCGGCGACGTCGGCCGAATCGACCGTGTTGGCGGCGAACTGCCAGGGCTGGAACTTCACGCCCCCCGATGCCGAGAGCACCCAGTTCGAGCCCTTCTTCACCCCGGTGGCCACGGTCGGCACCGCGGTCGGCACGTCGTACCGCGGCAGCGGGAAGCGGACGGGATCAACGAGCGCCGCGATGTCGCAGCCGGCACGCTTGTCGAGCTGACGGCCGTGGATGAGCGCCGCCACCACGGCCAGTTCAACGCAGTTGGTGAGTTCGGCGAAGATCGGCTGCTTCGCGGCGAGCGGCTCGTAGGAGGCGGTCATCGCATCGCACCACCGGCGGGCGACCGCATCGGCCGGCGCCGCGCCGCGCTTCATGCCGCCGTCGGCGGCGAGGTCGCTCTCGCTCAAGCACTTCATCCGCCGGCCGCCGATCTTCCAGGCGAGTTCGTCGGCGTCGCGGGCGATGGGGTCGTATTCCGCTTCGAGCCAGAATCGCGGCAGGGCCGTGGCCCGACCGCCGGCCGGCACCATGGCAAGGTAGCTCGGCAACGCCTCGAGCCCCGACTGCTCGAGGCCCATGCCGATCCGCTTCATGCGATAGTCGGCTGCCACGAGTACGCGGGCGAAGCGGCTGTCGCCGGGCACGCCCGTCACCGTCACCTTCTGGGGCCCGAGCGCCTCCTCCATCGCCGTGAACGTGGCCTTGGGATTCGTGCCGATCGTCGCCTGGCGACGGAGCAGGTTCTGGAGTTTCGCGATCCCCTCAGGCGTCGGATCGATGGAGCACGTCATGCCGCCGGCGCGGGCGGCGTCGATCGCACGCAGGGCGACGACGAAGTCCTCGAAGTGGAGCGGCGGCCGGCGGCTCTTCGCCCCCACGACGGCACCGTTGGCATCGACGACGAGTTCGTCGGCCGGACCGCAGAGCACGATGTCGTGGCCATCGGGATCGACGAACACGTGTTCGATCCGCTGGAGCCCGCCGAGGAAGACCACCTCCGACGGCAGCGGTGTGCCCTTCTCGGCGGCGGTCCGCACGGCCTCCACGACCGCCTTCAGCGACAGTTTGCGGGCCTCGCCCGCTTGGCCCTTCCAGCGGCCGTCGGCGAGCGTGCGGGTGCGCTCCGCGGCGAGCGACTCGAGGGCACCCGGGTCGAGGTTGCGGATGATCCCGTCGGTGTCGATCGCGATGCCGCCCACGGCACCGCCGAAGCCGAAGCCGCCGAACTGCGCCCGCGCGGGGCCGGCGGACAGCACGACGGCCATCACCGCCGGCACCAGCCATGAGAACGTCTGCACCGCGGCCCGCCGACGCATGGACACCATGACAACCCCTCGCTCTGGGTGGGAACTGCTACGAATTTCCCCGTCGATGCTAGTGACGGCCCCGAAATTCGGCAAACCCGGTTCGCCGCTGCAATTTGCGGGCATGGCGACCCTCGTCAACGGGCCCCCGCCGGGTCATGATGCACGCGGGGGCAACGCACGCTCCGCCGGGGAGCGTTGAACGCCCATTTCGAGTCGCCGTGGCGCGTTTCATGGAGTTCGCACTGCAGTCCTATCTCCACGTCCGTGATCCCGTCGCGGGCGAGAGCATCGTGCGGCTCGTGCCGGGGGGCCGGGTGACGCTCGGGCGGGCACCGGCCAACGACATCGTCCTTCACGACGAGCGGGCCAGCCGCGTGCACGCCGAGGTGCGGTCGGGCGTCGATGGCCTGTGGACGATCCGCGACCTCCAGAGCCGCAACGGCACGACGGTCAATGGCGAGACGGTGGCGGGCGACCAGCCGCTCGCGGCCGAGGACGTGATCCGCGTCGGCATGGTGGACATCCACTTCTGCACCGGCGACCCGCCCACGGGCTCCGGCACGGCCGTCACCGGTGAGATGCCGGCCGACGAGCGCGAGTGGCAGGCGTCGATCACGCACCGCCGCAGCCGCGGCCGGCTTCTCGAAGACATCAGCGAGTCGGCCGAGAGCGTGCCGCGCGTGGGCCGTGCCGCCGCCGAACTCTGCCGCCTGGCCTTCGCTCTGGCCGGCGCCGACGACGCGCGCGGCATCGCGCGGCTGGCGCTGGCCTCGGTGCTCGAAGGCACGTCCGCCACCCGCGGGGTCGTTCTCTTGCCGGCGCATCTGGCGGCGGTGCCGGTCGAGGCGATCTCCGCCGAGACGCTCGCACCCGCGGCGGCCACGCCCGAGCCCTGGCCGACTGCGCTCCCCGCGGGCGCAGCAGCGACCGTGCTTGCCACCGACGAAGCGCTGATCGCGGGGGGCGAGCCGCGGGACGGCGGGGTTCTCGCCACGCTCGCGGCACCGATCCGCTCGGGCGGTCGGCCGGTGGGCGTGATGCACCTCGAGGTGGGCCCGGGGGGCCATGCCGCTACGCCCGACGACCTCGAGTTCGTGATGGCCGTGTGCGACGCGATGGGGGTGGCCCTCGACCGACTCGCCGACCGCGAGGCGCTCACGGCTCGCCTCGCGACCGCCGCCGACGAGAACGCGCGGCTGCGGCGCCGCCTTGGCGAGGAGGCCTGCATGGTCGGCGAGAGCGCGGCCCTGCAGGCGATCCTCGGCCAGGTGCGACGGGTGGCCGCGACGAAGGCCACGGTCCTGGTGCGCGGCGAGAGCGGCGCCGGCAAGGAGCTCGTGGCCCGGGCGATCCATGATTCGAGCGACCGCCGCGGCAATCCGTTCGTGTGCCTCAACTGCGCCGCGCTCTCGGAGACGCTCCTCGAAAGCGAGCTCTTCGGCCACGAGAAGGGCTCGTTCACCGGCGCCACCGAGCGCAAGATCGGGAAGTTCGAGGCGGCCCACCGGGGCACGCTCATGCTCGACGAGATCGGCGAGATGAGCCCTGCGATCCAGGCGAAGTTCCTCCGCGTGCTCGAGGGGCATGCCTTCGAGCGGGTCGGTGGCAGCACCCGTGTGCAGGTGGACGTTCGCGTGGTGGCCGCCACGAACCGCGACCTCGAAAAGGCGGTGACGGCGGGGGAGTTTCGCCGCGACCTCTACTTCCGCCTCAAGGTCGTGGAGATCCTCGTGCCGCCCCTGCGCCGGCGGCCGGAGGATATCGAGGCGATCGCGACCCACTTCCTCGGCCGGTTCGCGCAGGAGACGGGCCGCCGGATCCGCGGCTTCACGCCCGCGGCCCTCGAGGCCATGCGCGGCTACCACTGGCCGGGCAACATCCGGGAACTGCGCAACGTCGTCGAGCGGGCGGTGGTGCTGGCGCCGGAGGAATGGATCGACGTCGAGGACGTGAGCCTGAGCCGCCTGGCGGCACCCGGCGACACCGACAAGTCGGGCGTGGTGAAGTCCGCGCCGTTCGTGCCCACGACGATCGAGGAGATGGAGCGGAAGCACGTCCTCGCGACGCTCGAGGCCGTGGGAGGCAACAAGACGAAGGCGGCCGCGATCCTCGGCATCGAGCGATCGACGCTCGACCGCAAGCTCGCCAAGTGGGCCAAGGCGTGATCGGCGGCGGCTACAAACGCCCTGCATCTCATTCGCGAAGCGTGGGTGGGAAGGGGATGGCAGTCCTTGGTAATGCACCAGGATCGCCTGAACGACGCATGGCACCCGCGCGGTCGTGAGATCTCCGTGTCGCTGCTTGACAGCGATCGAGGGCCGGCTCAGGCCCTGCAGGGCTAACAGCACGGCTGGTACCGAGACGGGGGCGGCGGCAATACGGTCCCTCTGGTGGACAAAGGCCGTGGCACGCGATCCTGTTCGGCACCGGGGTAGCCGAAGGCGAGATCGACGTCGCATCGTGGTCGGGGCGGCCCATGCCCCGTCGCCGGACGTTCGCGGCGGGCATCCTGCCCGCCACTCACTCGGATGCTGACATCGCTTCGCCATCCTGGCTGCGCTCGTCAGCATACGCCGGCTCTCGGGGCATGGGCCGCCCCTCCCCGGATCCCGCGGAGGTGCCGCGGCTAGCGTGCTTCACGGCGCCCGCCCGCGCTTGGCGCTCTGCATACCGGAGGTACACTGCCCCCCTATCGGTGCCCCCCTCGTGATTGCTGGCACGGCTGCGTGCGATCAGTGCAGCGATCGATTCACGTCCATTTTCCCCTCCTTTGCGAGTCCTCACCATGTCGCAGCGCCGTCGTCCGTCGGAGCGCAGTCTGTGGGCCAGCGTTCTGGGCCCGTGGGGAGTGGCGGCTCGTGGGAAGGCAACGCGTCGAAGCAGGCGGGGCATGAGTCGGCGGGCTGCTTGCGGGATGCCCGAGCAGCTCGAGAGTCGCCGGCTCCTGGCGGTCTACGACGCCTTTGCGGTCTCGGCCCTGGGCAGCACCGCGACGTCGTCTCG
>Ga0233425_10002891_pt1 | contig 32534 bp, 26 predicted proteins | sample Watercolumn_Towu_2_FD_181712 | JGI IMG/M metagenome (GOLD analysis project Ga0233425, IMG submission 181712) | Freshwater microbial communities from Lake Towuti, South Sulawesi, Indonesia - Watercolumn_Towuti2014_140_MG | ecosystem: Environmental > Aquatic > Freshwater > Lake | place... | reverse complement strand
CAGCAGGACCGCGGCCGTCTCCCAGGGGCGCCCCAACGGTTTCGGACAAACAGCCGTGGGCCGGCAGATCAGGATGGGCGCGAACACCAGGGCCGCCAGCAGGTGGGCCATGATCAGGGTGCCGGCACCACGCAGCGGCGACACTTCCCATAGCCAATCTCCCCCCAACAAGGCGATACAGCTCAATCCGGCAGCCAGCCCGCCCGCCAGCAGTCCACCATGCAGAACCAGCCTGATCAGGTCCACCAGATGGGACAGCCTCCCCGCAAAACCGGCACGGCGCAGCAGCAGGGTGCCGGCCACGGCCTGGATCGAGGCCGCCAGTCCCAGCAGCAACGCGGACTGCCAGGGTGTATCCCACAGGGCCGCGCCGGCGACGGTACCAAGGAAGGCGGCGGGAATGACGCCCAGCCCCCAGATCAGGGCCGTGCCCAGGGCGATGCCGGCAGGCGGCCAGAAGATGGCCGGGGCCAGATCCTCGCCCACCAGGAGCAAGGCAAGGTAGCCCGAGACCAGACAAATGCCTCCAGTCAGCAAGAGCTTGGGAAGGGGGGGAACGGCCGTTCGCTTCATGTCATTGTCCGCAGGGCGGACTTGGGCCGGAAGGCCTGCACCACGTCCCCCCTGGTCTCCAGGCAGGGCCCGCCGATGAGGTCGATACCGTAGGGCACGGCGGCGAATACGCCGTCAAGGGTCTCCTTGATGGCCTTGGGTTGTCCGGGCAGGTTGAGAATCAGGCAGCTACCGCGCACCACCCCCACCTGGCGCGACAGGATGGCGGTGGGCACATATTTCAGGCTCACCGCCCGCATCTGCTCGCCGAAGCCCGGCAGCACCTTGTCCGCCACCGCCAGGGTGGCCTCCGGCGTCACATCCCGGGGCGCCGGGCCGGTGCCGCCGGTGGTCAGGACCAGGCAGCAGGTCCCGCACAACTCGATGAGGGTCTGCTCGATGACCGGCTGCTCGTCGGGAATCAGGCGTTCGATGAATTCCAGGGGGTTGTGCAGGGCGGCTGTCAACCATTCCTTCAGGGCCGGCAGCCCCTTGTCCTCGTAGACGCCGGAGCTGGCCCGGTCGCTGATGGAGACAATACCGATGCGGGCGGTTTGGTACATGCGCGCGTTTCCTTTGGCTCTGTTCGCATTGAGTATGGATGTCACCCTCTTAGCGGTTGTGGTTGTCTTCCCCCTTTTGCAAAGGGGGACCAAGGGGGATTTAACCCGGGTTCAGTTCCGGCCAGCCCTGGAAAAATCCCCCCTATCCCCACTTTGGCAAAGGGGGGAACCCTGATTTTTCGGCTACCACCACGCATCACCCGTTATCGCGAACAAAGCCTTTCCTTTTTCAAATTGGGGAAGAATATGCCGCGGAAAATCCGGAGGCCACAGCGTTCGTCCCGCGTTTTACATGCCCCCGTGACGTCAGGCGGGTTTGCGCCCCCAGGCGGCGAACAGCGGATCGGCGTGGGCACGCTGGTCGATGTATTTGTCGTCCGTCGGTCGTTGCATGCCCCGCAGGGTCTCGCTGCCCAGGGCCTCGAAGCCGGCCAGGCGGAACACGCTGAGGACCATGCCAAGGCGCTCAGGCGGTCATCATGGCGGGCCCAGACACTGCGCCAGGACAGGCGGGCTTCCAGGGCGGCCATGGCTGCGGGTTCACTCCTCCTGGCGGTACTCCACGTAGGCACGGTCGCGCGCCTGCCGTACCCAGTCGTCGAAGGCCTCCTCCGACTTGCGTTCGCGGATGGCGCGGCGCGCTTCCAGGCGCTTGCGCTCCAAGGTGACGTCCTGGTCGCGGCGCTCCTGCACCTGGATCAGGTGCCAACCGAAGGGAGATTGCACCGGCGCCGAGACTTCACCCGGCTTGAGCGCATCCATGCTGCGTTCGAATTCGGGCACGGTATCGCCCGGATTCAGCCAGTTCAGATCCCCGCCGCGGCTGGCGGAAAGGTCGTCGGAATGCAGCTTGGCCAGCTCGGCGAAATCGGCGCCGTTCTCGATGCGTTCCTTGAGCAGCAGCAGCCGGTTGCGGGCATCGTTGTCGCCGACCACCTCGTTGGTCTTCACCAGGATGTGGCGCGCGCGGGTCTGCTTGACCACCAGCTGGACGTTCTTGCCGCGTTTGTCCAGGAGCTTGAGGATGTGGAAACCGTTGCCGCTCTTGAGCACCGCCGAGACATCGCCGGGCTTCAGGTTGGCCAGGGCGTTGGCGAACAGGCTGGGCAGTTGGGCCTCGCCGCGCCAGCCCAGGCCACCGCCCTGGAGGGCGTTCTGGGCGTCGGAATAGGCCGCCGAGATCTGGTTGAAATCGGCGCCGGCCTTGAGTTCGGCCAGGGCCTTTTCGGCCTTGGCGCGCAGCTCGCCGAGCTTCTCCGGGCTGGCGCCTTCGGGCGTGAGTACCAGGATATGGGCCAATTGGTACTCATCCTGCTGGGGAGCGGTCTGGGTCGGGTTGGCCAGGAAGTTGTCGATTTCCGCCTCGGTCACCACCAGGCGGTTGTCCACCTCGCGTTCCTTGAGCCGGCTGACGGTCATCTCGACGCGGATCTGCTCGCGAAAGACTTTGAAGTCCATGCCGTCGGCCTCCACCGCCTTGCGGAAATCGTCGGGGCTCAGGTTGTTGCCCTGGGCGATGCGGGCGATGGCGCGGTCCAGGATCAGTCCGTCGAAACGGATGTTGGTGTCCTCGGCGATCTGCATGAGCACCTTCTCGGTGATCATGCGCTCCAGCAGCTGTTTTTCCAGCAGCCGGCGCGGCGGCGGCGGGGTCTTCTGCTGGGTGATCTGGCGCAGGGCCTGCTCCACCCGGCGCTGCACTTCGAATTCGGTGATCACGCCGTTGTTGACCACCGCCACGATGCGGTCGATCTCCGACGGCGCAGCCCATGCCGGCACGGAGATGCCCAGGGCAAGGCAGGCCGTCAGGGCCAGGGCGCCCTTACTGGGCCAGGTTGAAATCATCGCTTTTCGCATAGCCGGAGATGCTCCGTTTGAGGACTTCCAGGGGATTGGGGCCGAGCTTGGTGAGGCCGCGCAGTTCGAGTTGCAGGAAGAAGGCGCTGGTGGCCGTGGTCTGGGTGGTGGCCAGCTGCTGCATGACGCCGCGCAGGGACCAGCAGCCGGCGTTGTATTCGAAACCGAGCAGGCCTTCCACCAGGCGACCGTCCCTGAAGGAATAGTTGAGGCGCCCGACGCCATACCACTTCGGCGCCAGCGGCCACTGCGCGGAAAGGTCGATCTGGTTCAGGGCACCCTGGGTATAGCGGTAGTCGGCGTTGAACAGCCGGCCCGGGCCGTCGCGGAAGGTGCCGCCGAAGTTGGCCTTGGCCAGGGTGCCGTTGTCGGTGTTGAACTGCACGCCGGTATGCAAACGCCATTTCTGCGTGATCTGGCCGCTGACCTGGCCGATCAGGTCGGTGGTATTGGCACTGCGCGGCGCGGTGGCCGGGGTCAGGGTGACGCGCTGGTCGGAAAAGTAGTAGCGCTGCCCCACGGTGATCTGCAGGCGTTCCACGCCGGTGTCGTGGTCCATGAAGCGGGAGGTCAGGGCCAGGGTGAGCTGGTTGGCGTCGTTGACCCGGTCGACGCTGGTGAACTGGTTCTCTGTGAACAACTGATCCAGGGACAGGTCGCTCACGCCGCTGTCGAACACCGGGATGCGGTTCTGATCCCGGTGCGGGACGTAAACATAGAACGCCCGGGGCTCGAGGGTCTGGATGTAGTTCCGGCCGAGGAACGACCAGTCCCGCTCCATGAACAGGCTGGAGTCGACACTGAACACCGGCAGGCTGCGTGTGGCGTCGGCGTAGCCCCCCACCGGCGCGGCGGCGGCCACGCTGTCCGGCAGGTTGCGGGAAGCATCGTCCAGGGCATAGCGGGTCAGGTGCCAGCCCAGGCGCGGCGTCACCGTGGAATAAGCGGTATGCAGGGGAAACTTCAGGCTGGGATAGGCGTACAGGCGGGTGCCCTGGACGCGTCCGCCGGCCTGGTGATCGTAATAGACCAACTCGCCGGCGAAATTGAATTGGGCGTTGGGCAAACCCTGGAAGCGATCCTGCCGGGCACTGAGGAGCAGCTGCGGAATGCGATGGTAGGGCTCGACGATGGGCGCGGCGGGGTCCTGCAGGGTCTGGTAGCGCTGGATCAGGCCGCTGGCTTTCCACCAGCCGCCGTCATAGGTCAGGCTGGCCTGCTGCGGCAGGTTCACCAGCGAGGTCTGATGGGCAGCACTCGACAGGTCGGCGAAATAGCGGTCATCGGAGACCCTTTCGTACTCCAGGCTGCCCGACCAGCGCGCGTCGAACTGCTGTGCGTGCCGCCAATGGCCGAGGAAGCGGTTGCGCTCCGCCACCCGGTCGTTGGGCAGGTATTCCAAGGCGACGTCGCCCGAATAGCCCTGCGCCGGAGACCGTTCAAGATAGCGGAACTCCCCGGCAAGCTGCAGGCCGCGCTTGCTCATGACCCGGGGGATAAGGGTGGCATCGCGGTTGGGCGCGATGTTCCAGTACCAGGGCATCACCAGTTCCAGGCCGCGCTGGTTGGAGGCGCCATAGGACGGCGCCAGGAAGCCGGACTTGCGGCTGTCGTCCAGGGAAAAGTCCATCCAGGGCGTATAGAGGATGGGCACATCCATGTACTCCACCCGTACCTGGCGCGCGGCACCCAGGTTGGTGGTGTAGTCGAGCTTGAGATCCTCGATCTTGAGCTGCCAGTCCTGGTTGCCCGCCGGGCAGGAGGTGTAGGTGGCATCGGCCATCTCGTATTTGTCCACGCCGGCGAAGGTCAGGGTGCGGGCCTCACCGCGGGCCCGCTTGCCGTCCATGGAGTAGACCTCGTAGCGCACGTCCCGCATGTCGCCCAGGCGGTCGGTGAGCTTGAGCTTGAGGGCGCTGCCCTCGATGCGGTCGCGGTCGCGGCTGAAGACCACGTTGCCCCGGGCCTGGGCCTCGTCGTTGACCTGGTCGTAGCGCAGCCAGTCCGCCTCGACCCGCTCGCGCAGGTTGCGCATGATCACCTTGCCCTCGGCCACGGCTTCCCTGTCCTCGTAGCCTTCGATGCGGTCCGCTTCCAGGTGGGTCGGCCCGGGCGCCGGCTGCGCCTTGGGGGAAGGGCCTGACAGCTTGCCGGTGGGTTTCAGCAGCAACTGGAAAGCCGAGGGCGCGGAGGCCGCCGCATGGGCCTCCGCCATGGCCACCGCGAGGCACAGGGAAAGAAGGAGGCGCGCGAAGGGTGGCACGGCGGGCTGCATGGGCGGGGTGTTAGAATTTGGGCGCTTTTTTGACCGACGGATTATAGCTTTGGAACGCCTCGCCCGTTTGCGGGAATGGACGCAATCCGTCCTGCCCGACCCGCTGCTTGCCCTGGAGCCCGCTTCCGCCGACGCCAGCTTCCGCCGCTATTTCCGAGCCACCACGGCCTCTGGCAACTGCGTGGTCATGGACGCCCCCCCCGGCCACGAGGACTGCCGCCCCTATCTGCATGTCGCCCACCTGTTCCGCGAAGCCGGGGCCAACACCCCGGAAATCCTGGCCGAGAACCTGGAGGAAGGCTTCCTGCTGCTCACCGACTTCGGCGCCACCACCTACCTCATGGCCCTGGACGACACCAGCGCCGACCGGCTCTACCGGGATGCCAACGCCGCCCTGGTGAGGATCCAGGCCGCCAGCCGGCCCGGCGAACTGCCCGAATACGACCGGGAACTGCTGCTGCGGGAACTGCGCCTGTTTCCCGACTGGTATCTGGCGAAACATCTGAACATCATCCCCAGCGCCGAACAACTGGCGGTGCTGAACGCCACCTTCGAGGCCATTCTGGCCAACAACCTGGCCCAGCCCCAGGTCTATGTGCATCGCGACTGGCATTCCCGCAACCTGATGGTCACCGAGCGGGACAACCCGGGCGTGCTGGATTTCCAGGATGCGGTGTACGGTCCCATCACCTACGACCTGGTCTCGATCTACAAGGACGCCTACATCCGCTGGGACGAGGACCGGGTGCTGGACTGGCTGGTGCGCTACTGGGAAGCGGCGCGCCAGGCGGACCTGCCGGTGAACCGGGATTTCGGCGAGTTCTTCCGGGACTTCGAATGGATGGGCGTGCAGCGCCACATCAAGGTGCTGGGCATCTTCGCCCGCCTGTATCACCGGGACGGCAAGGACGGCTACCTGAAGGACATGCCCCTGGTCATGGACTACCTGCGCCGGGCCTGCGGCCGCTACCACGGGCTGGGCGATTTCCTGCGCCTGCTTGACGAAGTCGAGGGCAAGGCCGTCCGGGCGGGTTACACCTTCTGATGCGCGCGACCGCCCCCTACAAGGCCATGATCCTGGCAGCCGGCCTCGGCGAGCGCATGCGCCCCCTCACCGACCACACCCCCAAACCCTTGCTGCAGGCCGGCGGCAAGCCCCTCGTCGTCTGGCAGATCGAGCGCCTGAAGGCGGGGGGCTTCACGCATCTGGTGATCAACCATGCGCATCTGGGCCAGCGGATCGAGGATTTCCTGGGCAACGGCGCGGCCTTCGGCGTCGACATCGCCTGGTCCCGGGAGCCGGAGCCCCTGGAGACCGCCGGCGGCATCGCCACCGCCCGCGCCCTGCTTGGCGACGCGCCCTTCCTGGTCACCAACGGCGACGTCTACGCCGACTTCGACTATGGCCGACTGATCCCCGTGCTAACCAGGATGGCTGCGGAACCTGACCACCTGGCCCATCTGGTGCTGGCGGACAACCCGCCCCATCACCCCCAGGGCGACTTCACCCTGGAAAACGGCAAAGCCATCCCGCCCCCGACCCACGCCGCCGGCCGCCTGACCTTCTCCGGCATTGGCTGCTACCGGCCGGAACTGTTCGCCGGCATCGCCGTCGGAAACAAGGCCAGGCTCGCTCCCCTGCTGCGCGCCGCCATGGGCCGCGGCCAGGTCACCGGCGAACATTTCACCGGCCGCTGGGAGGACGTGGGCACGCCCCAACGCCTGGCGTCTCTGGATCAGGAACTGAAAAACGGAGCCGAAGCATGCAGCCCGACGTGAAGACCCACCGCGCCCGCCGCAACCGGCTGCTCAAGGCCCTGGGCGAGGGCGTGCTGGTCCTGGCCACCGCGCCGGAGGCCATCCGCAACCGGGACGCCCATTATCCCTACCGCTTCGACAGCCATTTCTACTACCTCACCGCCTTTCCCGAACCGGAAGCGGTTCTCGTCCTGGTCGCAGGCAAGCGCCCCCGGCACATCCTGTTCTGCCGGGAGAAGAACGAGGAACGGGAGATCTGGGACGGCTTCCGCCACGGCCCCAGAGCGGCCAGGGAAGTCTTCGGCTTCGATGCGGCCTATCCGATCGGCGAACTCGACCGGCGCCTGCCGGCCCTGTTGGAGAACGAATCCCGTGTCGGCTATCCCTTCGGCGCCGATGCCGCCTGGGACGCCCGGGTGATGGGCTGGATCAACACGGTGCGCGGCAAGGTTCGCACCGGCGTCGCGGCTCCCGCCACCCTGGTCGACGCCCACGCGCTCATCGACGAGATGCGCCTCGTCAAGGACACCCATGAGGCGGACCTGATGCAGCGCGCCGCCGACATCTCGGCCGGCGCCCACCGCGCCGCCCTCGCCGCCTGCAAGCCGGGCATGGGGGAATGGGAGATCGAGGCGGAGCTCCTGCGCGCCTTCCGCGCCGGCGGCTGCCAGGCCGCGGCCTACACCCCCATCGTCGCCGGCGGCGCCAACGCCTGCGTACTGCACTACGTCAGCAACGACCGGGTGCTGAACGACGGCGACCTGCTGCTCATCGACGCCGCCGGCGAATACCACGGCTACGCCGCCGACATCACCCGCACCTTCCCGGTCAACGGACGCTTCAGCGGCCCCCAGAAGGACGCCTACGAGATCGTCCTGGCCGCCCAGGCCGCCGCCCTCTCAGCGGTCAAGCCCGGCGCCACCTGGAATGCCCCGCACGAGGCTGCCCTGCGCGTCCTCACCCGCGGCCTGGTCGAATTGAAGCTGCTCGCCGGCGAGGTGGACGGCCTCCTGGAAAAGGAGGCCTACAAGCCCTGGTACATGCACCGCACCGGCCACTGGCTCGGCCTGGACGTGCACGACGCCGGGGATTACAAGTGCGACGGCGACTGGCGCAAGCTCGCTCCGGGCATGGCCCTGACCGTGGAGCCGGGCCTGTATTTCCGTCCCGGCAAGGACGTACCCAAGCACCTGGAAAACATGGGCATCCGCATCGAGGACGACGTACTGGTGACCCCGGAGGGCTGCCGGGTGCTGACGGAGGCCGCGCCCAAGTCGATCAGGGATATCGAGGAGGCCATGCGTGGCTGACGCTTGTCCTGTCCCCATCGCGGTGGACGTCGCCATCGTCGGGGCGGCGCGAGCAGGGAGCAGTGCCTGCCGCGCAGCTGCAGGTGCGACCGGCCGAGAGACGACGCCTGCCGCCGACGTTGGCATGGCAATCCAGGAGTCTGGCCTATGAACACCCCGGAACATTGCGATATCGCCATCGTCGGCGGCGGCCCGGTGGGCATGGCCCTGGCCCTGGCCCTGGAGGGCTCCGGCCTGTCCGTGGTGGTGCTGGAAGCCCGCGAGACCCTGGAAGCCCCCGACCCCCGCGCCCTGGCCCTGTCCCAGGGCACCCGCCTGATCCTGGAACGGCTGGGGGCCTGGGCGGGCATGCCCGCCACCGCCATCGAGACCATCCACGTCTCCCAGCGCGGCGGCCTGGGCCGGGCCGTGCTGGCCGCCGCCGACGCCGACGTCCCCGCCCTGGGCTATGTGGCGGAATACGGCGACCTCTACGCCGCCCTGGCCGCCCACCTGCCTGCCTGCGGCGCCACCGTGCTCACCGGCGCCCGGGTCGCCAGCGTGCAGGCCACCACCGGCTACGGCGCGGTGGGCTTCCGCCGCGGCGACGCAGAACACCTGCTCACCGCCCGCCTGGTGGTGCTCTCGGAAGGGGGCAAAAGCCTACCCGCCGAGCTGCGCCGGGACAAGGACTACGGCCAGTCGGCGGTGATCTGCACGGTGCGCACCCAGCGCGCCCACGCCCGGCGCGCCTACGAGCGCTTCACCCCCGAGGGCCCCATCGCCCTGCTGCCCCTGGGTGAGGACTACGCCCTGGTCTGGACCACCCCCAATGACCGGGTGCAAACCCGTCTGGCCCTGTCCGACGCGGATTTCCTTGATCAGCTGCAGGCCGCCTTCGGCGACCGCCAGGGCCGCTTCCTCGCCACCGGACCCCGCGCCGCCTTCCCGCTCAAGCTGCATCTGGCAGCGCCCTCCACCTCTCCCCGTGTGCTGCGCATCGGCAACGCCGCCCACGTGCTGCATCCGGTGGCGGGCCAGGGCTTCAACCTCGGGGTGCGCGACGCCTGGAAGCTGGCCGAGGCCATCCTGGACACGCCACGCGAGCAGTTGGGCGAGACCGCCCTGGCCCGGCGCTACGGCCAGTCCCGCCGTTTCGACGTGGCCGGCGGCAGCCTGATGACCGATATCCTGGTGGAAGCCTTCTCCAACGACCGTTTCCTCATGAAGCACGCCCGCGGTGCCGCCCTGGCCCTGCTGGACCTGGCACCGCCGCTGAAGAACCTGTTCGCGCGCAAGATGATGTTCGGAGCCCAGGCATGGTAAGTGACTTCGACATCGTCATTCTTGGTGGCGGCTTGAATGGCGCCGCCCTGGCCTGCGCCCTGGCCAAAGGCACCCATTCCGTCACCGTGATCGAACCCCGTCCCCCCGCGCCCGAAAGCGAAGCCTGGGACAGCCGTGTCTATGCCTACAGCCCGGGCAACGCGGACTGGATCAAGTCTTTGGGCGGCTGGGACGACTCGGTCCGCGCCCAGGCCGTCTACCAGATGCGCATCCGCGGCGACGCCGGCGGCCGGCTCACCTTCGACGCCCTGGATGCGGGCCTGCCGGAACTGGCCTGGATCGCCGAGAACAACCGCCTGCAAGCCAGCCTGTGGCGGGCCTTCCAGGCCGCCGCCAACGTCAAGGCCATCGCCGCCAAGGCCGAGGCGGTGACCTGGCATCCGGGCGGCCGTCACGTACTGCATCTGGAAGGCGGCGATACCCTCGCCGCCCGCCTGCTGGTGGCGGCCGACGGCGCCCATTCCTGGCTGCGGCGACAGGCCGGCATCGGCATCCGGTCCGAGGACTACCGGCACGTGGGCGTGGTGGCCAACTTCGAGACGGAAAAAACGCATCGCGGCACCGCCTTCCAGTGGTTCCGCCCGGACGGGGTGCTGGCCTGGCTGCCCCTGCCGGGCAACCGGATCAGCATGGTCTGGTCCACGCCGCCGGAACATGCCGCCGAACTGCAGGCCCTGGAAGCCGACGCCCTGGCCCGCAAGGTGGCCGAGGCCGGCGGCCATGCCCTGGGTGAACTGCATTGCGTCACCCCCGCCGCCGGTTTTCCCCTGGTGCGCCGCCGCGCCGAGCAGTGGGTGCGCCCAGGCCTGGTGCTGCTGGGCGACGCCGCCCATACCGTGCACCCGCTGGCGGGCCAGGGCGTCAACCTGGGCTTCCGCGACTCCCGATTGCTGGCCGGGGTGCTGGCCAAGGGCGGCGACCCCGGCGAGATCGGCCGCCTGACCGCCTACGCCGCCCGGCGCATGGAGGACGTGGCCAGCATGCAATTCACCACCGGCGGCCTGAAGAAACTTTTTGCCCGTGGCGATGGCCTGACACGGCGGATCCGCAACCTGGGCATGAGCCTGGCCGGCGACTTCGATCCGATCAACCAGGCCCTTACCCGCCACGCCGTCCTGTAGCCCACGATCACCCCACCCACTGGAGCCCTTCGCATGAAACAACGCATCGCCGCACTCACCCTGGCTGCTCTCGCGGCCCTGTCCATGCCGCCGACCCAGGCCGGCGAAGGCGAAATCCGCGCCGCGGTGATGAAAGTCGCACCGGACGCCCGGATCACCAGCATCAGCAAAAGCGGGCCCGCAGGCTTCATGGAAGTGGTCCTGGACGGTGCCCAGGGCCCCATGGTGGTTTACGCCGACGACAAGGGCGAGTACCTGCTCATCGGCGACCTGCTAGAAATCAAGAGCAAGCGCAATCTCACCCGCGAGCGCATGGACAAGCTCACCGAGGTGAAATGGGACAGCCTGCCCCTGAAGAACGCCATCAAGGTGGTACGTGGCGACGGCAAGCGTCGGCTGGCAGTGTTCTCCGACCCGGACTGCCCTTACTGCAGGAAGGCGGAACAGGAATTCGCCAAGCTGGACAACGTCACCCTCTACGTCTTCCCCTATCCCCTGCCCATGCACGCCGACGCCGGCCGCAAATCCAAGCTGGTCTGGTGCAGCAAGGACCGGCCCAAGGCCTGGCTCGACCTGATGCTGAACAACAAGCTGCCGGAAGGCAAGACCGATTGCGACAACCCGGTGGACGAGAACCTGGTCCTGGGCAACAAACTGCGTATCGACGGCACCCCCGCCCTGATCTTCCCCAACGGCAAGCGCGTCCCCGGCTACATGGACGCCGCCCGCCTCGATCCCCTGCTGACCCAGGCCAATAGCGGGGCGAAATAAGGGCCCATATCGGCGGGGCCCGGCACCAGGTTATTTGCACGCTCCCGGCTGCCCCACCTTCATCCACTGCTTCAGCCAGGCTTCCGCCCGCTGTCGGGCGTGGCGGGCGGCGATCTTCTCCTCGGGGCTCTGGTCGGCGCGGAAGTCGAAGGCGCGCCGCGCCATCGGGTACACCTGGTATTCCACCGGCACGCCACGCTCCCACAGGGCGTAGAAGGCGCGGCCGCCGTTGATCCGGCGCAGCTCGAAATCCTGTTCGCCAATCAGGTAGAGCATGGGGGTGGTGATGCGCATGATTTCCGGCGCCACACGGAACAGTTGATCCGGCTCCGGCGCGTTGGGATTCTGCATGTGGCCGTAGTAGCTGACGATGGCGGCGATGTCCGCGCCGCGCCTGTCAGCCAGACGGATGGCGTAGTAGGGCCCTCGCGATTGGGCAACGATGCCCACCGGCTGCTTGCAGGCCTCCGGCAGGGCCATGAGGTAATTCATGGCGGCCTCCACGTCCTTCTCCGTGGCCGGATCGTGTTCGGCGGGCCAGCGCTCGATCATGCGGCCGCTCTGCCAGTCCGGCATGACCACCAGGAAACCCTGCTGCGCCAGTTCGGTGATGTGCCTGCGCTCGTTGTCGTCGACCCCGCGCTTGGCATGGATGAACAACAGCGGCGGAAACGGCCCCTTGCCCGCGGGCAAGGCGATGTCGATCGGCACGTCGACATCGCCGGACTTCAAGGTGATTTGGCGAATCTCCACGTCGGCGGCGACAGGCTGGCCTATCAGCAGGGCCAACAGCAAGGCGAGTTTCTTCATGTGCGCACTCCACGTAGGACAAGGTGGCAAGCATAGCCCCTGGCCGATGGGTCGGCATGGGGCCTTTATACTGTTCCCATGAAGGACATGCCTCCCATCGACGCGCCCGCCTTGTTCAGGCTGCCGATCGCGCGCGCCCTGATGCTCTCGCTCTGCCTGCACCTGGCCGTCCTGGTCCTGATCCACCCTTCGCCGGGCTCCGGCACGCCACGGACAGTGGTCATCAGCGCCCGCCTGGACACGGCGGAGCCCGAAACCATCGTCGCCAGGGCGGCCGCGATGACCCTACCTTCCGAAGCACCGCAAGCGCCGCCCGAGGCGGTGACCGCCCCGGAGCCGCAACCCCTCGCCCTGCCACGGGAATCGCCCACTCCCTTGCCGCCGGCCCCCGCTTTCCTGCCCGCGACACCCTCGCCAACTGCGCCGGTTTTGCCATCCCCGCCCGCCCCCGTGGCGGCACCGGTCGCGGCCGCGCCCCTGCCCCCGGCGAGTGTCGGTCCCGCCTCGCCTTCGTCCCTGCCCAGCCTGCCCCTGGGCATCGACACCACCTGGTACCAGGCGCGGCAGGTGGACAGCCATCCCAAGGCCATAGGCCGCATCGAGCCGACCTATCCCGAGGAGGCGCGACGCGGCAACGTCGAGGGCAGCCTCAAGCTGATGGTGAAGATCGACGACCTGGGGCGGGTGATATCGGCGGAAGTAGTGGAGGCCCGCCCGCCCGGCATCTTCGATCGCGCCGCGCTGGACGCCTTCCGCGACGCCCGCTTCCAGCCGGCCACGAAGGACGGCCGGCCGGTGCGCTACCAGGCCTACATGCGGGTGGATTTCAAGCTGGAGAACTGAGGAACCTCAGGCGTAGGTGTCGACGTTCTCGCCGATGCCTTCCGGGTTTGCCGGCGGCGGCACCTGCTCGGCCTGTTTCTCGGCCTGGCGGGCGAGAAGGTCGGCGATGGCCTGCTGGTTCTGCGCCTCGATGCGCAAGGCGATGAGATTGGCCTGCTGGGGCGTGCCGGCGAGGCTTTGTTCGGTCGAAGTCACGGCTTCCATGATTCAGCTCCGTGGACGGCGAATTTCACTGTAGACCGCTTCTGCCGTTCGCGCCAAGAGCATTGCCCGCGCCGGCGGGAAGGGGCGCGGTGCTCAAGGGGAAATCGCGGGGCAGCAGCGCCCACATGCGTCCCCGCTGTTTCATGGCACCGGCCTGGCGGCCGGCCTCGTCGCCAAAACCCCAGAAGAAATCGGCGCGCACGTTGCCGCGGATGGCGCCACCTGTATCCTGGGCCAGCATCAGCCGGTTCAGGGGCTCATTGGAATTGGGCCGGGTCGTCACCAGCCACACCGGCGCCCCCAGGGGCATGCCGCGCGGGTCGATGGCGATGCTGCGCTCGGCGGTCAGCGGCACGCCCAGGGCGCCCAGCGGACCGGACAGGTGGTTGGGCAATTCGCGGAAGAACACATAGCTGGGATTGGCGTTGAGCAGTTCCGGCAAACGCTCGGGATTGCGTCGGCCCCAGTCCTTGATGCCCTGCATGGAGGCCTTGTCCAGGGTGAGTTCCCCCTTGTCCACCAGCCACTTGCCGATGGAGCGGTAGGGATGCCCGTTCTGGTCGGCATAGCCGATGCGGATGACTTCGCCGTTTTCCAGCTTCACCCGTCCGGAACCCTGGATTTGCAGGAAGAACAGGTCCACCGGGTCGTCCACCCAGACCAGTTCCTTGCCGCGCATGGGGGCGGAGCCCGCTTCGATGTCGGCGCGGGTGAAGTAGGGCACCACCTTGTTGCCCTGGAGCCGGCCGCGCAGGCGCAGGCTCTTGAGTTCCGGGTAGACGGCCGACAGATCCACCACCAGCAGATCCTCCGGCGCGGCGTAGACGGGAAAGCGGTATTTCGCCGTGGCGTAGCGGCTGCCGCGCAGCAGGGGCTCGTAGTAGCCGGTGACCAGGCCTTCCGTGCCGCCCTCAGCCTGGCTGATCTGCCAGGGCTGGAATTGCTGCTCGAAGAAAGCGCGCAGGCTTGGACCATCCGGCTGGGCGGGAAACTGGGCGGCGGCCTGGCATACGCCGCCCCAGGCCGGATTGCTCCTCAGCCCACGGCAGGATTGCAGGAAAGCCGGCCAGGCCGGGCTCAGGTCGTCGTCGCGCCAGCCCGGCAGCTGCTCCCAACTGGCCGCCCTGAACCAGGGCATGACGCTGGTGACCGGCTTGGTTGTTTCAGGGGGCGTGGATGGCGGCGTCACCGGGGTAGGCGGTGGCGTCGGAGGCATAGCGGGGGCCGGCGGCGGCTCCGCCGGGGCAAGCGGCGGCGATGTCGGCGCGGGCTGTGCCGGCGGCGTCGGCGCCTCCGGCTGGAAAGGCAGGACGCCGCAGCCGCTCAGGAAAGCGGCCAGAAAAAATACCTGGGGAAGACGCATGTGGACAGGAAGAAGCGCGCTCAATGCAGGACGCGGGGCACCGCCAGGATGAATTCGGGAATCTCCGCCTCGAAGGCGGTACCGTCCTCCGCCACCATCTGGTAACTGCCCTTCATGGCCCCCACCGGCGTGGCGATGGCGGTGCCGCTGGTGTATTCGAAGCTCTCGCCGGGCTTGAGGAAGGGCTGCTCGCCCACCACCCCCAGGCCACGCACCTCCTGCACCTTGTCATGGGCATCGGCGATGTGCCAGTGGCGGGAAATCAATTGCGCCGCCACCTGGCCGGTATTGGCGATGGTGATGGTGTAGGAGAACACGTAGCGGTTGGCGGCGTCGTCGGACTGTTCGGGAATGTAGTTCGTCCGGGCGCTGACGGTGATGTGGTATTTCCTGACTTCTGCCATGGTCTTTACTGCCTGGAACCTGCGTGGTGCGGGCATTGCACACGAATCGAGCAAACCTGTCCAGTGCGCGGGACGGGCGGGTAAAATGGCCGGGTTTACGTGCAACCAGGACCTTTCGACATGGCCGACTACCAGATCGCTCCCTCAATTCTTTCCGCCAACTTCGCCAAGCTGGGCGACGAGGTGGACAACGTTCTCGCCGCCGGCGCCGACATCGTGCACTTCGACGTGATGGACAACCACTACGTCCCCAACCTGACCATCGGCCCCCTGGTGTGCGAGGCGCTGCGCAAGCACGGCGTCACCGCCCCCATCGACTGCCACCTGATGGTGAAGCCGGTGGACCGCATCATCCCCGACTTCGCCAAGGCCGGCGCCACCTACATCACCTTCCACCCGGAAGCCTCCGAGCACATCGACCGTACCATCGGCCTGATCAAGGAGTCCGGCTGCAAGGCCGGCCTGGTGTTCAACCCGGCCACCCCCCTGGACGTGCTGGAATACACCCTGCCCAAGCTGGACATGGTGCTGCTCATGTCGGTGAACCCGGGCTTCGGCGGCCAGAAATTCATCCCCTACGTGCTGGACAAGGCCAGGAAAGTGCGCGCCATGATCAATGCAGGCGGCCACAACTGCCGCCTGGAGATCGACGGCGGCGTCGGTCCCGGCAATATCGCTGAGGTGGCCCGTGCTGGCGTGGACACCTTCGTCGCCGGCTCCGCCATCTTCGGCGCCGGCAAGGACGGCGATCCCCACCGCTACGACAGCGTGGTGGCCGCCATGCGCGCGGAACTGGCCAAGGCCTGAAACCCAGGGAGTGGGAAGTGGGGAGTAGGAACCCCAGTCATCCGCCCCACTCCCTATTCCCCACTCCCTACTCCCCATGAAAATCCCCCTCCCCGTCAAAGCCGTGGTCATCGACCTGGACGGCACCCTGCTGGATACCGCCGGCGACCTGGCCGACGCGGCCGAGGCCATGCTGCGCGAACTGGGCCTGCCCCACGTGGACCTGGCCGAGATCAAGACCTACATCGGCAACGGCGTCTCCCGCCTGGTCAAGCGCTGCCTCACCCGGGACATGCAGGCGGAGCCCGAGCCGGCCCTGTTCCAGCTCGCCCTGGCCAGCTACGAGAAACACTACGGCGCCCATGTCTCCCGCCGCAGCCGGCCCTTCCCCGGCGTGGTGGATGGCCTGGAAGCCATGAAAGCCGAGGGCTACCGGCTCGCCTGCATCACCAACAAGGCGGCCCGCTTCACCCACCCGCTGTTGAAGGACACGGGCCTGTTCGATTACTTCGAGCTGATTCTGTCCGGCGACACCCTGCCGAAGAAGAAGCCGGATCCCCTGCCCCTGCTGCACGCCTGCCAGGTATTCGGCGTCGAACCCACCGACCTGCTGCTCATCGGCGATTCCCTCAACGATACCCAGGCCGCCCGCGCCGCCGGCTGCCACGTGTTCTGCGTGCCCTACGGCTACAACCGGGGCCGCCCGGTGGCCGAACTGGACCTGGACGCGGTGGTGGACAGCCTGGCCGACGCGGCCAAGATGATCGTCAAGCAATAAAATCGGCAGATGGCAGTCGTCCGTTTTCAGCAAATCCCATCCAGCCGGATACTGCCAACTGCGGACTGCCTACTGCCGACTTGATCATGTTCAACGAAGACAAATTCAACAGCCTGGCCCGCCAGGGCTATAACCGCATCCCGGTCATCCGCCAGTTCCCGGCGGATCTGGATACGCCCCTGTCCATCTACCTCAAGCTCGCCAACGGCCCCTATTCCTACCTGCTGGAATCGGTGGTGGGGGGCGAGCGCTTCGGGCGCTATTCCTTCATCGGCCTGCCCGCCAGGACCGTGCTGCGTGTGCATGGCCATTTCGCCAGCATCGAGACCAACGGCCTGCCGGTGGAACAGGGCAACTGCGACGACCCGCTGGATTTCGTCGGGAAGTACCTGGCCCGCTTCAAGGCCGCGCCGGTGCCCGGCATGCCCCGCTTCCCCGGCGGCCTGGGGGGCTACTTCGGCTACGACACCATCCGCTACATCGAGAAGAAGCTGGCGCGCACCCACAAGCCCGACGTCATCAACACGCCGGACATCCTGCTCATGCTCACCGATGAGCTGGCGGTGGTGGACAATCTGTCCGGCAAGCTCACCCTCATCGTCTATGCCGACCCGCTGGAGGACCAGTCCTATCTGAAAGCGCACCGCCGCCTGGCGGAGCTGGCCAAACAACTGAAGAGACCGGCCATTCCACCCCGCGACGGCAACGGCGACATCCAGGAAGCCGAATCGGAATTCGGCGAGGACGCCTTCAAGGCCGCCGTGGCCCGGGCCAAGCAATACATCCTGGACGGCGACATCATGCAGGTGGTGCTGTCCCAGCGCATGAGCCGGCCCTTCGCCGCCCATCCCCTGTCCCTGTACCGGGCCCTGCGCGGCCTGAACCCGTCGCCCTACATGTTCTATTACGACATGGGCGGCTTCCATGTCGTCGGCTCCTCGCCCGAGATTCTGGTGCGCCTGGAAGGCCACGGTGACGACAAGCGTGTCACCGTGCGTCCCATCGCCGGGACCCGCCCGCGCGGCGCCAGCCGGGAAGAGGACCAGCGCCTGGAAGCCGAACTGCTGGCCGACCCCAAGGAGCGCGCCGAACACGTGCAGCTCATGGACCTTGGCCGCAACGACGCCGGCCGCGTCGCCGTGGTGGGCAGCGTCAGGGTCACCGAGAACATGAGCATCGAGCGCTACTCCCACGTCATGCACATCGTCTCCAACGTGGAAGGCAAGTTGAAGCCGGGCCTCAACGCCATGGACGTGCTGCGCGCCACCTTCCCCGCCGGCACCGTGTCCGGCGCGCCCAAGATCCGCGCCATGGAGATCATCGACGAGCTGGAGCCTTCCAAGCGCGGCATCTATGCCGGCGCGGTGGGCTATGTCGGCTTCAACGGCGACATGGACGTGGCCATCGCCATCCGCACCGCCGTGCTCAAGGACAAGACCCTGTACGTCCAGGCCGGCGCCGGCATCGTCGCCGACTCGGTACCCGAGAACGAATGGCAGGAGACCCGCAACAAGGCCCGTGCGGTATTGCGGGCCGCCGAGCTGGCCCAGGCCGGATTCGAGGGCGAGGCGGACTGACCTGTCCGCCGGGCCTCCGGCAAACGGGCATGACTTGGGGAGAGCCCCCCCTGACCATGAAAGCCATGCCCGTTTCCCTCACCCCCAGCCCCGCTCCCGCATGCGGGAGCGGGGAGCGTCAAGAGTCGCCTTGCGACTTTCAGGCTAACTCAAGGCGGATGCCAATGGCGGGACCGCCGCGCACCGCGGCATTCAAGATATCACCTGCCCGACCGATATCCCTTTCGAAGCAGTCCAACTGAAATCCGCCAGGTTCCCTTGCCCCTGGCCACGCAGGAAGCCCCATGGTGAAGCCTTGCCTGCCCACCTCGCCCTCATCTCCCGCATTCGCGTGCGCGGTGGACTGCCGCACCCTGTTCGAAGCCGCCGGCGACGCGATATTTCTTCTCGATGGCGTGCGTTTCGCCGCCTGCAATCCCAGCACCATGGCGCTGTTCGCGTGTGCCCGGGAAGACATCCTGGGCAAGACCCCATGGGATTTCTCACCCCCCCGGCAAGCTGACGGAAGCGACTCCGAGTCCGCCGCCCGCGCGCGCATCGAACTGGCGTTCAAAGGCGAACCGCAACTGTTCGAGTGGCGGCATCGCCGTCTGGACGGCAGCCTCTTCGACGCGGAAATCCGGCTCAACCACATCGATATTTCCGGCACGCCCATGGTCCAGGCCATGGTGCGCGACCTCTCCGCGCGCAAACGGGCCGAGGAATCCCTGCGGCTGTTCCAGGCCATCGTCGCGGACAGCACCGACCATATCTCCATCGTCGATCGGAACTATGTCTACCGCCTGGTGAACCAGACCTATCTCGACACCCACGGGCGCGACGAGGCGGAAATCGTCGGTCATAGCGTGTCCGAACTGTTCGGCGAGGCGGTATTCGAGACCTTGATCAAGGAAAATCTGGATCGCTGCTTCGCCGGCGAGGTGGTGCGCTACCAAGCCTGGTTCGAGTTCAAGGCGCGCGGCCGGCGCCACATGAATGTGACCTATACACCCCACCGGGACACCGCCGGCAATGTCATCGGCGCCATCGTCAGCGCGCGCGACACCACCGAGCTGCATCTTGTGCAGGAGGCGTTGTCGGAAAGCGAGGCGCGCAACCGCGCCGTCCTGGACACGGCGGTGGACGGCATTCTGGTGGTGGACGAAGCCAGCCGGTTGATCTACGCCAATCCGGCGCTCTATCAGCTCACCGGCTACGGCGCCGGGGAACTCCGGGACCGGCCCCTGACGGACCTGATTCCCGAGGCGTACCGCGAACGCCACAACGCGGCGTTCCGCGAGTACCTGCGCACCGGCAAGCCCACCATGTCCTGGCGCGAGCTTACCTTCGTCCTCCAGCACCGGGACGGCCATCCGATACCGGTCGAGGTCAGCATCGGCGAACGCGGCGGCGCGGGGCAGCGCCAGTTCATCGGCATCCTGCGCGACGTGACTGAACGCCAGCGCGCCCAGCGCGAACTGCGCGAGCGGGAGGAGCGCATCAAGCTGCTGCTCGATTCCATGGCCGAGGGCATCTACGGCGTCGATATCCACGGCGACTGCACGTTCGTCAACCCGGCCGGCCTGCGCCTGCTCGGCTATGAGCGCGCCGAGGAGCTGCTGGGCCGCCACATCCATGAGCTCATCCACCACAGCCACGCCGACGGCAGCGCCTATCCCGCCGAGGAATGCCGCGCCTACCGCGCCTACGTCGAAGACCGCGGCGTCCATGTCGATGACGAGGTGTTCTGGCGCCGGGACGGTGCGCCCTTCCCCGTGGAGTACTGGTCCTATCCCATGCGCCAGGAGGGCCGGGTGGTCGGATCGGTGGTGACCTTCCTCGACATCGGCGAACGCCGCCGGAGCGAGGAACGGCTCTATGCCGCCCGGCAAATGCTCCAGCACGTCATCAACACCGTGCCCCACTTCGTGTTCTGGAAGGACCGGGATTCCCGCTACCTGGGCAGCAACGAGGCGTTCGCCCGGCTGGGAAACCTCGACCGGCCGGAAGACCTGATCGGAAGAAGCGATTACGACATGAACTGGCGCCGTTACGCCGACCTCTACCGGCGCGACGACCTCGATGTCATGGAAACCCAGACTCCCAAGCACAACATCATCGAACCGATAGCTTTGGACGACGGCCATACCGCCTGGGTGGAAACCAGCAAGGTACCGCTGCGTGACAGCCAGGGCCAGGTCATCGGCGTGTTGGGGGTGTTCCAGGACATCACCGCGCGTCGCCTGGCGGAGGAGCGCCTGCGCCAGGCCGCCAAGGTATTCGAGAGCACCACCGACGGTGTCATGATCACCGACACGGAGGCGAACCTCATCGCGGTCAACCGCGCCTTCACAGAAATCACCGGCTATGCGGAGGCCGAGGTGCTGGGCAGGAATCCGCGTCTGCTCAAATCCGGGCGCCACGACGAAATTTTCTACCAAACCGTCTGGCGGGATATCGTGCGGACCGGCTCCTGGAGCGGCGAGATATGGAACCGGAAGAAAAACGGCGAGATCTACCCCGAGTGGCTGACCATCAGCGGGGTGACCGACACGACCGGCACGCTGACGAACTATGTCGGCGTCTTCGCCGACATCAGCCGAATCAAGCAATCGGAAGCCGAGCTGGAGCACCTGGCGCACTACGACCCGCTCACCGGCCTGCCCAATCGGCTGCTGTTCAACGCCCGGCTGGATCACGCCATCCAGCGCGCCGAACGCGGCGGCAGGCCGCTGGCCCTGCTGTTCATCGACCTGGACCGCTTCAAGACCGTCAACGACGGCCTCGGCCATCCCGCCGGCGACCGCATGCTGCGCGAGGTGGCGCAAAGGCTCACCCACTGCGTGCGGACGGAGGACACGGTGGCCCGCCTGGGCGGGGACGAATTCATCATCATCCTGGAGGGGCTGGAGAACACGATGCCGGCCACCGCCATGGCGGACAAGCTCCTCGCCACCCTGACCCGCTCCTTCGAGCTGGAGGGGCAGGAGCTGTTCATCGGTGCCAGCATCGGCATCAGCACCTATCCGACGGACGGCGCGGACGCCACCACCCTGCTCAAGAATGCCGACGCCGCCATGTACCGGTCCAAGGAGGAGGGCCGCAACACGTACCGCTTCTATAACGCCGAGATGACCCGCTCGGCACGCGAGCGCCTGATCCTGGAAGCCAATCTGCGCCAAGCGATCGCCCAACAGGAATTCGTGCTGCACTACCAGCCCCAGGTGGACGTGGCCAGCGGCGGAATCGTCGGCGTCGAGGCCCTGGTGCGCTGGGATCATCCGGTCTCCGGGCTGATCTCGCCGGCCCGTTTCATTCCCCTGGCCGAGGAGACCGGCCTCATCATTCCCCTTGGCGAGTGGGTGTTGTTCACCGCCTGTGCCCAGGCCAAATCCTGGCTCGAAGGCGGCGCCGCGCCCGGCCTCACCGTGGCCGTCAACCTGTCGCCACGCCAGTTCCGCCAGGAAAAACTGGTCGAGCACGTGCGCGCCGTCCTGGACGCCACCGGCCTGCCCCCGGCCCTGCTGGAGCTGGAAATCACCGAGAGCGCCCTGATGGACGATCCCGAACGCGCCGTGTCCACGCTGGGCGCGCTCAAGGAATTGGGCATACGCATTTCCATGGACGATTTCGGCACGGGTTACTCTTCGCTGGCCCAGCTCAAGCGCTTCCCCATCGACAAGCTCAAGATCGACCAAAGCTTCATGCGCGGCATTCCGCGTGGCCGGAGCGACATGGAGATCGCCGCCACCATCGTCGCCATGGCGCGCAACCTGCACCTCAAGGTGCTGGCGGAGGGCGTGGAAAGGGAGGAGCAACTCAGCTTCCTGCAGATCCACGGCTGCGACAGCTATCAGGGTTTCCTGTTCAGCCGGCCCTTGCCGGCCCCGGCGCTGACGGAAATGTTGGCGGGGCGCGGACGGGCGTGACAGCCGCCCGCAACGATCCCGGTAAATCTTGAACCCAAGTTCATCACCACAGAGACACAGAGGCACAGAGAATGCCGATGCATCAACGCATTTCGTCTGGCGAGCTTGTCACCCATCGGGTGATGGGTCGAAATGTCCCGACTCGTCGTTTTCTCTCTGTGTCTCCGTGCCTCTGTGGTGCAAACTGATTATTCCAGCATGAACCAGGACGCCAACACCAACCCGCGCATCCGCGCCCGGCTCCTCCTGGTGGCCGCCGTGGCCTTGGCCGCCATGGCCCTGGTCGCCGTGCTGTCCCTGGTCGCGCAGAATTACTCCCTGCGCCATGAGCGCGCCGAGAAGACACGCCACCTGGTTGAAGCCGCTCTGGGCGCCGTGACGCACTTCCACGACCTGGAGCTGGCGGGGACGCTGTCCCGGGAGCAGGCTCAGCGCGCGGCTTTGGATGCCGTCCGGCGCATGCGCTACGGCGACCGGGAATATTTCTGGGTCAACGACCAGCATCCGCGCATGCTCATGCACCCCACCATGCCGCGGCTGGACGGACAGGATCTGACCGACTACCGGGACGCCCGGGGCAAGCACCTGTTCCTGGAGATGCGGGACGTGGTGCGGCGGCGGGGGGCCGGCCATGTCGGCTACTGGTGGCCCAAGCCCGGCCGGACCGAAGCGGAACCCAAGGAATCCTACGTGATGGGCTTCCAGCCTTGGGGCTGGATCATCGGCTCGGGCGAATACGTGGACGACATCGACCAGGCTTTCCTGAACATGGCGATCCGGCAGACGGCGGTCATCGGCATCGCCGTCCTGGTGCTGGGCGTGCTCCTGTTCTGGGTGACGCGCCGGGTGGAGACGGCGCTGACCCGGTACGCCTCGGCCCTGGCCGACTCGAATGCGGGGCTGCGCCAGGCCGCCGCCGTGTTCGAGAACACCCACGAGGGGATCCTGATCAGCGACGCCGGGCAACACGTGGTGGCGGTCAATGCCGCCTTCACCCACATCACCGGCTATGAAAGCGGGGAATTCCTCGGCCGGTCGGCCCAGTCGCTGCGTTCCCCGCGCAACGATCCGGACTTGCTGGCGCGTATGGCGACGGAGATCGGTGAGCGTGGACAATGGCAGGGCGAGCTCTGGAACCTGCGCAAGGATGGCGGCGAATTTCCCGCCTGGACCAGCATCAGCGCCATCCCGGCCGAATCCGGCGAGGTGAGCCACTACGCCGAGGTGTTCGCCGACATCACCGCGCTCAAGGAGTCCGAAGCCCGGCTCGACCAGCTGGCCCACCACGATCCCCTGACCGGCCTGCCCAACCGGCTGCTGCTGGATGCCCGCGCCGAACACGCCCTGTCCCGCGCGGATCGCCACCAGGGCAAGGTGGCGGTGCTGTTCATCGACCTGGACCGCTTCAAGAACGTCAACGACACCCTGGGCCATCCCGCCGGCGACCTGTTGCTGCAACAGGTCGCCAGGCGCATCTCGGCCTGTGTGCGCAAGCAGGACACCGTCAGCCGCCTCGGCGGCGACGAGTTCACGGTGCTGCTGGAGGAGGTGAACGATGCCGGCGACGTCGGCATGGTGGCGCGGAAGATACTCGGGGCATTGTCGGAAAAACTCGTCCTGTTCGGGCACGAGGTGTTCATCTCCGGCAGCATCGGCATCAGCCTCTACCCCGACGACGGCACGGACGTCACGACCCTGTTCAAGAACGCCGACAGCGCCTTGTACCGCGCCAAGGACCAGGGACGGGACAACTACCAGTTCTACACCGAGGAACTGACCGCCCAGGCCCAGGCGCGCCTGGAAGTGGAAAACGACCTGCGCCAGGCGCTGGACGCCGGGCAATTCGAGCTCCACTACCAGCCCCAGGTGGACTTGCGCAGCGGCCGCATCAACGGCATGGAGGCGCTGGCGCGCTGGCGCCATCCGCGCCGGGGCCTGCTGTTGCCGGCAGAATTCATTCCCCTCGCCGAGGAAACCGGCCTCATCATCCCCCTCGGCCAATGGGTGCTCGCCACTGCCTGCGTCCAGGCCAAGGCCTGGCTGGACGCAGGCCTGGACATGGTGCCCGTCGCGGTCAACCTGTCCCCGCGCCAGTTCCAGCAGAAGGACCTGGTGGAGCGCGTGGCCGCGACCCTGGCCGAGAGCGGACTGCCCGCGTCCTACCTCGAGCTGGAGATCACCGAGGGGCTCGCCATGTACAACGTCGAGGCAAGCATCGCCGTGCTGCATCGCCTGAAGGCTTTGGGCGTGCACATCGCCATCGACGACTTCGGCACCGGCTATTCCTCGCTGAGCTACCTGAAGCGCTTTCCCATCGACCGGATCAAGATCGATCTTTCCTTCGTGCGCAACATCACCACCGACCCGGACGACGCGGCCATCTCCGAGGCCATCATCACCATGTCCCACAGCCTGAGCCACAAGGTGGTCGCCGAGGGCGTGGAAACCGAGGCCCAGCGCGAATTCCTCGCCCAGCGCCACTGCGACGAGATGCAGGGCCACCACTACAGCCGGCCCGCCCCGGCGGCCGAAATGGAGCGCATGCTGCGCGAGCCCAGACGGGTCGACTGGAACGGGCGGGACGAGGCCGGCCCTGCCCTCCTGCTGGTGGACGACGATGCCGGCGTGCTGGGTGCCCTGGCCCGCGTCTTCAGGCGCGACGGCTACCGGCTCCTGCTCGCCGGCGGCCCGGGCGAAGCCTTCGACCTGCTGGCCCGCCACACCGTCGGCGTCATCATTTCGGACCAGAACATGCCGGACATGGACGGCGTCGAGTTCCTGCGTCGCGCCCGCACCCTGCATCCCGACACGGTGCGCATCCTCCTCACCGGACACCCGGATCCCCGCACCATGGAGGAAGCCATCAACGCCGGCGCCGTGTTCAAGTTCGTCGCAAAACCCTGGGATGAAGCCCACCTGCGCACCTGCGTCGCCGAGGCCTTCCGCATCGCCGGCGACCGCCTGTCCGGGCAGCGTTGAGTCGGCCCCGCCTTCGGAAGCGGGCAGCCCGCTCCGGGCCCATGGTCGTCACCCTCTCCGGCGACGATAATCCCTTCCCGGCATTCAAGGACCTGGAGCGATCCTCATGAACCTAGAAATATCAGTTCGAACCACAGAGACACAGAGACACAGAGAGAAAACGACGAGTTGGGGCATTTCGATCCTTCACCCGATGGGTGTCCAGCCCGCGAGCCGGAATACGTTGTTGCGTCGGCGTTCTCTGTACCTCTGTGTCTCTGTGGTGAGGAATTTGGGATGAACACAACGCGCCGTGATTTCCTGCGTGCGTCTCTCGCCGCCACGCTCGCCATGGCCGCCGCGCCCACCGTCGCCAAGGCGCGCCCCAAGGTGGTCATCGTCGGCGCCGGTTACGGCGGCGCCGCCTGCGCCCGCTACCTGAAGCTGTGGGAACCGCGAGCGGAGGTCACCCTCATCGAACCCAACGAACGCTTCGTCTCCTGCCCCATGTCCAACACGGTCATCGGCGGCCTGAACCGGCTGGAGGACATCACCTTTCCCTACCGTTACATCCGGGAGGTGGTGGACCGCTTCGTCCGGGACAGCGTCGTGAGCATCGACACCGGCAGGCGCAGCGTCACCACCGCCGCCGGCCACAGCTTCGCCTACGACCGGCTGGTGCTGGCCGCCGGCATCGAATTGCAATTCGATCTGATCAAAGGCTATGACGCCGAGGCGCAGAAGACCGTCAAGCACGCCTGGAAGGCCGGGCCGGAAACCGCCGCCCTGCGCAGGCAGTTGGAGGCCATGAAGGATGGTGGCGTGTTCGCCATCGCCATTCCCATGGCGCCGTTCCGCTGCCCGCCCGCGCCCTATGAGCGTGTCAGCCTCATCGCCAACTACTTCAGGAAAGCCAAGCCCAGATCAAAGATCCTCGTCCTGGACGGCAACCAGGACATCATTTCCAAGAAGGCCCTGTTCACCGCCGCCTGGAAAAAGCATTACGGCTTCGGCACGGACAACAGCATGATCGAGTACCGGCCCGGCAACCTTGCCAGTGCCCTCGACGCCAGGAACATGAAGCTGTCCACCGAATTCGAGGACGTGAAGGCCGACGTCATCAATCTCATCCCGCCCATGCGCGCCGCCGCCCTGACCGCCCAGGTGGGCGCCCGTACCGGCGACAGCGGCACCTGGTGCCCGGTGGACTATCGCACCCACGAATCCACCGAAGTCGCCAACATCCACATCCTGGGCGACTCCATCCTCTCCAACCTGTCCAAGGCCGGGGCCCTGGCCAACAACAGCGGCAAGCTGTGCGCCTCCGCCCTGGCGGAAATCTTCAACGGCCGCCAGCCCGACCCGGCGCCGGTTGTCACCAGCACCTGCTATTCCGCCAGTACCGACAGGACCGCCTTCCACGTCGCCACGGTGTTCCGCTACAACCCGGCCGACAGGAGCATGGAGGTGCAGCCCGGCAGCGGCGTATCCGAGCGGGAAAGCGAACAGGAATTCAGGCTGATGCGCGGCTGGGCGCGCAACATCTGGGCGGACACCCTGGGCTTACCCCAGGGCTATCGCTTCAGCAACCGGGTGTGAGTCGCGGCAGGCTCAGGCCTTGCCGATGAGGGCATCGATTTCCGCTTCCGCGTCGAACCAGTCCTGCATCTCGTAGCCGGGGGCGAAACCGCGCTTCTCGGCGCGGTGGTAGGCCGCCGTGGCGATCCAGCGCTGGCGCTCTTCCGGAGAGGGCGCGGCGGGCTTCTCGACCAGTTTCTTCACCGCGGGCGCTTTTTTTCTCGGCTCGCCCGCTGGCTTGGCGGCTTTCGCCTTGGCCGGTGCTTTAGCCGTCGCAGTCTTCTTCTCGGCTGCGGGCTTTGTGGCTTTCGTCGCCACCACCTTCACGCTAGCCGGTTTCCCCGGCTTCGGGGTTGCGGCGGCGGGCACGGATCCGGCAACTGCCTTGGTGGGCTTCCCTGCCTTGGTGGGCTTCTCTGTTTTGGTGACCTTGGCCGCGGTTGCGGCCTTCTTGGGCTTGGCAGATGCTGCGCCTTCGGCGGCGTTCTTGGCGACCTTGGCTTTCGTGACTTTCTCTTCGGCCATGATGTTCCCCCTCGATGAATGGAAATGCTGTGGTGACAACTAGACGCGGATAACGGCCGCTCGCCGCCAATCTTGAGCCCTAGGTAAAACGCCGGTGCCTTTGGTCAAAAAATTCTATGTCCGGCGTGCGCCAATCCCGTCATGCTCCGGCAACCCTCAATCCGCCGGAGACCTCCATGAAACGCATCGCCCTGCTTGCCGCCCTCCTGGGCGCCACCCTCGTCCTCCCCGCCGCCCACGCCGCCGGCCCAGACAAAGCGCAGGCTGCCGAGTCCCAGGAAAAGGTGGTGTACCACATCAACGATGCCAGTGTCGCCCGGGTCGCCATGCGCAACATCGAGAACCACCTCAACGCCAGTCCCGGCGTCAAGATCGTGGTGGTCACCCACGGCAAGGGCATCGACTTCCTGCTCAACGACGCCAAGGATGACAAGGGCGCCTACGCGCCCCAGGTAGCCGGCCTGAAAGAGCGGGGCGCGGAGTTCCGCGTCTGCCGCAACACCCTGAGCGGGCGCAAGCTCACCGATGAGGCGGTGATTCTGGAAGCCCAGGTGGTCCCCTCCGGCGTCGCCGAGATCGGCAGGCTGCAGGCCCGGGAAGGCTTCGTCTACCTCAAACCCTGAGGTTCTTTCGCGCCACCGGCGCGCCGGGAGACGGTCTCCCCGCGCGCGCATTACCCCTGTGGGCGCGGGCTGGCGGATAATTCCACGGTTGCATAGAGACCGTCCCCACGCCAGACCACAGGACTGCACGTCATGCGTATTCTGTTCGCCACCTCCGAGGCCGCGCCGTTGATCAAGACCGGCGGCCTCGCCGATGTTTCCGGTGCCCTGCCCCCGGCCCTGCGGGAAATCGGCCTGGACTGCCGGGTGCTCATGCCCGGTTATGCCGCGGTCCTGGAAAAACTGGGTACGGCGGTGGTGGTGGCGCGTTTCAGCGACATGCCGGGCGGCATCGAGGCCCGCCTGCTGCTCGGCACCCTGCCCGGTTCCGACACCCCCCTCTACGTCCTGGATGCGCCCCAGTCCTTCATCCGCCGGGGCGGGCCCTATCAGGACGCCGCCGGCCACGACTACACCGACAACGCGCTGCGCTTCGCCCTGCTGAGCCGGGCCGCCGCGCGCCTGTCCTGCCCGGACTCGCCCCTGGAATGGCGCCCGGACATCCTGCATTGCAACGACTGGCAGACCGGCCTGGCGCCCGCCCACCTGCATTTCCTCGGCCGTCCCGTGCCCAGTGCCATCACCGTGCACAATCTGGCCTACCAGGGCATCTTTCCGCCCCATGCCCTGAAGCAGGTGGGGCTGCCCGCGGAGAGCTTCTCCGTCGCCGGCGTGGAGTACTACGGCAACCTCTCCTTCCTCAAGGCCGGACTGTTCTACGCCGACCGCATCACCACCGTGTCCCCCAGCTACGCCCAGGAGATCCAACAGGAACCGTTGGGCATGGGCATGCAGGGTCTGCTGGCGACTCGCAGCAAGGATCTGCTTGGCATCCTCAATGGCATCGACACCGGGGACTGGAACCCCTCCTCCGACCTTTACCTGCCCGGCGCCTATTCCCTGCGCGCCCCCGCCGGCAAGAAACGCTGCAAGCAGAAGCTGCAGGAGGAGATGGGGCTCGGCCAGGACGCTGACGCGCCGCTGTTCGGCGTCATCGCGCGCATGACCCACCAGAAGGGCCTGGACCTGGTGCTGGCGGTGGCCGAGGGCATCATCCACCGTGGGGGGCAGTTGGTCATGCTGGGCACCGGCGACAAGGCCCTCGAACAGGCGGTGCGCGATACCTGCGCCCGCCATCCCGGCCGCGCCGCCTGCCACATCGGCTACGACGAGGGGCTGTCGCACCGCATCGAGGCGGGCGCCGACTGCTTCCTCATGCCCTCCCGCTTCGAACCTTGCGGGCTGAACCAGATGTACAGCCTGCGCTACGGCACGGTGCCCATCGTGCATGCCACCGGCGGCCTGCGCGATACGGTGGAGGACGGCGTGACCGGTTTCCAGTTCGAGGAAGCCGTCCCGCATGCCCTCTGGCTGGCCGTCGAACGTGCCCTGGCGCTCTATGCCGACAAGCCGGCCTGGAAGAAGATGATGCTGGCCGGCATGAGCCGGGACTTCAGCTGGGAGCACAGCGCCAAGGCCTACGCGGCGATGTACGCCGGGATGCTCGGCCGCTAGCTGTGGCCGGGCATGCCGGATACCGTCAGCCTCGGTTCGCGTCAAGTGTGGGTCGGCGATCACCACGTGGTTTCGTGGTGCCCCCCTTTCTTAAAGGGGGGATAGGGGGGATTTCTCCATGGCTGGTGCGAACCGAGTCCGGGTTAAATCCCCCTCGCTCCCCCTTTACAAAAGGGGGAAGAAAACCCCGCCGGGCATCCTGCGGTATCCACACTTGACGCGAATAGAGTCTATCGTTGGCCTAGAGCATGCTGGCGTGCACACCCATGTTGCGGACCTGGCCGAGAATGTCCCGGGCACGGGTGCATTCGCTGTCATAGACCACCAGCATCAGGTGCGGCAGCCGGTCCGGGATGTGGGCGCTGACGACGCAACCGCCGACGCGCAGATCGTCTTCCAGCAGCCGGCGCTCACCGGGATATAGATCGTCGTTGATGTGCACCATGAAATCCGTGAGGGCGTTGCTCATGGCGTAGCTCCTTGGCGCGATGGGTGTGGTCGCCCGATTTCCGATCAGGCGAACTCACTATAGATCGCGCCGGCCGGCCACGCGCCGCGGCCACCGCCGAGCGGCGCCCCGGAGCGCATGGACGGCGGCCTCGGGCCTCAGGCGAACAGCAGCGCGTTGAGCCGCTTCACGAAGCCGGCCGGATCGGCCAGCTGGCCGCCGTCCAGCAGCACGGCCTGGTCCAGCAGCAGAGCGGCCATCTCGTCGAAGCGCTCCCCTTCCTCGCCTTCCAGGCGCTTGAGCAGGGGGTGGCCCAGGTTCACCTCCAGGATCGGCGGGGTCTCCGGCACGGCCTGGCCCATGGACTTCAGCATGCGCGCCAGGTTGGTGTTCATGTCGCCCTCGTCGGCCACCAGGCAGGCGGGAGATTCCACCAGGCGGTGGCTGGCGCGCACGTCCTTGGCGCGTAGCTCCAGGGATTTCTTCAACCGCTCCAGCAGAGGCCTGGCTTCTTCCTCGGCCCTGGCCGGTTCCTCCTTGTCCTCGCCCTCGCACTGGATGGCGGACAGGTCCACCTGGCCCTTGGCGACGGAGGCCAAAGACTTGCCTTCGAACTCGAACAGGTTGGACACCAGCCATTCATCCACCCGGTCGGTGAGCAGCAGCACTTCCACGCCCTTCTTGCGGAACACCTCCAGGTGCGGGCTGGCCTTGACGGCGGCCAGGGTGTCGGCGGTCAGGTAGTAGATCCTGTCCTGGCCTGCCTTCATGCGGCCCAGGTAATCGGCCAGGCCGACCGTCTCCCCGTCCGCCTGCGTCGAACGGAAGCGCAGCAGCCTGGCGATGCGTTCCCTGTTGGCATGGTCCTCGCCGACACCCTCCTTGAGCACCCTGCCGAAATATTCCCAGGCCTTGGCGTAGTCGTCCTTGCGCTTCTCGGCGAGGTCATCGAGCAGGTCCAGGGCCTTGCGCACGCAGCCGTTGCGGATCATCTCCATGTCCCGGGTTTCCTGCAGGATTTCGCGGGAGACGTTGAGCGGCAGGTCGGCGGCATCGATGACGCCGCGGATGAAGCGCAGATAGGCGGGCATCAGCTTGCGCGCGTCCTCCATGATGAAGACGCGCTTCACGTAGAGTTTCACGCCGGTCTTCGCATCCCGGTCCCACAGGTCGAAAGGAGCGTGGGCGGGCACGTAGAGCAGCGCCGTGTAGTCCTGGCGGCCTTCCACCTTGACGTGGGTCCAGGCCAGGGGATCCTCGTAGTCGTGGCCCACGTGCTTGTAGAAGGCCTTGTATTCGTCTTCCGTGATGTCGCTCTTGGCACGGGCCCAGAGGGCGTTGGCGCGGTTGACGGTTTCCGTCTCGCCCTTCTCGTCGGTGAACTCCACCGGGATGGCGATGTGGTCGGAGTATTCCCGGATGATGGATTTGACGCGCCAATCGTCGAGGAACTCAATTTCATCGGCCTTCAGGTGCAGCACGATCTCGGTGCCCCGGTCGGCCTTCTCTACGGTTTCCAGCGTGTACTCGCCGGCGCCTTCCGATTCCCAGCGCACGCCGTGCGCCTTGGTGAGGCCGGCACGGCGGGTGGTCAGCGTCACCTTGTCGGAGACGATGAAGCTGGAGTAGAAGCCGACACCGAACTGGCCGATCAACTGGGCGTCCTTCTTCTGGTCGCCGGTGAGCTTGCCGAAGAATTCCCGGGTGCCGGACTTGGCGATGGTGCCGATATGCTCGATCACCTCCGACCGGCTCATGCCGATGCCGTTGTCGCGGATGCTGACGGTCTTCGCGTCCTTGTCCACGCTGACGCGAATCTTCAATTCCGCGTCGCCCTCGAACAGGGCCGGGTCGGAAAGGGCCTCGAAGCGCAGCTTGTCGGCGGCATCGGAGGCGTTGGAAATCAACTCCCGCAGGAAGATCTCCTTGTGGCTGTAAAGGGAATGGATCATCAGATGAAGCAGTTGCTTCACCTCGGCCTGGAAACCCAAGGTTTCCCTGGTGGCGGTATCGGTCATGGCGGAATTCTCCCCGGTTGAAAACGGTGAACCAGATGGGGATGGAACTGCGGGGTTCAAGGGCGAAAACCAGTCGGCAGTTGGCGGCAGTCAGTTGGCAGAAAGAGCGGACCGCCTTTGCTGTCGGCTGACCACTGCCTACTCGCCACTCCCGGCAAGGCCGGGCTCCGGCCGGCCGATCAGGTAGCCCTGGGCATAGTCCACGCCGATGTCGCGCAGGATGGACAGGGTGGCCTCGTCCTCGACGAATTCGGCGATGGTGTACTTGCCGAAGCCCTGCACCGCGTCGTTGAGCGCCTTCACGAACACCACGTCGTCCTGGTTGAGGAGCAGGCCCTTGATGAAAGAGCCGTCGATCTTGACGAAATCAACCGGCAATTCCTTGAGGTACTGGAAGGAGCTGTAGCCGACGCCGAAGTCGTCCAGGCCGAAGGCGCAGCCCAGGCCGCGCAGCTGCCCCATGATGCGGGTGGCGCTGGAAAAATTGGCCAGGGCGGCGGTTTCGGTGATCTCCAGCAGCAACCGCCCGCCGGCCACGCCGTGCCGCTCCAGGGCGGCCTTCATGGTCTCGAAGGCGACATCATCGTCGAAGCTGCGGCTGGACAGATTGAGGGCCACTTTCAC